>Ga0065707_10082505_pt1 | contig 14375 bp, 11 predicted proteins | sample SwiRhicommuniRL3_FD_59094 | JGI IMG/M metagenome (GOLD analysis project Ga0065707, IMG submission 59094) | Switchgrass rhizosphere bacterial communities from Rose Lake, Michigan, USA - RL3 v2 (version 2) | ecosystem: Host-associated > Plants > Roots > Rhizosphere > Soil | place: East Lansing...
AATGCGGCCGCACGCCCAGCGATTCGAGCTGGCGTTCGAGCTCGGCCAGCGCGCTCGTCAACTGCTGACGACGGGCGATGTGTGTGGTCGCTTCGAGCTGCCGGCTCAGCTCGGTATAGGCAAGGCGCAGCGATTCCGCCCGCCTCAACTGCTCCGGATCGTATTGGGCCTGGGGCATCGCGCGGCGGGCGCGCTCTTCTTCACGCTCGTCCATCCGCTCCTGAATGCGGTTCTGTGCGTCGATTAATCCTTCACCTGCGTCTGCCATTCGCACCTACTTTTGTGCGCCGACCGCGAGGTCGGCCTCTACCAGTAATTGGGGGACTGCCCCACCGACTCCCCAGCTAATTGCGACTTTGAGCCGCCTGACCGGGGCGGGAGGTTCACCGATTATAGTACGAATACCGCTAGAAAGAGATGGAAGATAGCAAGTCGCCATCGCCACCGGGTGGACTGAGACTCAATGACGTACACGCACGGTCACCACGAGAGCGTACTGCGGTCGCACAAGTGGCGCACGGTCGACAACTCGGCCGCCTACCTCGCCCCGCGCCTGACCTGCGGCATCAGTGTGCTCGACCTCGGATGCGGGCCGGGCACGATCACGGCCGATATCGGGCGGAGAGTCGCGCCCGGGCGGGTCCTCGGTCTCGATGTGTCGGCCGACGTGATCGAGGAGGCGCGCCGCGACGCCGGCGGCGGTCCGAACGTCGAGTTTTCGGTCGGCGACCTCTACGCTCTCAACATTGACGACGACACGTTCGACGTCGTGCACGCGCATCAAGTCCTCCAGCATCTCGCTGACCCCGTTGGCGCGCTGCGCCAGATGAAGCGAGTGTGCAAGCCCGGTGGGCTGGTCGCGGCGCGCGACGGCGACTATGGCGCCTTCCGCTGGTACCCCGACGAGCCTGCGATCGACCGCTGGCTTGCCCTATACCGCAAGGTCGCGCGCCGCAACGCAGGCGAGCCCGACGCGGGCCGATTCCTCCTCGCGTGGGCGCACTCCGCCGGCTTCGACGACGTGGTCCCGGGTGCGTCAGTGTGGTGCTTTGCTACGCCAGACGACCGCGGGTGGTGGGGAGGGTTGTGGGCGGACCGCATGACCGGTTCCGCGATCGCCCGTCAAGCCGTCACCGAAGGCCTCGCGACCGACAAAGAGCTCCGCGAGATCGCCGAAGGATGGCGTCGCTGGGCCACGCACCCCGATGCTTGGTACGCCGTCCTCCACGGCGAGATCCTCTGCCGCGCGTAACCCTTCCGCAGACCAGCCGGGATCGCACGTTCCGCCCGGCGGGCGTCATTTTTCAGTGATCTTCCGAACACTTGCAGCGAGTTCGGCAAGCTGTTGCTGGTATTTGTGAATTTGATTCAGAAAGCCTGATTCCTGCAGCCGTCGAAACTCCGCTGCAATCTGTGCGAACTGGGCTTGATCGATTTGAATCTGCCGCGCGGCGGCCGCCACTTGATCGAGAACACCCGAATCTTGAAGTCGTTGGAATTCCGTGGCGATCCGGGCAAGCTGCGCGCGATCGAGCTGGATCTGCCGGGAGGCACTCGCGACCTGCTCAAGATTCTGGCGGACAATCGGATCATTCGCGATCGCTGAAACAGCTTTCGTCCAACGAACTGAATCGGCCAGCTGAGGACCGAACGCTTCCACCAGTTGATTCAGCTGCTCCGCAATGGCGGGTGACTCCAAAGGAGCGGCATTCTTCAGTCGCTCGGCGAGTTCGGAAATCTGGTCTACCGGGTCTGCCGTCATTTTCCCAGTTCCTTAGACCGTTGACGCGGCGCCGTGAGATTTTTGACAACATCCGCGAGCGTGCTCTTGGTCGCGATGAGAGCGTCTCTTTCGCTCTTGAGTACCCGACGATCCACTTGGCCCAGCAGCAACTTGCCTCCACCGATTCCGGTTACCAACGATCCGAATAGCTCGCCGACATTGAGAGTCGGTGGCGCCACTGCTGCATCGCTTGTTCCGATCAAGAGGTAGCCGGTCAGTGGACCGTACAAACCCCAAAAGGCGACGGCCGCAAGACCTCCAATCAGACAACTACCCATCCAGCCTGGCTTGTAGACGTTCGCTTGGCGGTCTCGACGTGGCAGCTGAAATTCCCCAGCCATAAGAGAGTTGACTAACCCTCCGACGATCCCCGCTGCGAACACGAGCGTCAAGATCTGCCAAATCATTCGATATAGTACGATTAGTCAATGCCCGCCGTTTCATCTTTTGATGTGACATCGACCGTCGATCTGCAGGAAGTCGACAACGCGGTCAACCAGGCCCGGAAAGAGATCTCCCAGCGCTACGACTTCAAAGGCTCGACGGCGTCGATCGAGTTCAACAAGGCCGAGAACACCCTGACGCTCGCCGCGGAAGACACGATGAAGATGAACGCGCTCTGGGACGTCCTCCAGACGCGGATGATTCGCCGGAACGTGCCGGTCAAGAACCTCAAGCTTGGCGACATCGACGCGGCGGCCGGATCGAGCGTGCGCCGGGTCATCACGCTTCAGCAGGGCATCTCGAGCGACGCTGCGCGGGATATCGTCAAGTTCCTGAAGGATCAGAAGTTGAAGAAGGTGCAGGCGACCATTCAAGGGGAACAGCTGCGCATCTCGTCGGCCTCAAAAGACGAGCTGCAGGCGGCGATCGGCCTCTTGCGCGGTCACGACTTCGGCATCGCCCTCCAGTTCGGCAACTATCGCTGAAAGGCCTCAGTAGAAGTACTGAGTTCGCTGTAGGCCTTAATCCTACTTTTGGTTTCAGATCCGATGGCGGATGTGCCATTTCTGCACATGCGGCACGGCCATATTGTCCTCCTAACAATCAGACAGTCCTATACGAGACAAGGGGATAACCGATACCAGGGGTCCGTGGCACCCATCCTGCTCTTTGCCTGCCGGAATTACACGGGGTTTACGTACACGAGCCCACTCTTGGAAGGTGACTATATGAAACGCAGGTTTCTCGGCCTCTTCGTGATGCTCGCGCTGGTGTCCGGGCCAATCTTCGCCCAGGGCGTCCAGACCGGAACGCTTACTGGTTCGGTGAAGTCCACTGACGGCCTGTCGATTCCCGACGCCGCCGTGGTCGTCACGTCGCCGGCGCTTCAGGGTGAGCGCGCGGTGACGACCGACGTCAACGGGGTGTATTCGATCCCCAGCCTGCCGCCCGGGACCTACACCATCCGCGTCGCGAAGGAAAATCTGACGCCGGTTGAATTGAGCGCGCTCCTGCCGCTCGGCGCCACAGCGAATGTCGATGTGACGCTCGCGGTCGCGGCCGTTTCGGAAACCGTGCTCGTCGAAGGCGTCACGCCGCCGGCGGTTACCTCCACCCAGGCGAGCGCCAACATCACGGCCGGAGAAGTCAACGCTCTGCCGATGGGCCGGACGCCGTATCTGATTGCCGAGCTCATGCCGGGGGTCACCACCAATACGCCGAGCCCGAACCAGTTGTCGATTTCCGGCGGCTTCGCCTACGACAACGTGTTCCTCGTCAACGGCGTGGACGTGAACGACAACCTGCTCGGCACGTCCAACGACCTCTACATCGAGGACGCCATCGGCGAGGTGCAGGTGCTCACCTCGGGCGTCACGGCCGAGTACGGCCGCTTCTCGGGTGGCGTCATCAACGTCGTGACCAAGAACGGCGGCAATCGCTTTGCGGGCAGCTACCGCATGACCTTCGCGCGTCCCTCGTGGACGAACGAAACGCCGTTCGAGCGCGCGAACAACATCGAGCGCGGACAGCCGACTCCGGCCAATCCGTATCTGAACAACAAGCTTTCGCACTTCTCCGAGTTCACCCTGGGCGGACCACTGGCGAAGGATCGCGTCTGGTTCTTCGGCGCCGGCCGCTTCGAGAACTCGTCGACGTTCGGTACGATGCCGGCCACGGCGGTCCCGTATACGAAGTCCAACGACAGCAAGCGCTATGAGGGCAAGCTGACGGGCACCCTGCGGCCGAGCCACACGCTCCAGGCCAGCTTCATCGACAACCGCGTGCACCGGGCGAACGAACCGGTGCTGTCGTTCAGTATCGACAAGGCCGCGCTCATTTCGCCGTCGGTGCCCAACCGGCTCGGCGTCGTGAACTACAACGCCGCGCTGAACCAGCGGATGCTGCTGTCGGCGCAGTACTCGCAGAAGCACTTCGCCACCGAGGGCGTGGGCGGCACGTCGACCGCCATCATCGATTCGCCGTTCCTGACGCGCACGGGCACCCAGTATCAGTACAACGCGCCGTATTTCGACGCGAGCGATCCCGAACAGCGGAACAACCGTCAGATGACGGCCAGCCTCACCTACTTCGCGTCCGATCGCCGGCTTGGCAGCCACGAGCTGAAGGGCGGCTTCGAGAATTTCGTCGATACGCGCATCGGCGCGAACGCGCAGAGCTCGACCGGCTATGTGTTCCTGTCGGACTTCAAAGTCGCGGGTGGCGTGCCGATGCTCGACGCGGATGGTCATCCCCTGCCGACGTTCGTGCCGGGCGTGTCGCGCGTGCAGCGGTGGATTCCCCACCGCGGCGCCGAGTTCAACCAGACGACGCTGTCGGCCTACGTGCAGGATCGCTGGGTGGCCTCGCAGAAGTTGACGCTGAACGTCGGCATGCGCTTCGAGCACGCGGGCAGCGAAGCGACGAACGGGCCGAAGTCTCCCGGCGTGTCGCGCGTCGTGCCGCGTCTCGGCGCGGCCTACGACGTTGCAGGCGACGGCACCACGGTGCTCCAGGCGTCGTACTCCCAGTATTCCGGCAAGTACAACGCGGTGCAGTTCTCGCGGAACACCAACGTCGGCAACTCCGATCGCTACACGATGGTCTACAACGGGCCTGCCGGCGAAGGCCGGACGTTCGCGCCCGGGTTCGACCTGAACAACTACAGCGGCGTCGTGGCGGGCACGTTCCCGGCGCTGAACGTGCAGTTTGCCGACGACCTGTCCTCGCCGGTGACGTCGGAATACACCTTCGGGGCGGGACGGACGTTCGGCGCGCGCAGCTTCGCGAAGGTCCTCTTCGTGCAGCGCAAGACGTCGAACTTCATCGAAGAGTTCATCATGTACGCCAACGGCAGGACGCCGATCGTGATCGACGGCGCCACGCTGGGGCAGCTCGACAACATCGTCTACGACAACAGCGACGAGATGAAGCGCGAGTATCAGGCGCTGCAGTTCATGGGTCAGCATCATGTGATGCGGGCGCTGACGGTGAACGGACACTGGACGGTGCAGCTGAAGAACGACGGCAACTTCGAGGGCGAGTCGCCCAATCCGACCGGGTCGCCGTTCGGCGACTATCCTGAAATGATCTCGCTCGCGCGCAGCGCCCCGGACGGGCGGCTCGACGACTTCCAGCGCAACAAGGTTCGCGTGTGGGCCGACTATGTGACGGGCCTCGGCCGGTACGGTTCGGTGACCGTCGCGCCGATGTACCGCTACAACTCAGGGCGCACCTACAGCCTCGTGATGAACGGTCAGCCGCTGAGCTCGGTCCAGGCGGCCCGCAACCCCGGCTACGCGGGGACGCCGACCCAGCAGGTGTTCTTCGGCGAGCGCGGCTCGCAGTATTTCGAAGGATATGGGCTGGTCGACCTCGCGGTGACCTATTCGGTTCCGGTGTGGCGCTCGGCGCAGCCGTGGATCAAGTTCGAGAGCTTCAACCTGCTCAACAACCAGAAGCTGATTGCGTGGGACACGACGATCGCCGCCGACCCGGCGAGCGCGCGTGACGAGTTCGGTCTGCCGACCGGCTACGTGCAGGGCCCGCGCTTCGGCCAGGGCACGGCGAACTCGCACTATCCGGGGCCGCGTGCGGGTGCAGACGGCGGCCGGATGTTCGACTTCGCGATCGGCTTCAGGTTCTAGAGGCGAACCACAGAGGTAAGAGAGGCACACTTCGCTCGAAAACAGGAGGACACAGAGAATTCTTTTCGAAGAATGCACTCTGTGTCCTCTTTGTCTTTGCCTCCGATCCCATCGCGGCCTCTGTGGTGGCGGACCCGTCTCCACGGCCTCCAGTATCATGCTCAGTTAGTGGATCGTTCATCGGCGCTCGTCGCATTCGGCATCCTGTGCAGCCGGCTGACCGGCTTCGTCCGCCAGCGCGTGTTCGCGCACTACTTCGGCCTGCAATCCGACGTCGCCGACGCGTTCATGGCGGCGTTCCGCATTCCAAACTTCCTGCAGAATCTGTTCGGCGAAGGGGCGCTGTCGGCGTCGTTCATCCCGGTCTACGCGGCGCTCGTCGCTCGCAACGAGCGGGAGAGTGCCACGAGGGTCGCCGGGGCCGTGGCGGCCCTGCTGGCGCTGATGACGTCGGTGCTGGTGCTGGTCGGCGTCGTGGCGACACCACTTCTCGTGGGGCTCATCGCCCCCGGATTTCGCGGCGAGAAGCGCGCGTTGACGATCGACATCGTGCGCATCCTGTTCCCGGGCGCCGGCCTCCTGGTGCTGTCGGCCTGGTGCCTCGGCATCCTCAACAGCCATCGCCAGTTTCTTCTCTCGTACCTCGCGCCGGTCATCTGGAACGTCGCGATGATCGTGACGCTTCTGTGGTGGGGCGCGATCGTCCCGCTGCCGCGCCTCGCGTTGCTGCTGGCATGGGGCGCCGTCGCCGGCAGCGCGCTGCAGATGCTCGTGCAGATGCCGGCGGTGCTGCGGCTCGTCCCCGATCTCCGGCTGCGGCTCGAGCTGTCCGAGCACGTGCGCGCGACTGTGAACAACTTCGCGCCTGTGCTGGTCAGCCGCGGCGTCGTGCAGATCAGCGCGTACATCGACGCACTGCTCGCGAGCCTGCTGCCCACCGGCGCGGTCACCGGCCTCGCGAACGCGCAGCTGCTCTACACGCTCCCGGCCAGCGTGTTCGGCCTCTCGGTCTCGGCGGCGGCGCTGCCGGCGATGTCGGGGGCAGCCGGTCTCGATGCGCTGGATATGGTCCGCGACCGCATCAACAGCGGGCTTCGCCAGATCGCCTTCTTCGTGGTGCCGTCGGCGGTGGCCTTCCTCGTCCTTGGCGACGTCGTGGCCGCCGCGATGTTCCAAACCGGCCGGTTCACCCACGATGATGCCATCTACGTCTGGGGCATCCTCGCGGGATTCTCGCTCGGCCTCCTGGCAACGACCTGCGCGCGCCTGTACTCGTCGAGCTACTACGCGCTGCGCGACACCCGCACGCCGCTGCGCTATGCGCTCGTGCATGTGGCAATCGCAACCGTCCTCGGCTATCTCGCCGCGGTCGCGCTGCCCGCAGCGCTCGGCATCAATCGGCTCTGGGGAACCGCCGGCCTGACGGCCGCCGCAAGCGTGGCGGGATGGGTCGAACTGCTGCTGCTTCGACGAACGCTGAACACGCGGATCGGCCGGACCGGGATACCGTCGGCGCTCAGCTTCCGGCTGTGGACCGCGGCGCTCCTCGCGGCCGGTCTCGCGTGGGGCGTCAAGCTGGCCTTGCCAGCCATGCATCCGATTGCAACAGCAGTGTTGGTTTTGATTCCTTATACAGGCGTGTATGCGGGAGCGACGATCGCGATGGGCGTGGATGATGCGCGCCGACTGCTCGGCCGCGTCATGGCGAGGGTCTGAGGAATGTTTTCTTCCGCGGAAAAAACTCCCCCAACCCTCGCGTTGAACCCCTATCGATACCCGAACTGCAATGCCAGTTGACGGTTACGCTCGGCCTGCTTGAAATGCTGGGCCGACGCGTAATACGACACATAGGACGCGAACGCGATGCGTTCCGACCAGCTGAGGATCTTGAACAGCGTCCGGTGCTGCGGATACTTGTTCGCCAGCACGCGCTCGAAGATGTTCGCTGCGGCGTTGTTGACGATCGACTCCTGCAGGTGCATCAGCGCCATGTTGCGAATCTGTTTGTTGCCGTCCACGAAGCTCACCGGCACGTCATTCGAACGGCCGCTCAGCGTAAACCGCTGATTCTGCTCGACCCAGCCGTTGCGAAACAGCGGCTGCGAGCTGTTCCAGTCGAGCTTCATCGAGGTATACGACAGCGTCGCCGGTGCGTACGTCGTCGGATCGAACACGACGGCCTTTGTCACGTCCCAGAACAGATTCGAATCCGTATCAGCCTGAGCCGATGCTACGGCCGGCGTCAGGATCATGATCGTCAAAAGAAACCAGCGTGTTATGGCTCGCATCTCACGTCTCCTGGCCTATGCGAGGTAGCAAGTGCGATGCCGCCCGTTCTGTCGTTGTACGCTACAAAAAGTTGACCACGGTACCGACACTTTCGTGCCGGAACCGAACATGAAGGAACTCCGGCGCTGCGATGCTATGTAAGAATGACGGACGTTCACGCAGAAGATGACGCTCGAAGAATTCCGCCAGACGCTGCCGCAGCCGGTCCCGCCGCACGGGATTTCAAACGCGCTTCGCGCGATGTGGGAAGCCGCCAAGGGAAACTGGAATGCCGCCCATGCGATCGCCCAGGACATCGACGATCGAACCGGCTCGTGGATTCATGCGTACCTGCACCGGAAGGAAGGCGATCTGGGAAACGCCGGCTACTGGTATCGGCGAGCGGGACAGCCGGTCGCCCATGACACCCTTGATGAGGAGTGGGCGCGCATCGTCGGTGCGCTACTGGCAGGTCACGGAGAGTAACTCAACACGGAGGCAGGGGGGTACGGAGACGCACGGAGAATTTCTTTTGTCTCAGTGCCTCCGTGTTAGAGCAGCTTCCGTGCACTCAGGCCGGCTTGGCCCCGGGATGTCCTTCCTCCACTACGAATGACGCCCTGGTCTTGATCGGCGCATCCGGCCTCGACACGTATTCGACGACACGGTAATCGGAACGGAGCTCTTTGGGCTTGAGCTCGAACCTGACGTAGCCACGTTGATCGTTGGCAAAGCGCACGCACTCGTTTTCCGACACGACGGCCTTCATCGACGGCGACATGTCGGAGCCGTCGCCAGCCGACGTGATCGAAGTCCCCACGAACTCCGATGCCACGACCGGCGTCTTCGGATCGTCGGCGTTCAGGTGCAGGTCGTTCACCCAGTTGTTGTGCACGTCGCCCGCCAGCACGATGGGATTGGACGGCTTTCTGGTGCCGAAAAACTTCAGGAGCCGCGACCGGCTGGCCTGGTAGCCGTCCCACTTGTCCATCGAGTACCGGTGCTCCGGCCCCGGCGCGCGATCGAGCGGCGCAATCGGAATCTGCTGACCGAGGAGGTTCCATCCAGCGCGCGAGCGATCGAGGCGATCCATCAGCCACTTCTCCTGCGCGTCGCCCAACAGCGTCGCGCGGGCATCCCGGGCGCCGTCGCAGATCAGCTGCACGTTGTCGCCACAGGGCTGATCGGTGCGGTACTGCCGGGTGTCGAGCATCAGGATGTTCGCCAGCGTGCCATAGGTGAACGGCCGATACAGCTGCAACATCGCGCCCGACGGGATCGAGCTGCGCCGCAGGGGCATGTGCTCGAAATATGCCCTGTACGCGGCCGCCCTGCGCAGGGCGAACTGCTCGACGGGCGTCCCGGATTCGTCGTACAGCCCCGCATAGTTGTTGTCGACTTCGTGATCGTCCCACACGACGAGGAACGGGAACTGCGCATGTACCGCGCGAAGCGCCGGGTCGCTCCGGTATTGCGCGTACCGGTTGCGATAGTCGTTCAGGGTCGTCAACTCGCCGCCAACGTGCTTCCGCACGAAATTCTCGCGCCCGGCGTTCTCGTAGATGTAGTCGCCCAGATGCATGACGAGATCGAGGTCCTCGTCGGCCATGTGGCGATACGCGGTGTACAGACCGACCTCGAAGTGCTGGCACGAAGCGATCGCAAAGCGCAGTCGTTCGACCGCGGCTCCCGGCGCCGGGAACGTGCGCGTGCGCCCGATCGGGCTCACCTCGTTGCCGGCACGGAAGCGATACCAGTACCAGCGGTGGGGCTGCAGCCCGGATGCTTCGACGTGCACGGTATGTCCCCAGTCAGGCGACGCAATCGCCTTCCCAGACTGGACGACCTTCGACATGCGATCGTCCGCCGCGATTTCCCAAAGCACTTCGACCGGCTGCCGCGGCATTCCGCCGCCATTCAACGGATCGATGGCCAGACGCGTCCACAGCACGACGCCGTCGGGCGCGGGATCGCCGGAACACACGCCGAGCGTAAACGGTGAGGTCGGAAACTTCGGGCTTTGCAGCACCGCGCCGCCGGCAAACAGCGCGCGCGCGGACGCGCCGTAGGCCGTCAACCCGCTGAGCAGAAACGCACGTCTATCGAGCATGGAACCTCCGGACCGCGGTGAGGATGACGCGTAGAGCTTACGCCCGGACAACCGTGGAGTGAAGGGTATGTAACGGTCATTCACAAGGTTCGTGGGGTTCGTGAGGTTCGTGAGGTTCGTGGGGTTCGCGGGGTTCGCGGGGTTCGTAGAGTTCGTAACGGTGGCGCAGGGGGCTTTAGCCCTGCCTTAGCGCGTTTGCCGTCTGCGACGCGACGCGGTCGCGGAGCGCGGCGGTGAGCTCGTACGACCGCAGTCGGGCGGCATGGTCGTAAATCTGTGAAACCATGATCAGCTCATCCGCGCCTGTGCGGGCCACGAGTGCCGCGATGGCGGCGTGCACGGTGTCCGTCGATCCGATCGCCGTCACAGAAAGCGTGTGGTCGATCTCCGCCCGCTCGTGGGGTGCCAGCGTGCCGGTGAATCGGTCGTCGGGTGGCGGCAGGGGCCCAGGTGTGCCGCGTCTGAGGTTGACGAACGCCTGCTGGTGCGATGAGAAAAGATGCCGCGCGTCCTCGTCGCTCTCCGCCGCGACGACGTTGATGCCGAGCATGACGTGGGGACGATCGAGCGTTTCCGAAGGCCGGAACCGCTGCCGGTAGATGGCGAGCGCATCCATCATGAGCGCCGGTGCGAAATGCGAGGCAAATCCGTACGGCAGTCCGAGCTCGGCCGCCACATGCGCGCCGAAGAGGCTCGAACCAAGAATCCAGATTGGAATGCGGAGCCCCGCCCCCGGAATCGCCTTTACGCGCTGACCGTCGGGCGCGGTGAAGTAGCTCATCAGCTCGAGGAGATCCTGCGGAAAGGTATCGGCGTCGCCCCCACCGCGACGAAGCGCCCGCGCCGTCATCGGGTCGGATCCCGGCGCGCGTCCCAGCGCCAGATCGATGCGGCCGGGAAAGAGCGACTCGAGCGTGCCGAACTGCTCGGCGATGACGAGCGGCGCGTGATTCGGCAGCATGATGCCGCCGGCGCCCACACGTATCGCCGACGTCTGCCCTGCCACGGCGCCGATGACGACCGAGGTGGCCGCGCTCGCGACCGACGGAATGTTGTGATGCTCGGCCAGCCAGTAGCGGTGATAGCCCCAGCTTTCTGCGTGCCGCGCCAGATCGATCGTGTTCTGCAGCGCCCGCGACGCGTCGCCACCCTCCACGATGGGCGAAAGATCGAGGATTGAAAACGGAATCATGGCGTCCCTGAATCCATTATGGCTATGATGTGGGGATGGTGCATGCACTCTTTACGACGACGGAAGGCAACTTCAAGATCCGGTTGTTCGACCAGGACGTGCCGAACACGGTCGCCAACTTTACCGGCCTCGCGGAAGGCACGAAGGAATTCACCGACCCGAAGACCGGTCAGAAGGCGAAGCGTCCGTTCTACGACGGGCTCGTCTTTCACCGTGTGATCGACAGTTTCATGATTCAAGGCGGGTGTCCGCTCGGCACCGGCACCGGTGGCCCGGGCTACAAATTCGGCGACGAGTTCAGCCCGAAGCTGAAGCACACCAAGCCGGGCCTGCTGTCGATGGCCAACGCCGGGGCCAACACGAACGGCAGCCAGTTTTTCATCACGCTCGCCGCGACGCCGTGGCTCGACAACAAGCACAGCATCTTTGGCGAAGTGGTCGAGGGGATGGATGTGATCGAGAAAATCGGAAAGACGGCCACGAGCAAGCCCGGTGACCGGCCGCTGAAGCCGATTTCAATACAGTCGGTCAAGATACTTAGAGACGCCTGAATTCGCAGATTTGCAGATTGTGAGATTCGCAGATTAGATTGAATCTGACAATCTGCGAATCTGCCAATCTGCGAATTCTGCCGCGCGTGCTACCTATCGAGGCGCGCGCGCGTACTCAAGCGCCCATTGCTTCAGCGTGGCGTTGGTCAGGCCGAGCGCTTCGGCTTCCGCCGAGGCGCGATCGACGTCCCAGTGATCGACCACGATCCGCTTGATCATCCACATCGCCGACGCACGGTTCGCGCTGGCGCAGTGGATGAACGCAGGGGCGGCTTCCTTCGACGTCACCACCTTGATGAACTCGTCGGCCACCTTCGGATCGGGTTTCGCCGTGTTCATTGGCACGTGATAGTAGCGCAGCCCCGCCGCCTGCGCGGCCGCGCGCTGCGTCTCGATGTCGGCGCCCGGTTCCTGCGCCTCGCGCAGATTGATCACCGAAACGAACCCCATCTTCTTGATCTCGGGCATTGCATCGACGGTAATGGCGCCGGCGCACGCCACGGTCGTTTCGACGCGGGCGAAATTCTTGATGCCGTCGCGCGATTCCTTCGTCACCTGCTGGGCCGAGGCTGCCGAACCGATCAACGGAAGGATGGTCATAAGGGCAAATGTGCTGAGCTTCATTCCCATAGGCTATACGATCCTGAAATTTAAAATCTAAAAACTAGAAACTGGAATCTGCCGATCACGCCGAAGGCTTCAGATTCCAGTTGCTAGATTCAAGGAATGATGACGATCGGTGCGCGCCAGAAGGTGGCCTTGGCACTCGTGGGATCGAGCACCGACACCTGGCAGTCGTAGCGCCCGGTTGGAAAGCCCTCCAGCGAGATCGTGAACTGCAGCGGCACGGCCTTCGTTTTCGGATCCAGCCCCTCGACGACCGCCTGCGGCGCGGTCTCGTACACCTTGGCGCCATCCTTGAAGAACGACACGCTGGCCACCAGTGGCTGCGTGGCCGTGGCGGCCCGTTGATAGGCCTGCAGGAACACGTGGAAGTCGCGGCTCTTCGTGAACACGCGCGTGACGCTCGGGACGAGCTTCTCGCCGTTGACGACCAGCGGGTTCACGGCATCGGCGGGCAGCTTCTGCCGCACGCTGTACAAGGCGTCCGAGAGCGGCACGCGCTGGCTGCTCAACACGACCGAGCTCGTCGGAATCCGCTTCTCCTCGCGGTTGAGGTTCGGAATCGTGAAGTTGGTCTGGAACGTGCCCATCCGGCCCGTCTCGACGTCGCGAGCCAGAATCTTGATGACGTACTTGCCCGGGAGCAGCGTAAACCCGGTCTCGTACTGGATCGGCCGCCTGGCGAGCTGGCTCGCCGTGTCGGCGCTCAACCTGATGTCGAGCTTGTCGCGCACGTTCTGAATCGTGATGCCGTAGTCGTCCTTCACCTCGCCGATGAAGTCGATGACGGTCCGGGGCGCGCCGCCGCGCTTGGCCAGCACCAGCTCGCTGCCGGGAATCTTCACGCCGACCGGCACGAAGTACTCGGCGCGGTTGAGCTGGAAGTAGTTCAGCTCCATCGCAATCGTGATGTCGGTCACCGGGTTTTCGAGCATCAGCGCCTCTTCGAGCTGCCGCTCCCGATCCGCGGCCGACAGCTTCGCCCATGTCTTGTCGGCGAAGTAGCCCGACCGGAACTGCACGTCGGCGTCCATGCCGTTGGCGAGCGACACGCGGACGCGGCGGAAGCGTCCGTCGGCGGCCGGATGCGTGCTGTAGTAGCCGATGATGTAGTAGCTCGTCATCGACTCCACGGCCCGCGTGATGCCGAGGGTAAGATCGTTGTAGTCGAACATCGGACTGCCGCCTGTGTCTTTAGACAACGCATACAGGGAGTCCTGCGAGCGCTGGAAATTTCCGGAGAGCGTCATCGCCCCCTGCCCCGTGAACATCTGCATGCCGCCGGGCGATGGCCTCGACGCGTCTCCGAGCGGGGCCTGGGCGACCAGCCCGCGCGCGTCGACCGCGTGGATCGACACGTTGGCTCGCAGCGCCGCGTTGGTCGTCGCGCGAAGCTGCGCGTTGTTATCGGTGCCGTTCAACCGCAGCCCGCTGGAAAAATAGACCAGCGATTTGCGCTCGGGGAGAGGCCGCAGCATCGACATCGCGGTTTGCAGCGCCGACAGCTGGCGATCGGTGTTGAAGACGTTGAACTCGTAGTCGTCCTGACCGAAAGCCGTGCCCGATTCCGGCGTATCGGGCAGCCCGTCGCCGTCGAGATCGTCGCCATAGATCAGCCGCAGGATCTGCTCCGCGATCACCGCGCGGTTGCTCGTGAAGTCGGTCTTGACGCGAACCGCGCCGCCTTCAAACACCATGATCGCCATCAGGACCGAGTCGTCCATGGTGCCGAGAAATTTCTGCGCGGCGGCAAACGCGC
>Ga0065707_10000853_pt1 | contig 14351 bp, 13 predicted proteins | sample SwiRhicommuniRL3_FD_59094 | JGI IMG/M metagenome (GOLD analysis project Ga0065707, IMG submission 59094) | Switchgrass rhizosphere bacterial communities from Rose Lake, Michigan, USA - RL3 v2 (version 2) | ecosystem: Host-associated > Plants > Roots > Rhizosphere > Soil | place: East Lansing...
GACGCCGAGCATCGTCGCAGCGGCGGTCGATGCCCTCAGCGAATTCGGGGTGAGGCACATCGACATGATGCTGCGTCCCGAGAAGCTGTGGCGCATCATTCAGGGAGGCCACTCGTGATTTCGACGTCATTCGAATACACACGCGCCACATCTCTCGACGACGCGCTGGCGAAACTCGGCGCCGCCAACGGCGAAGCCAAGCTCATCGCGGGCGGGCACAGCCTGATTCCCGTCATGAAGCTCCGGCTCAGCCAGCCGGGCGCCCTCATCGACATCGCGCGCATCCCGGAACTGCGCGGTATTCGCAAGACGGACGGCAAGATCGAGATTGGTGCCGGCACGGTGCATCACGACGTCGCGTCCTCGGCCATGCTGCGACAGGAGTGCCCGCTCATTGCGGAAACCGCCGCGTCCATCGGCGACGCGCAGGTGCGCAATCGCGGCACGCTCGGCGGGAGCATCGCGCATGCAGATCCTTCAGCCGACTATCCCGCCACACTGCTCGCGCTCGACGCCGAGATCAACATCAAGGGCCCGAAGGGATCGCGGTCGGTCCCGGCGCAGCAGTTCTTCCGAGGGCTGTTTACGGTCGATCTCGCGGCCGACGAAATCATCGTCAGCGTGCGCTTCGCGCCCGTCAAGAGCGCAGCCTACGCCAAGCTCTACCAGCGGGCGTCGCACTTCGCGATTGTGGGGGTGGCGGCCGCGCTCGACCTGAGCGGCGGGGTGATTCGCTCCGCCCGGGTCGGCGTGACCGGCGCAGGACCGAACGCGACGCGCCTGACGCAAGTCGAAGCGGCGTTGGCCGGCAAACAGCCGTCGGCGGCCACGTTCGAGCAGGCGTCACGCCTTGCCGATGCCGGCCTGGACGACGTGAACTCGGACCTGCACGCGAGCGCGGAATACCGTCGGGCGATGGTTCGCGTCTTCACCGGGCGGGCGCTGGCGCTGGCGAGTTCGAGGCAGCCCTAAAGGGCTGCGTCGAAAACTAGAATCTAAAATCTAGAATCTAAAATCTGAGCGTCTCGTCCTGGCTCCAGCTTTCAGATTCTAGATTTTAGTTTCCAGATTCTGGTTTCATCGTTGTGGTGGGAAACCGCCGGGTCTGCCCCAGATATTTCTTCGCTTTTTCGAGCGCCTTACGCTCGACCTCGTCGCGCGCCGGACCCTCGGCGCGCGCAAAGCGCGCACCGGGGTCGACGTTGTCGATCGTGCAGTAGTACTTCCCGCCGATGCGATACGTGACGATGTTGATGGGCCAGCCGTCAATCGTGTCGCGCCGTGCCGTGTAGTTTTCGGCCTTCATGGCTTTTCCACCGGCGCGCCGACCAGGTTGCCCCATTCGGTCCACGACCCGTCATAGTTCTTCACGTCCTGGTAGCCGAGCAGGTATTTGAGCGCGAACCAGCTGTGGCTCGACCGCTCGCCAATCCGGCAGTAGGCGATGATCGGCTTGTCGCCCTTCACACCGACACCGTCGTAGAGCGCCTTGATTTCGACCGGGCTCTTGAACGTGCCGTCGTCGTTCGCGAGCTTCGCCCACGGCATGCTTCGGGCGCCCGGTATATGACCGCCGCGCTGGCAGGTTTCGGGTAATCCAGGGGGCGCAAGAATCTCTCCCGTGAATTCAGCCGGGCTGCGCACATCGACAAGCGCAGCGCTGCGCCTTTCGACCGCATTCTGCACCTCGAGCAACGAGGCGCGAATGGACCTGTCCTGATCTTTCGCTTTGTACACTTTCTTCGGCGGCTTCGCGGCGTCGGTGGTCAGCTCCCTGCCTTCCGCGAGCCACTTCTTTCGGCCGCCGTCCATGATGCGCACATCCTGATGGCCGTAGAGCTTGAGCTGCCAGAGAGCCCATGCGGCGAACCAGTTGTTGTTGTCCCCGTACACGACCACGGTCGTGTCGTTGTCGATGCCTGACGCACCGAGCAGGGCTTCGAGCTTGTCCTTGGGAATCACGTCTCGAACGAGCGTGTCGCACAGCTGCGTGGTCCAGTTCCAGCCGACGGCGCCCGGCACGTGGCCCTGATCGTAGGCCGCCGTATCGACGTCGACTTCGGCAATCCGGACCTTGGGATTCTCGAGGTTGTCCTTGACCCAGTCGGTACTCACCAGCACGTCCATCTTTCGTCTCCTCTAAAAGGGCCCCAAATGCTACGCTATAACAGCAAATGGCGACGCGCCTGACCACGATACTCGTGGCCGTCATCGTCGGAGCGACCTTCATTGCCGGCCTCATCGTCGGTGCCCAGCGCGACGATGCCAGCGGCCCGGTCGATCTCATCATCGTCAACGGCAAGGTCTATCCGGGCGGAGGTGCCGCGCTTCAGGAAGCCGTGGCCGTCCGTGGCAACCAGATCCTCCGGGTCGGTTCGAATCGAGAGGTCAAGCGGCTGCGACGCGCCCAGACCATGGTCCTCGATGCGCACGGTGCGACGGTGCTCCCGGGCCTCAACGACGCACAGGTGCACCTGATGAGCGGCGCGCTCACGCTCGAGCACCTCAATCTTTCGACGGCTTCAACAATCGACGACGTCGAGACCGAACTTCGCCACTACGCCGAAGACAACGCCGAGCTGCCGTGGCTCGTGGCGCATGATGCCGACCCCGACCTCCTGGGCGCCAGCACGCACCCCCGAAAGACGCTCGATGGCGCCGTTCCCGATCGGCCGGTCCTCATCACGAGCGAACACGCCAAAATCGCGTGGGCCAATTCCCGGGCGCTCGAGCTTGCGGGCCTCACAGGTAAGACGCGTAATCGCGCGGCCGGGATCGTCAGAGACCGGCGGACAGGCGAGCCCACCGGCGTGCTCAGGGACGGCGCGGTCGACCTGGCTGTCCGTGCCGTACCGCAACCCACTCGTGCAGAAAAGCTTGCGGCGCTGCGTGCGGCCATCGACGAAGCGCAGCGGCTTGGCATCACGAGCGTCCAGTCGGTCAGCTCGAGCGAAGAAGAACTGCAGCTGCTCGACGAAATCAGGAAAGACGGCGATCTCGAACTTCGCGTCTCGGAGTCGATCGTCGTGACGCCGGCGATTACCGAGGCCCGCATCAACGAGCTGAACCAGCTTCGCGAAGAATTCCCCGACGATCCCGCATTGAAGCTCGGGGGCGTCCTGCTGACGTGCCCGTGCGAGCCCCAGCAGATCGATCGCGCCGTGACGCTGCTCGACAAACACGACTGGCACGTGATGGTGAAAACGGCGAGCGGCTCGGATGTGAACGCCACGGTCGACGCGTTCGAGCACGCCACCAGCGTCAACGGCACGCCGGGCCGCACCCGTCGCATTCGCCTCGACGACAGCCTGCTGAGCGAGGGTCAGGCCCGCATTCTCTTCGGCAGCAACTGGCCCGCAGGGCCCTTCGATCCGCTCGAGGCCGTCCACGAAACCGTGTCGGCCACGGGGGAATTGCGCAGCGCCATCGACGCCTATACGACCCATGCGGCCTATGCGTCGTACGACGAGCTGCGCAAGGGCACCCTCGCGCGCGGGATGCTGGCCGACATCGTCATCCTGTCGAACGACATCTTCGAGGCGCGTCCCAACGCGCTCGCGGAGAGCGCCGTTACGGTGACGATTTTCGACGGGAAGATCGTGTATCAACGCCCGCCGGCAGCCAGTTCCAATGATTAGACAGCCCTGAAGGGCTGTGCCACCGCTGCCAGAGCGACACCGGTGGCACTGGGCTTCAGCCCTGTCCTGTAAGCCCTGCCCAAACGACCTTATGGCAACCAAAATCACTTACGCAACGCTCGGTGGAGAATCACTCGAGGATCTGCACCGCGAGCTCGACAAGGCGATCGCAGAGGTCCCCCGCTCGTTCGGCAGCGAGCACCTTCTCTACATCGACGGCAAACACCTGAAGGCCGACGAGCGATTCGACGATCGCAGCCCGATCGACACCAGCATCGTCATCGGTCACTTCCAGAAAGGCACGCGCGAGCACGTGAAGTCGGCCGTCAACGCGGCGCGTGCGGCGTATCCGGCCTGGGCCGCGCGTCCGTGGCAGGAACGCCTCGCGTACGTCCACAAGATGGCGGACGCGATTCGCAACCACCGCTACGAGCTCTCCGCGCTGATGGGCTACGAGGTCGGCAAGAACAGGCTCGAATGCGTCGGCGACGTCGAAGAGGGCGCAGACCTGGCGGCGTACTACTGCGACCAAATCGAACAGCACAAAGGCTTCGTCGAAAAGATGGGCACGCTCGGACCCGGCGAAGAGAACTACAGCGTGCTGCGTCCGTATGGCGTCTGGGCCGTGATCTCGCCGTTCAATTTTCCANTGGCGCTCGCGGCCGGACCGGTTGGCGGCGCGCTCGCGGCCGGCAACACNGTCGTGTTCAAGCCNGCTTCCGACACACCGTTGCTCGGCGCGAAGCTCGCCGAGATGGTAATCGAAGCAGGCNTGCCGCCGGGCGTGTTCAACTTCGTGACGGGACCGGGATCCACGGTCGGACAGGAACTGATCGACAACCCGGGCATCGACGGCATCGTGTTCACCGGCTCGAAGGAAGTGGGCTTGAAACTGATGCGCGACAATGCGGCGCGTCCGGTACCGCGGCCGCTGATCATCGAGATGGGCGGAAAAAATCCCGCGATCGTCACCGGCACTGCCGATCTCGACAAGGCGTCCGATGGCGTCATGCGTTCGGCCTTCGGCGCACAGGGGCAGAAGTGTTCGGCGTGCTCGCGCGCGTACATCCAGAAGGGCGTGCGGGACACGTTCGTCGAAATGCTCGTGGAAAAAACGAAGCGCATCAAGGTGGGCAACCCCCTGGAGCGCGACGTGTGGATGGGGCCGGTCATCAACGAGGCCGCGGTCAAGACATACGTCTCGGCGATCGAGCGGGCGAAGAAAGACGGCGGAAAGATTCTCGTCGGCGGGAAGCGCATGACCACGCCGCCGTTCGATCGCGGATATTTCGTGGAGCCGACGGTCATCGACGGCCTGCCGGCCAACCACCCGCTGTTCTCCGAAGAACTGTTCGTGCCGATCGTCGTGATTGCCGACGTGATGACGCTCGACGAGGCGCTCGAGCTGGCCAACCGCACGGAATACGGCCTGACCGCGGGCATCTATTCGGAAAACGAGGACGACCTCAACACCTTCTTCGAGCGGATTCAGGCCGGCGTCACCTACGCCAATCGGCGGGCGGGGGCCACCACCGGCGCCTGGCCGGGCATCAACCCCTTCGGCGGGTGGAAAGCCAGCGGCTCGACCGGCCGGGGCTCCGGCGGACCGTATTACGTGCAGCAATTCATGCGCGAACAGAGCCGAGTGCGGATTCGCGGCGTCTAAGCTAGCTGGTAGCTAGTAGCCGGTAGCTGCTAGTTGATAGCCCGTCGGAGGTCACATGGGAGTGCGTCCTCTGAGTCTCGCGATCGGCGTCCTTCTCCTTCCCGTCATTGCCGCGGCACAAGCGATTGCAGTGCCACAGGGCACGCCGGTGCCTGGACCACCTCCTGCCCGCCCGGCGATACCTGCACGCGACAATTCCGCCATTCCAACCGGCACGGCGCGCATTCGCGGCCGAGTCGTGTCGGCCGATAAGGGGACTCCGCTGCGACGCGCCACCGTGCGAGTGTCGGCGGGAGAGACTCGGGTAAACCGCAGCGTCAACACGGACGCCGAGGGCAAGTACGAACTGGCCGATCTCCCGGCCGGCCGCTACAACATCTTCGTCACACGCAACGGATTCGTGTCGCTTCAGTTCGGCCAGCGACGGCCGTTCGAGTCTGGTCGCCCACTCGATGTTGGAGAGGCCCAAACGGTCGAGAAGATCGATTTCGCCCTGCCGCGCGGGGGCGTCATCGCGGGCCGCATCACCGACGAGCTCGGCGAACCGCTCGCCGGCGTGCGGATGCAGGCGATGCGGCATCAGTACCTGCCGAACGGCCAACGGCAGCTCGCCCCGGTCATGACCGTCATGTTTGGCGGCATCGTCAGCAACGATCTTGGTGAGTTTCGTCTGTTCGGCTTGATGCCCGGCGCGTACATCGTCAGCGCGACGCCTTCGGAAGTTGGCGGAACGATGACCATGCCCGGCGCAGCGCCGTCGCCTTCCGACAGCGACGGACACGGCATCACGTACTATCCCGGCACCATCAACGCCGACCAGGCACAGCCCATCACAGTCGCGTTGTCCGAAGAAGCCGCGGTGTCGTTTGCACTTGTGCCGTCAAGGATGACGCGGGTCAGCGGCATCGTCCGCGACTCGCAAGGACAGCCGCTTCCAGCTGTCATGCTCACGATCCGATCAAAGATCGGCTACGGCATGTCCATGCGCGGGCTTCCGGCCGTGGGCAGTGACGGGCGCTTCACCATTTCGAACATCCCTCCGGGCGAGCACTGGCTCGAAGTGATGCAGCGTAGCGACGGCGGAGAAGCCGCATCCGTCTCGATTACGGCCGGCGATCGCGATATCACCGATCTGGTCATCACCACGGCTCCCGCCGCCACGGTCCGAGGGAGCGTGACGTTCGAAAGCGGCGGCGCCAAGTCTGACAGGCCGTCGCGCGTCGCGATCTATTCGCCCGACGTGGGAGGCCCTCAGCTCGTGCGCCCGTACGACCCGACGCAGGGCACCATCGATGCGAATGGGCAGTTTCAGATAAACGGCGTGGCCGGTCGCGTGCTGTTTCAAGCGGCCGGGACCGGGTTCGGACCGCCGCCGATCGGCTGGTCGATCAAATCGGTTACGTTCAACGGCGCCGACATCACCGACATACCGCTCGACATCGCCGCCACCGGCAGCGTGGGCGGAGTCGAAGTGGTGATGACCGACAAGCAGACGACGCTGTTGGGTGCGGTCAGGAACCCGAGCGGAGCGGAGGTGACCGACTACACCGTCGTGATTTTCCCCGACAAGCTGCGCGACGGCGCGGTTTCCTCTCGCTACACGCGCGTCGTGCGGCCCGATCAGCAGGGACGATTCCAGACAAGGGGTCTGCCGCCTGGCGATTACTTCGCTGCCGCGGTTGAATCGCTCGAGCAGGGCGCGCACTGGGATCCGGCGTTCCGCAAGCAGATCGAACCCGCGGCGAAGCGGTTCCGTTTGACGGAAGGCCTCACATCTACGATCGAACTGCAACTGCTGCCGTAGAGTTATGGTTCGCTCGAGGCTGTTCGTGACGATCGCGATTTCGGCCGTGATGTCGATCGCAGGCCTGGGCCATCGGATGACCGCTTCGCAGATCTCTACCGGTGCGGGTACGCCGACGCCATCCGCCGCGCCACCTCCAGCGAAACCGCTGCCTCCCACAACCCCGGCTACAGTGCATGGACGGGTTGTGGCCGCCGACACAGGCAAAGCACTCCACCGGGCACGCGTTCACTTGCAAGGGATGGGCAACTCCAACGACGGGCTGGAGTTGGATGTCCTGACCGATCGCGACGGCCAATACCGTTTCCAGGCGATTCCGGCGGGCCGTTACGCACTCCAGTCGAGCAAAGCAGGGTTTCTCGACACGTCCTCAGATCAGCAGCCTGGTCTCCGTTACAGCACGATTAGCGTGGCAGCCGGAGAGGCCAGGCGCGTGGACTTTGCCCTCCCACGCGGCGCGGTGATTTCGGGGCGCATCACAGACGACGCGGGCGAACCGCTTGCGAGCGTGCAGGTGACCGCACTTCGTTTCAACTATTCGAGCAATGGTGTACGTCTGTTTCCGGGAAACGCCATGCCGTTCAGCGGCCGTACGGACGACCGCGGCGAGTTCCGTCTTCCCGGCCTCAGTCCTGGCACCTATTTGATCGTCGCCGATTATCAAACCAACGCGCCGGGAGAAAGTTTCGCGATGACCTACTATCCCGGGACGCTGCGGTTCAACGAGGCCCGCAGGTTTCGCGTCGGTGTCAGCGAACAAGTGACGGCAAGCTTCACGATGCTGACAGCACGACAGGTGCGCGTGACAGGACAGGCGCGATCGTCGACAGGCGAATCGTTTCAGGACTATCGCGTCACGCTGAGGACCGAGACGATGATCGGCTCGCGAGTCGCACAGCTCAATCAACGCACCGGTGCATTCGAATTTGAGGGGGTCCCACCAGGCTCCTACACGCTTGATGTTTCGTCGAACGCCGCTCGTATGTACAACGCGCGACCGCCGGAATTTGCGTCGGTTCCGCTCGACGTTGGCGATCAGGACGTCAGCGGACTCCTCATCACGACCGGATCTGGTGTCGCGATGAGCGGACGGGTGATCTTCGAAGGCAACTCGCCGAGGAGCGCGGTGCCAGAACGATCGCAGCAGCCGCGTGTATACGCAACCATCGTAGGCACCAACTTCGGGATGCGCTCGCTTTCCATGTATCCGAACAACGGCGTGATTGCCGAGGATGGGAGCTTCACGATTCGTGGTGGACTCGGCAAGGTGCTGTTCCGGATCATGACGCCACTATGGGAGTTGAAGTCGGTCACCTTGGACGGCGTGGACATTACGGACGTGCCATACGACACAACCCATGGCGGCACGGACCGGCTCGAAATCGTCGTGACCGATCAGCGGCAGGTCGTGAAAGGACGAGTAGTCGACGCCCTCGGCCGCCCGCCGAACCGATTCGTCGTCATCGCATTTCCGAGCGACCAGAAGGAGGGCGCCGTACTGGGGCGATTCGTTACCCAGAGCGGGAGCGCCAACCCGGATGGAACATTTGAGCTGGGCCGGCTGCCGCCTGGCAGTTACTTCGCCGCGGCGCTCGCATCGTTACGCGACGATGCGCCCTACGACACAGACTTTCATCAATCCATCAAAGAACGGGCGACGCCGTTCCATCTGTCCCCGGGAGAAAGCGTTAAACTGGAATTGTCGCTCATCGAGTGACCACGAAGACACGCCAGACCGCGAAGACACGAGGCACGACGAAACGAAACACGACAACGCAAAGAGCGACAACCGATGGACTCTTAGACTCTGGGACTCTTAGAAATATGCGTCACCTCCGACACCCCCTCCTGTTTGCGCTCTTCATGACGACGGTCATGACCGCGCAGGAACCTGGACCAGGCCCGCTTGGTCGTGGTCAGGGTCCGTTCCCAGGCGGACGCGGCAGGCTGGGCGTGCCCCCGCGCGACGACTCGCAGGCGGCGCCCACCGGAAACGCGAAAATCACCGGGCGCGTCGTCGCCGCGGATACGGGATCGCCGATTCGACGCGCGCAAATCCGCGTGACGTCGGGCGAAGCGCGCTTCAATCGCGTGGTGACAACCGACGGCGACGGCCGCTACGAGCTGCTGAATCTTCCCGCGGGACGGTATCGCCTCTTCGTGAATCGCGCCGGCTACGTGGCGCTCGAGTACGGACAGGCTCGTCCTTTCGAAAACGGCAAGCCGCTCGACATCGCCGAAGGTCAGGCGGTCGAGAAAGTGGACTTCAGCCTGCCCCGCGGCAGCGTCATCACCGGCCGGATTACAGACGAGTTCGGCGATCCGATGACCGACGTCCAGGTGCAGGCGATGCGCTATCAGTTCGTCAACGGCGAACGCCAGCTCGTCAACGCCGGGCGCGTCGCGCAGACCGACGACCTCGGTCAGTTTCGGGTCTTCGGCCTGATGCCGGGCGACTACGTCGTGCGGGCGTCGCTGCGCCTGAATCAGAACCCGGACACCATGAACCAACCGGATCCGGTCGGATATCCGGGCACGTACTATCCTGGCGTCGTTGACGTGACCCAGGCGCAGTCTGTGACCGTGACACTCGGCCAGGAGCTGAGCTCGGTTGCGTTTCCGCTGGTCCCGGCTCGCCTCTCGCGCGTCTCGGGCATCGTCATGGGATCGGACGGGCGGCCGCTTGGCGGTGGAATGATCATGCTGCGGCCCCGCGGCAGCAACGGCATGGGTGCGCTTCGCGCGGCGTTTGGCGGAGGCAACCAGATTCGTCCCGACGGCAGCTTTCAGCTGACTGGCGTACCGCCCGGTGACTACGTGCTCGACGTGCAGCAACGCCCACAGAACGTCAGGAACCTGCAGGAGATCAATCTGTCCCTGCTCGAGTTTGCGTCGATGCCGCTGACGGTGTCTGGCGACATCGACAATCTCACCGTCGTGACGACACCAGGCGTCACGATGTCAGGGCGTGTGGTCTTCCCGGGACAGACCGCTCCGCAATCGAATATGCAGGTCGTCGCCAACCCGTCGGCCGGCGCATCGTCACCGGTGGCGATGATGATGGCCGCCCGCGCGCTCGGCGGCGGGCGCGTGAATCAGGATGGTACGTTCGAGCTTCGCGGTCTCGCGGGTCCGCGGCTCATTCGTGTTCAGGGCGTGCCGTCAGGCTGGGCGTTGAAAAGCGTCACCGTCGAAGGCAACGAGGTCACGGACACGCCGTTCGAATTCAAGCCCGGCACCAGCGTGAGCGGTGTCGTGATCACGATGACGAATCGGCTCACCGAGGTAACGGGCGGCGTGCGCGATTCGCGCGGGCAACCTGTCGCCGATTACGTCCTCGTGGCGTTTGCCGAGGATACGAAGCTCTGGGGCGCGCAGTCGCGGTTCGTGCAAACCGCGAGGCCCAACCAGAACGGCGCGTTCACCATCAAGGGTCTGCCGCCCGGACGCTACATGGCCGCGGTCGTGGCTGCGCTCGAGAACGGCATGCAGAACGATCCCGCCGTGCTCGAGCAGCTGCGCATCGGCGCGCAGAATTTTTCGCTCACGGAAGGACAGACGTTGAATCTGAATCTCACGATGGGGCCGCCTCAACCGTGATAGCATGACCTCTCACAATGGCAGCCGACCGGCCAAAAAATAGCGCGCCTACTCGATCCGAGCCCGGCGACGCGCTCGGTCTCATCGAAACGCGCGGCTTTGTTGGCATGGTCGAGGCGACCGACGCCATGGTGAAAACGGCCAACGTCGTGTTCGTGGGCTGGCAGAAGGTTGATGCGGGCCTGGTGACGGCCATCGTGCGCGGCGACGTCGCCTCGGTGAAAGCCGCCACCGACGCTGGTGCGGCAGCGGCCCGGCGCGTGGGCGAGCTCATCGGCGTCCACGTCATCCCACGTCCCGCGGACGACCTCGAAAAGATCTTTCCGATCAGCTAGGCACCGACCGCTTTCTTCTTCCGGCGGCTTTTCGACCGCATTCGCAGCTTCAATTCCTTCAGCGTGCCTTCGTTGCCGACGACGAGCAGCGGTTGGCCGGGTTCGCGCAGCAGGTTGAAGAACTGGCCGCTCTCGGTGCGCGCGTAGATCTCCTTGCCGTCGGTCAGCAGCGTAATCGCGCCGCCTCCTCCAATCGCGTCGAACAGCCGGATGCCGAACCGCTTGCGCAGCGTGTCGACGAGCAAACGCATCTTCGACACCGACAGCCCGTTTCGTCGGAGATCGGCGAGCACGGCGAGCTCGAACAGGTCGACCGGCGAGTAGCGGCGCTCGGTGAAGCCGCCGGCTTCGGTGCGATGCGACGCGATCGACGGCTTGATGAGCTTGCGGGTATCCCACCACTGGAGCTGGCGGGCGGAGAGGCCGGTGATCGAGGCCACTTCACGCGAACTGTAGTTCTTCTTCAGGTCGAGTCGCATCAATTCGCAATCGTCAATTGCAAATTCACAATCGGGAAACCTTGCGATCGGCCATAGCGGCGCCGTCGAAGTCCTTCTGCGTGAGCCCTCCTTCGCTGTGCGTGCTGTAGAGCAGCGTCACCTTGCGATAGTTGATCACGATGTCGGGATGATGATCGGCGGCTTCGGCGTCGGGAACCAAACGGCCCACGAATGCGACGGCCGCCGGAAAATCGTTGAACGTGTACTGCTTCTTGATCGCGTGGCCCTCGAGCGTCCAGCCCGTCAGCCCCTTCAGCTGACGCTGCACTTCCTGATCGGACAGAATCGCCATATCAATACTCCCCGAACCGCTGCGGCTTCGTCGCGCCCAGCAGCGGATCCTCAAGGTTGTCGAGCACGAGATCGGCCACCATGCGCGCCGTCAGCGGGGCAAGCAGTACGCCGTTTCGAAAATGGCCCGTCGCGTACACCAGCCCCGGCATCCTCGCCGAACGGCCGATGATTGGCATCTCGTCCGCCGTCGCCGGTCTCAGACCGACGCGCGCAGCGACGAACGCGGCCTGACCGAGGTGCGGCACAAGATCGCACGCACCGTCGAGCAGGTCTCGAACGCCTGCCACTGTCGTCCGTTCGTCGAATCCGGCGTCTTCCACCGTCGCACCCACGAGAATCGAGCCGGCGGCGACCGGCACCAGATAGCATCGTGGTCCCCACACGATGCGGCGCAGCGCCGGCCCTTCCCATGAAAGTTGCAGCAATTGTCCTCGCACGGGCCGGACCGGCAGCGGCGGTACGCCGGCGATGTCGATCTGTCCCGACCAGCTTCCGGCGGCGACGACAACGTCCCGGGCGGTCATCGGCGTGTCGTTCTCGAAATGGATTTCCACGACATCGTCGTGATTCTCGATCCGCTGGACGCGGGCGGGCACCCGAATGCGCGCACCGTGCTTGATCGAAGCCGCCGCCAGCGCGCCGGAGAGCTCCGATGCCGCGACAAACCCGTGCGCTTTGACGAGCAGCGCGCCGGCGACGTCGGGCGTCAGCTGCGGTTCGGCTTCTTTCGCGGCCTGTGCATCCAGCAGCTCGCAGTCGAGTCCCGCGCGGTGCGCGTCGTCGGCAATCTGCTTGAAGTGGCCGAACGGCTCGTCGGCGGTGATGACTTGAAGCGAGCCGGTGCGGCGATAGGCGACGCCGATTCCAGCGTCGCGCGACACGCGGTCGACGAATGTGTCGTACATCTCCAGGCTGCGCGCCGCCAGGGGCAGAAGCGGCCTGCCAAAGCCCTCGAGATACGGGACGAGCATGCCCGCCGACGCCTGGGTCGCGCCAAGGCCGGGCCCCCGGCCATCGACCAGCGTCACCGATGCCCCCCGTGCCACGAGCTCGTAGGTGATGGCTTCCCCTATCACCCCGGCCCCGACAACGGCGACGTCACAATCTGGCATTTCTTGCTTATCATCTCATGCAGGCCCTTGCTCCCTCGGAAGGACAATCGAGGTGTCCGAAGGGGACATGGGCGCCCGCAACTGGCCAGAAAGACGCGGTTTTTCACCGTTTTTGCCGTGTCGAGGTGGGTACGGGCCTTGCTGTTACATGTGACCGAGGAGTTCAGTCCCATGGAAATCAAACCGGCCGCACTAGGAGCCATCGCAGTCATCGGCCTCGCAGCAGCGGGCGGAGGCGCCTATCTGGCCGTCCAGCACAACGGGTCCGATGCGGCACAACCGGTGCCGATGTACGCGGCTTCAACGGGCAATGCGGTCACGGAGACCGAGAACAGCATCACCAGCGCCCCGGCGGCGGCCGTCGAGCCGGCGCCTCAGGCATTGGTTGCCGAGCCGAAGCCGCAACCCGCAGTGACCGAGCCGGCGCCGGCCCCTGAGCGCACCGTTCGCAAGGCCCCGGCGCCATCGCGAGCGCCGTCGCCCGCACCGTCCCAGCGTGCGCGCACGTCGCCGAGCTACGGCGGCAACAGCCCCTCGGCGCCCGTTTACACGCCACCTAGCGCGCCAGTCGATCCCCCGGTCTCACCTGCTATCGAGCCGGTCGAGAACACGACGGTTGAACGCGGGCCGGTCGTGACGGAGCCGCCACGCAAGATCTACGACGAGCTCGTGATTCCGTCTGATTCCGTCATCGGGTTGCAAGTCGAGACGGCCGTCACCACCGAGCGTGCGAAGCTCGAGGATAAAGTCGGCGCGCGCGTGACGCGCGACGTCAAGGTTCGCGATCAGGTTGCGATTCCTGCCGGTGCGAAAGCCGAAGGGTCTGTCACGCTGGTCGAGCGCGGCGGGCGGTTGAAGGACCAGGCGCGCCTGGGCATCCGCTTCCATACGATCGTGCTGGCCGACGGCACCCGACTGCCGATCAACACCGAAACGATTTACCGCGAGGGCGAGTCGCCGGCGCGCGAAAGCGCGGCCAAGATTGGCGGCGCCGCGGTGGGCGGTGCGGTGCTCGGTGCGATTTTCGGCGGTAAGAAAGGCGCGGTCATCGGCAGCACGGTCGGTGCGGCCGGCGGCGGCGTCGCGGTAGCGGCCAGCGAGCCGAATGCCGCAACACTACCGGCGGGGTCTACCGTCACCGTTCGCATGGGCTCGCCCGCAACCGTTACCGTCGAGCGCTAGCTCTTATCCAGGATTAGGTCGCGCGCGACCCCGCGCACGACCTAATCCGACGGTCTTATTCCTAATCCCCAATCCCTATTCCTAATCCCCAGGGATTTTCTAGGGCCTGAGTCTCCACCGTTCCACCCATCGCCCCTCGACCTGCTCCAGCGCAACAACACCGTTGAGCGGAAAGTCCGCGGGCATCGCATCGGCCATGCCGGTTTGCAATCTCCCCAGC
>Ga0065707_10082507_pt1 | contig 14336 bp, 11 predicted proteins | sample SwiRhicommuniRL3_FD_59094 | JGI IMG/M metagenome (GOLD analysis project Ga0065707, IMG submission 59094) | Switchgrass rhizosphere bacterial communities from Rose Lake, Michigan, USA - RL3 v2 (version 2) | ecosystem: Host-associated > Plants > Roots > Rhizosphere > Soil | place: East Lansing...
AAGTAGTGGCGGGGCCGCAGGATTCTTTAAAGGACTTGGTAAGGGTTTCGTGGGATTACCTACAAAAACTGCTATTGGGTTTTTTGATTTGGCTTCAAATGTAAGTGAAGGCATAAGAAATACAACTACTGTATTTGACGCCGAAGGTCTAGATAAGGTGAGACTTCCTAGGTATATTTCAGATGATAACGTAATTCGACCATTTTCGCAAAGAGAAGCTCAGGGTCAATACTGGCTAAATGGTATTGACAATGGTGTTTTGTTTAATGAGAAATACTTAGCACACCTACTACTATCTGGAGAAGAAAATGCTGTGATGGTTACGTACAGGATGATTATTCTATTTGAAGTTCAAGTACTTAAGTCAAGGTGGATAATCAAACTTGAGCAGGTTAAGTCTATTTCAGTTGAACCTAAGGGAATTCAGATCAGTTTAAAGACATCAAATGGGCAATTTTTGCCTATTACTGAAAGAGCCAACAGAAACTTTTTGTATAATCGTATCTCTGTCGCTGTGGAAGAGTTTAACAAACACTGTCAAGTGATTCTTTGATTTAAACTGATGCATTGATTTATGTTTAGTACTAGTCCTTAAATAGCTATTAGAAGCTGATACTACTAGGGCCCAAATAGTTAATAAATGTAGTTCCTCCATTTCATGTTTCTGATTCCTCAAATCAGAATTAATTAGAACCTTGAACAAAGATGAATATACGAATTTTTGGCTTAATGAGGTAAATAGACCCACCAATATTCATCACACATTCAAGCACTCAAATCTGTATCTAACGAGACGAACTCATCAGGGGTCGATCCACACCTTCTATAGAGCGATCTCATAAATTCCAGTGGCACCTCTTCTTTACAGCACTGAAATTTCAACGATTTAGGCGCAATATATCCATCTGCAGTTTTAATCACTAGAATAGACTTGTCAGCATTCAACGAGAACAGACCTGGTTTCTGAAGCCCATTGACATCGAAATTTGGAATTTCCGTCACACCGATTATAATTACTTTTTGCAACTCTTTGATGCTTTGTTTCTTTTTGACGATGTCCACTAACTTATAAGTGTGAAGAGGACCTAATGCATCGCTCAAGCGTTTTATTTGTCTTGCCGTCATCTGATTCCAAAGTATTTGGTTCCTTGACGAAGTTATTTTAGACGCCAAAGAGAATTCGTACTTTGAGGAATCCTTAACCTCGGAGGGTTCCTGATTGAAAAGATCTTCATCAATTACCTTTAGCAATAAATTTCCTCCAAGGTCACCCAATTTCAGCTGCAAAGAGATGAAATTATCGCTTTGAGCTATAGGAATCTCATCAGATCTTAAAATGACATCGCCTTGATCAAATTTTGTAGGGTGAAGGGTTTGAATAGTACAGCCTGTAAATTTGTCATCGTTTATTAATGCATATTGAATAGGCGATGACCCAGAGTATCGTGGTAATAGAGACGGATGGACATTGAGACCTCCAAAGATGCAACTTTCTAAGAACAGTCTAGGTATCAACTTTCCATAAGATACAGCAACTGTGAGATTAAAACGATGGTTATCAAGAATGCTCTTAATTTCTTCCAGTGAGTCAGCACGTATTACTGGCAAATCACCACGACCAGCACAGTAATTTCCAATCGGTAAATCATCAAAAGTCTTTGATTTTCTTCCCCGAGATTTCACTGACCTCGTTATTACATGAATAGACTCTATCTTATCAGGGTTGGCTTGTTTATATGCGTAGAGCTTCGCCAAAGAAGAAACACTAAATTCATCGGTACCAAAATAAGCGATTTTCAAGCGTTCTGATACAGCATTTGAGTTGGAAAACGGTCTTACCGCCTTAAAAATCGATTCTGACCTCACGACGATTCTTCGGAGCAGCAGTCTTATCATCTTTATGGAAGTGGCTAGACACCTTTTTTTGATGATATGTCAAGGTGGGAAAATTTGAAGATTCTTATCGCACACAAAATTAAGTTCGAATTATAACTTTATTAGACCCCACAAAAACATAGTGGAATTCTGTTACTTCATTATTTAGGAGGATGGGTTACGTGACTTCACCAAGTAGCAGTGCAGGGTCGAATTCTAATGGATTAGTTGTGGAGCTTGCCCGTTTGCTTAAAATCCGTGAAGTCGATGAAACTACTTTACAGTTGTGCATCAAGCTTTTGGATCAAGGTGTAGACCCTGAGGTTTTGGCGAAACATATTGTTAGCCTCAATAGTGAGACAACGGGATACTAATGGTGCTGAAAATAGAAGAAGTTTTTACAATTCTCCGCATCTACAAGGTGCCTATTATGTTTTTCATTTGGTGCAATGGAGACCCTCTCGAATAACAATAGACAAATGCCAGTCATCTCCTATTTTTTTATGTTTTATAATCATATGTAGCTGCCCTTGAATTGAGAGAAACTTGCTTTACCCAGACCGTTTTCCTGAGGGAATATGTATCTCGAGTTAAGGAACATATGTGGTCGCTTAACTTTCAGTTCATTGAATGGGGCGACGTACAATTCGATTATTGGTAACTCCAGTCAGATATAATGATTATTACAAGGTGCTAATGCGAGCCATTTTGATTGTCGTTTCTAAGTTATAAATGGTGTAATGATGCAAATATATAAAATAATAATACAAAAAGTTCATGCAAAGCCCCCCTTCTTCTTCTTCTTCTTTTGCTTGACCTGGCTTCCTCCAGTTTGGGAAAAATTTGTTCTTTTCTGTGATCCTTGTCGGTTATGCAATTGTGTAGGCTGTGATGATGTCGCGGAAGGTAATGTAAATTGCGACAGCTGAGAAACTTGCGAAACGCTGTTGAATTTGGTCTGCGTTTGCGATAGTTGAGAAAGTCGTCCTCTCTGAGAATCTAATTGAGAATATTGACTATCTCCCTTTAGTTTTATCCCCTTTTTCTTTGACCTCGCTTGAGAAAAGTCATTAAATAAAGGCACTTGGGAAGCAAAACTATCTTTGTTACTGTTGGGAAGTGAATTAATTTCCGGTGTAGCAACATCCCATTCTTCGAGTAAGGATTTCACAGAAGTGGGTGCGGTTTCTATAAGCTTATCGAAACTTTTATTGTAAAATTCTGATAACTCTTTGGATTTAGCTTTGATTAGCGATGTACCGAGCAATATAGACAATTTATTCAAGTTCATAGAATCATTAAACTTCTTCAATAACTTATCTGAGAAAACCGAACCAACAAGATGTAGAATATCTTCAATGTTCTTGTTTTGATCGGTCTCAGAATTTGATTTGTTTGCCAATTTGTTATTTTTGATCAAAGAACTGTTAATTAAACTTGATACTTGAATATTTTTATGCTCATAGAACAGAGCCAATTGTTCAATCATGGTATCCACCTCAGATACATTCTCAATTGAGATCGGGATATCCTTTGCTATATCGAGAAGTGACAAAAATGAAGGATATTCTTGACTTGAGTCACCATCTAAGCTATTCAATTTAACTACCCCTTCGCCTAGAGAAAAGGCATAGTTTCTGATCGATTCTATTTGTTCGTCTTCGGGTAACTTTTCATACATTTCCATTAAATTAATAAGCTTAGAAATCTGAGCTTTGGTATATTTGGTGACATCCAGTGCATTCCTCTTAAATTCATGATTCTTAGCGTCAGATTGTATTCTAGTTTTCCAACTTTCAAGAGATTTCATCTTCAAATTTTTTTCATTCGAATAAGTTGTGATAGACAAGCAGTAGTCTGTTGTCATTTGAAACAATGCATATTTAGAGAATTCTGAATCTTCGTCCGTATCCTGACCTTTGAAGTCGGCCAATGCATAAAGCGCAACTTGTTTCAAATTGCCATTTTCGCCTCTTTTTCGAATAACAAAGGGATCATGTAAACTAATGGGCTTCCCACCCTTCAAACCAAAGTTATATACAAAAATCAACGGATGCATTTCAGAGAAGATCAAGCAAACAAACCTATTGCCCTTCAACGGACTTACATGCAATTTCAATGATGGATCTGTGTCATCAAGAAAATGTTTCCATGACATTAATCTTTCCAAGGAATTGGATAAACTAAACCAAATTAACTCCTTTGATGTTAAGAGAAATGCATTTTCTTTAATACAGCGAAAGTCTTGAATTTTCGACCAAGTATTTGAGGTCACCAACTTCTTGGAAGATAAATTTTCGCTATCATCAATTGCAAATTGCACAACAGAAGAACGGGAAATTACCAATAAATGATTGTTATCCAGCTCCCAACATATTTTCTTCCATGACGAAAGTTCCGAAGAATCTTCGATTGTTGGTTTGGCTGTCGAAGACTTAGCAAACGTTTCTCTCTTAAATTTGGTTGGAGAGTCCGATCTAAGTATACTCCAAATTCCAAAATTTCCTTTAACATCCACAATTGAAAATTGGTTGTGATCGTACGGACTGAATGACACATCAGCGAAATCACATCCTGCAAGATCATTCACAGAAATGTGTCCCTGGACATGTACAATAATCGGCACTGTAGCTTCTGCTTTGCTTTTGTAGCAACGAAACAAGTACACCTTGAGACTTGTTCGTATTAAAATGTATTGAGGAAGAACTTCAGATACTGTCTTAGATGCTATTATCTGCTTTATCGGCTCTGATAAATCTATTTGAAGGGGTTCCGCAATATCAGGATGTGTTACAGAAGACACCAACGATGACCCATTCATTTGAACGTCACGAATCTGACTATTTAGAACCGAAATATTGAATATATTTCCATTTTCTCCGGTAACGAATGCCATCGCTTTGACAGTACTACGCCTATTTCTGACATCCAACACTTCGAATAGACAGCCAAACGTAGGATCATATGCAACGCCAGACATCAAAGTTTGCGATTCTACGCCATAAGACGCCAATATATTCTCTGGAACATATGTATTCGTGATTTTATTGGTTGTATGATTTCTTGGGCCATACATCATCTCAGGAGATAGCTGAGACATAACCAACTCCAGATATGAACCAGTGACTTCATTTAAAACACAATATGGGTTATTACCCCTTGGTATATCCACCTTAGAACTTAATCTTGTTTGGTCACAGTTGGCATTGTTGTCATCATCTCCCTTCTCTGGATTCTCATCCTGTTGAACCACCACTATGCCTCCTCCATCTATTCCATAACTAAGCCGTATTCCTAGTCCATTCTTATGAGGCCACATCCAGCTCTATAATATTATATATATATTATATCTCTGTACGTGTCCAAGTATATCAGCTTTAACGCTGCCAGGCTTCTATGCTAAAAAGTGAGGTTCACATGTTAACAATAAGAAAAATAAATTTTGATTTGCACCTACATCTTCCAAATCGCATCAACTATTTTGGTACTTGATAATTGAATACTACAACGATGGAATTGCGATGTTTGAATTGTATATACTTATTAGCTTTGATATGGGCACTCGTGGGAATCAATGCTGAGCCGATAAAATTTGATATTGATGGATCTAGTATTAGAGAGGCTGGTGAATTGGAAAGTGAGCATAGCCAATTGTCCGATAGTTCATTGTTGTGGGGCCCCTATAGATCAGCGTTGTATTTTGGTTTAAGACCAAGGATCCCTAAGTCATTATTATCTGGGTTGATGTGGTTTAACGTAGATGACTTCGGGTCAATAGGTAAGATTCGTCACTTTTATGAGCAAGGGGACAATATGAGACGAGCCAATTGGATTTATTATGACCCGAGAACAGGTGGAAGACAAGTCATTGATGACGTCGATAGCCATATCAAAATCATCATTGATTTCGTAAAGAGCACGGATGGTAATTCGTGGGGTGTCAAAATTAGAGCCAAGACGCATAAAGGATTTGAATCTACCAAGACCTCATTTGTGTGGTATTCTGGATTAGAAGGACAAAAATTAGAGAACGGTGTCTTGGTAAGAGATGGATACATGAATTTTGAGAATAAAAAGGATTCTCGTGGCTACAAGGGTACTGTCAAGCTTACTGGATTAGCCGAAGGTTTGGGCCTATTCGATTTGGAAATCGGCGACGGACCAACGTCGAACAAGCACCCTAAAGAAAAGAATAAAAGAGATCCAGATTTGGACCCTTCAAGACTCCACTATTTGTCTCTTACTGTTCCAGATGATAAAGTTTGGCGAGCGAGAGATATTTTTATGACAATTCTTCAAGAATCAGTCGAAGACTTGGTCAGCAAACATGAAAATTTGGAATCGTTTCCTCCAGAGCAAGCGTTACTCGTTAGAGATATTCATAAATTTGAAGGTAATCTTCATTTCTTTCAAAAGATATACGAAGGAAACTGCGAGTTTGACATTGTATTCAAAAGTGCCTTGACTCCAGCTCCAAATGTGATAACATTTGAAAATATCGGAGACAAAATAAAGACCTCTCGTTCTTTATTTGAGGCTAAATTTAAGGAGCACTTCCCTTTGAGTGCTCCGTTCAACTCATCGAAGAAGCACGAAAAGTTTGCAAAAGAAATGCTTTCTGGGCTCTTAGGAGGGCTCTCATACTTTCATGGTGACCATTTGGTTGATCGAGAAACTGTTTTTGATGAGGATTCCTTTGAATCATATGTCTTAAATGGAGTCTCTGAGGGACCTCATGAGTTGTTTACCTTGGTTCCGTCTAGACCTTTCTTCCCTCGTGGATTCTTATGGGATGAAGGTTTCCATTTACTTCCATTGTTGAAGTATGATTCAGATTTAGCTTTAGAAATTGTCAAGTCTTGGTTCAGCTTGAGTGATGCTGATGGATGGATTGCTCGCGAACAAATTTTGGGACCGGAACTGAGATCAAGAGTTCCAGAACAGTTTCAAGTACAGAGCCCTGAAATTGTCAACCCTCCAACTTTGATGTTGGTTTTTACGTATTTGCTTGAAAACCTCCAAGCTTCGGCCACATTTGGTGATGTTAATACCCCAATCGATCTAGATGAAGGTGTCTCAACCGCCAATAACAACAATCCAGGTCTGATTCTCGTCAATAATCATGAATTATTGATCGAATACACCAAAAATATATACCCTAAATTGAAGACTCACTTCGAATGGTTCCGCAGAACTCAAAAGGGTTACATCGAGGAGTTCGATAGGGGCGACATTCAAGAAGGTTACAGATGGAGAGGACGTACCTTGACACATTGTTTAGCAAGTGGACTTGATGACTATCCAAGGGCGTTGCCAGCAGATGTTGCTGAGTTAAACGTTGATTTATTGTCGTGGGTTGGAGTTATGGCAAGGTCCATGAAAATGATCGCAAAATTGATTGATTTCGATTCAGACTTTCTAACTTTTGAGAAAATGGAGCTGGGTATTATTGAGAATCTTGACAAATTACATTGGTCTGAAGAAAAGAGCACATACTGTGATTTGTCTGTAGACGATGAGGACGAAAATGTCTACGTGTGTCACAAAGGATATATTTCATTATTTCCCTTCTTGACCAAGTTGATCCCAGAGGATGATACCGACAAAATCAAACACATAGTTGACTTGATTGCAAACCCAGACGAATTATGGACTGAATACGGGATCAGATCATTATCCAAAGCCGACGAATATTACAGGACAAATGAGAATTATTGGAGATCCCCCATCTGGATCAATATCAATTATTTGGTTTTGGAAAGTTTGCAGCACTATAAAGAAGTATCTGCTAAGCACCTATCAAAGGATCTCGAGATAAAAATCGGGGAAACATACAAGCAATTAAGATTGAATTTGGTTAACAATGTTTTTGAGCAGTGGGAGAAAACTGGGTTTGTTTGGGAACAATATGATGACGAAACTGGTGCTTCAAAGGGAGCAAAGAACTTCTTAGGATGGACTTCGACTGTAATTTTAATGATGAAAATGCCTGAAAGCATATAGAGCTATAGAAGAAAAGTTTATATTTTAGATTCCACTTTTTACTAAACACAGATTACTATTTTACTTGGAAGGATCGTCTTCAAATCTTAAGTCCCAGCCGATAGAGTCACCCAACTTCGGTAAGATTTCAGCTACACTTTGAACATCTTTGTCACCTCTACCAGATACATTGATAACAATGTGCTGGTCCTTGCTCATAGTTTTAGCGAGCTCCACACCTCCGTAGATAGCATGCGATGATTCTAAAGCAGGGATGATTCCCTCCAATTGAGATAACAACTTGAATCCATGCAAAGCTTGCGCATCAGTTGCGGCAACAAATTCTGCTCTACCAGTACTCTTCCAGAAAGCTAATTCGGGACCAACACCAGGATAGTCCAAACCTGCTGAAACAGAGTGGGTGTCGTGAACTTGTCCATCACTGTCCTGTAAAACATAAGTCTTTACACCATGAAAGACACCAGGAATACCGGCAGTCAAAGTTGCAGAGTGACGTTCGGTGTCGATCCCGTCACCACCAGCTTCAACACCCAACATCTTGACTTCAGTGTCCTTTTCAAATGGCGAGAACATCCCTGTAGAATTGGAACCACCACCGACACAAGCTACAACAGCATTAGGCAATTTGCCGTCATTCAAAGCCTTGAATTGCTCCTTTGTTTCTTGACCAATCACACTTTGGAAAGTTCTCACCAAAGTAGGGTACGGATGAGGACCAATTGCAGATCCCACAATGTAATGTGTGGATTCCAAGTTGGAAACCCAGAATCTAAAAGCTTCAGAAGTGGCGTCTCTAAGAGTTTGGGTACCGTTTGTAACAGCGACTACCTTTGCGCCCAAGATCCTCATTCTAAACACATTCAAAGCTTGACGTCTAACATCTTCAGCTCCCATAAAAACAGTACATTCCATTCCAAACTTTGCACACGCAGTAGCGGTGGCTACACCATGTTGACCTGCACCAGTTTCTGCGATGATTTTCGACTTTCCTAATCTCTTTGCGATCAAGACTTGAGCCAAGGCGTTGTTAATTTTGTGAGAACCAGTGTGATTTAAATCCTCTCTTTTCAACCAGATTTGAGCACCACCTGCATATTCGGTTAATCTCTCTGCTCTGTGGAAAGATGATGGTCTACCAATGTAAGGGTACAATGACTTGAATTCTTTCCAGAATTCGGGATCGGCGGTTGCACTTTCAAATCCTTTTTCCAACTCTAATAAACAAGTGTGAAGAGCTTCAGGAACATATTGACCACCGAATTCACCAAATTTTGGATTATATTTATGGATCTCTTCTAACATAGGTTTTGATACGAAGAGACCATCAGCAACTCCATGGGAAAAAGAAGTTGGAGCCGAGGATTTATAGTCTTCTCCCAAAATGGATCTGACAAACTTGAAAGCTGTCTCACCTCTTTTACCTGGCTGAGAATTTCCAATTTCAGTAATAATCTTGGAGCCAATAACAACACCATCAGCCGATGAACCAACTGTTAAAAAGTGCTCTCTTGTACTTACTCCAAATCCAACAGCCAATGGAGTGTCACCAACAAATTTTCTAACTCTGGTACATAATTGATCAATATCTTGTGATACCTCGGACAATGCACCAGTAGTTCCCATTCGACTTACAACGTAAATGAAAGAATCAGCGATTTCTCCTAAAACTTTCAATCTCTCATCACTAGTGGCAGGAGCAACTAATGGAACATAAGACAACCCGTTACTTGTACAGTTTTCTCTAAATTTGAATGCTTCTTCAGGAGGTAAATCAACGACAATAAACCCGTTGGCACCTGCCTTGGCAGAGTCTTCGATTAACTTCTTTTCTCCGTACTTCATTATAGGGTTGTAGTATCCCATTAAAATTATAGGAACAGTAATTCCTTCTTCACGTGCTTGGCGGACCAAGTCTAAACATTTCACAACGGTGACACCATTGTTCAAAGCTTTTGTATTAGCAACTTGAATAGTTGGACCATCTGCAATTGGATCAGAAAATGGTACTCCCAACTCAATGATATCCACTCCTCCTTCTTGCATTCCTTTCAATATAGGAAGAGTATCTTCAATAGTTGGATATCCAGCGGTAATGAAGTTGACTAAAGCGTTACGGCCCTCAGCCTTACATCTTGCAAATGTTTCTCTCAATGAAGCTGACATGTTGGTAGTATGCAGTTGATAAATAATAGTATTTAGATATTAGTAGTGGTAATCTCGATATTAGTTCCAGTAATTGTAGCAAGGTTAGCTTTTATCGGCGTCGCAGTGATATTGATTAGCGATTACATTTTTCAACGACACTTTCGGCGCGAAATATATACACTTTTTCGATGAGTCAGTTCAGGGTAACCCAGATTGATGATGCTGATTACAAGGCTTCAAAGAGGACCGAGAAATTACGGAGGAGAGGGCAACGCGATTAAAAAGTTGGCGCTGTGGATTTTGAATGATGTAGATTGCTACTTATTTTTGTAATTTTTCGAATTCTGGGACCTATTCTTTATCAAGGTCAGACATGGCCGGATACTAAATGATGGGACGGAATTGCAGATGTAGAAGAATGTGATCAAGACTTCTGAGAATTCACATATATACGAAGTACGATTCAGATTCACTATTAAAAGGGGCCTATTGTTTCACCACACCAAAAGAGAAAATTGCAAGAGGTTTTCAGCCTTCTATTGCTCTTTGATAATAGTGAAATTGCATTTCAGTTATACAAGAGAATCCTAGCTAAACGTACACGGGGAGATGCCCTGATTTCTACCTCGTTACGTATTCTGAAAATTCAAGAGTTTCTGTACAATATTTGAATCTTAGGACAATTTTCTGAAACAACCGTAGGATAAATTCTTGAAGTGTAGACGAATAAGATGAGAACCATATCAAATGGTAACTAAATCCAAAGCCAATTTCCACAGATAGACGAAGAAAGGAAGTCACAATAGAGATGACCATATATGATTTATTTGAACCGGACCTGCTGTCAGTCTATTGTTCATACAAATACAGCCAGCAAGTTTATTCTATTGTTTGGGGAAAACTAAGATCGTTGGAGTTAACTGGTAATTTTGATTTCAATTCACGTAGGTCTGAATATGCATCATGTATGCGATGATAGCACGAATGTCGCAAGAGAGATCTCTCGGACACCATCTCAACGAAGAACCGTATCATATTTTGCCGAGAGTACATTCTCTTAATAGTTATCTCCCAATTATATATTGGAATTGAACTTGCCTTCCGTTGCCTACCCAGTAGATGTATTTTCTAATATTTTGATGTCATTAATTGGATAGTTTGGGGAAGAGCCAAATACCCACTTGATCCTGCAACTATAAAAGGATCGGCTGATTGGCATTAAACCCCACCTTTGACTGCTTAGTCTGAGGTTTCATGGGAGCCATTGGATTTTTTGATTTTGAAGTATTATTTATGACCCTTCCCATCGATTTATTGCCCACAACTGAGTTGGCAGATGTATTTGGAGCTTGCATAGCTTGTGAGCTATTGGGTGTTGGTACTGATGAGTTTTGGTTGTCAGGAGATCCCAAGGTTGCAGGATTATATGAAAGTGTTGCACCTACCTGTGGTACAATCTCCACTTCATGTCCTAACCTAATCTGGGCCAAATTAATGATAGGAAGTAACTTATTATACTGTCCACAATAATCCTTTATTCCGGCCTGGACAGCCTTCAACCGCGATGTTACTGTACGATAATATTCAACCTGACTCTGGTTAGAACCTGCGGTTGCAAGTGCCTTAACGAATAAAGCCATGTCATTTCGCAAGAGGTTGATCTCAACTTTGAGTCTTTCCAATTCTTCATATATCAACTCTGGTTCGATCTTGCCGGATGTGACGTCGTCTATCCTTATAACGTCAGGAAGCGTCGACATAGTCCTATATGGTTGTGCAATATTGTGACAGAGGTAGTAATCCTTGTTGGACTGAATTTCGGTGCGATGAAAAAACTTATAACTATTGCGGTATTGATGTTACAGAAGTGATACTGGTAGTAGTCAAGGCAAAAGTGTTCAATTACGATTCTAAATATTTATACGTGGAAATTTATATGCTGTAACTATGAATCTTCATACACAGAGAAAAGCTACTCAATAGCCAGAAATTATGTATTAACAGATGTAATGGATTCGTCTACTGGTTTGTTCTTGATTTACGGGGTCGAACAATCACAGTAGACTCACTACAAGTCCATGATACCTTGCAATTGGCCTGTAAATATTTAAAATCAATACCTCGCGGAAGCATGTGTTTTTCCAAGTGATTGAAGTCCAACGAGAAGTAGGATTTCGATATTATCTCAACCATACTAGAGAGGACCGAATTTAAACCCATTCTCATGAGCGCTGCGCAGGCATGATCACTTTGAACATTGTAAAGTTGTATCCAAGTGTGGTAATCGTTGTGAACCCGAGAGAGGACGATACGTAGGGTGTCCATATTAGTTTTATCCTGCCCATCAGACCCTTGTAAATATCTGTAATAATAAGCAAGTGCTGCAGAATGATTATTATTGAAATGACAGGTATGGAGGACGAGGAGTGTGCTGATTTCGGTGTATTCAAGTTTGGAGAGGACTGAGATAGGTCGATCTCGGAGTAAATATGTGATGCATGGGAGATAGGTTTGGTAATGATTTGTGAGGGCGGAAAGGCGGATCAGAAAGAGATAAACCCTCTTAGTGAAGTCTTCTAAGGGAAAATGAAGAAGTGCTTCACGGAGTTTGCGGAGGGAACTAAGGATGGAAGAGAGAGAGCTGGCCATGTTTTTGGACGACGTAATGCCCAATTGACTCGAAATTGAACCAGAATTCTCATCAGTATCAGAACTGCTTTCGGAACCATCGTTCACATTGTTTAAATGACTTTTAGAACCAGAGTCCGCGTCTAAAGTGTTCACCAATTGTTGCAACATCTTTCCTGGATTTTGATTACAGAACTCCACAAAGTCTTTAAGTATCTGTTGGAAGAACTGTTCTCTATCGGGAGCGCTTCGTTGAAGGCGATTCTCCTCACCTCGACTTACAAAGCCATAACCTTCACTTTTGGTTTGAAATCTTAGTTGTCGCTGTCGGGCTCTTTCCTGAGAAGTGTCTATTTTAACTGAGTTTGAATTTACAGGCTTTGTTGATTTCACTTGATGTTGTGTGTCTATTCCCTGGAGAGCTTTGTCTCTCTTTTTAACGTCTGACTCCACAGATTTACCAACCGCTGCAACTCCCTTGCCTGCTACTTTGTGTGGGGGTTGGTACTTTACACCACTTCTGATTTTCTTTCGTTCCATACCATCTACTATCAATCGATGCTTAAATTAAGTTATATTGGAAATCATGAAAGGCTAAAGCTGGAGTATTTTTGGCTAAATCATATACAGAAACATCAATACCGCAATATTCCCAGATCACCTTTCTGATTCTGACGCTATTATTAAATAAAAACTTATTTACTTTAGTCAGTATAACCAAACTATAGAGTTATTTACGAGACTGCTGAGACTAGCAATACCAATTAAAAATATAAATAAAAAGCTCCAGTGAAAGTGGGATCAAAGAATGTAGCCACACCACAAAGCAAGAAGGGTACGATAAACAGTGCCGTTATTATAATAATCACCAGAGCATTGATAGGTATGTAGTCGTGGAAGGTTGTTATCATTGAATGACTATAAAGAACAGTCCAAGGATCATAATTCAATATTTCAATTTCATACATTCTACTGGATAACTCAAACCCAGTATGTATGCAAATGAATTCATCGGGTTCAGTATTGCTAGTGATCAGGATTAGAATTGTAAAAGTTACGAACTAGGGTAGACTGAGGTATGACCAATTGAATTCTCCAGTCCTTCAGGATCGAGAAGCTCACAGAATCCTGTCACACGCAGAATTTTGCTACGAATTGAGTAGCTTACTTTGCGGCTAACAACTGGGTGAATTCTTGAATATCGATTTCACCATCATTATTAGTGTCGGCTTCCTTAATCATTTGATCAACATCAGCATCAGACAATTTTTCACCGATAGAAGTCAAAACATGTCTTAACTCGGCCGCACTAATCTTTCCATCACCATTACGGTCAAATACCTTAAATGCTTCAGCAATCTCAGCTTCAGAGTCAGTGTCTTTCATTTTTCTAGCCATCATAGTTAAAAATTCAGGAAAGTCAATTGAACCATCGCTATTAACATCAACTTCATTGACCATGTCAGTCAATTCAGATTCTGAAGGATTTTGACCCAAAGATCTCATCACAGTACCTAATTCCTTGGTAGTGATTTTTCCATCACTGTCCTTGTCAAATAAAGAGAAAGCCTCTTTAAACTCAGCAATTTGTTGTTCGGATAATTTCTCAGCCTGGTTGTTAGTATGGTCTAATCAAATAGGAAGATACTATAAACATAATTTGTGCAAGAACCGTGATCTAAGTT
>Ga0065707_10000989_pt1 | contig 14335 bp, 3 predicted proteins | sample SwiRhicommuniRL3_FD_59094 | JGI IMG/M metagenome (GOLD analysis project Ga0065707, IMG submission 59094) | Switchgrass rhizosphere bacterial communities from Rose Lake, Michigan, USA - RL3 v2 (version 2) | ecosystem: Host-associated > Plants > Roots > Rhizosphere > Soil | place: East Lansing, MI...
TGATCGCCCGATTGCTGAAAATTTGAAAATAGTAGGTGTCGTAGACTGAACCAATGATCGTGACGTCGCCGCCGGCCAGGCGCGCTTCGACCCCGGCGTTCAGCGCGATCTGTCCGACCTGAATGGATTCCGATTCCAAAGCGAGGGCAATCCTCGAGCCTCCGGCAAGGTAGATGAGCTCGGCGTCGATGCCGTATTTTGCAAAGAAACTATTGTCGCGGGCGGCCCAAAGTGGCGCCATGGTCGCCGTGATGGCGCTGTAACCGAGGCGCAGTTTGGCAGCGCTCGCGCCGTATGAGAACGAAGTCGAAACGAGGACATTCAAAAGGCCTAAGATCGCCACCCGCAGCAGCATCGAACCTCCGTCGATTGCTTCGATAGGCTGTTAGCGTAGCCGAGATTCGATGGGACGCGCAACCGTTCGTGGCGCAATTTAAATCGTTGCGGGTCATATTCCCCGCAGCTTGCTGCATTAAGTTGATTTCTTTCCGAAGACCGTCATTCCCGCATGTTTAAGCGGTGGTTCGACCGTGCTCACCACAGGCGGATCCGGAACTCGCCCCCCGATAGGAACATTCGGGGCTGACGCCTTTGGGATACTTTCCGTCGCGTTCCTGTGATACCCCGCAGCTTGCTGCGGGGTCGTTCATTCTTCCCGCTGGGTGAATGTCGGAAATTGACTCAATCCTGGTTTGCCGCCTCACAGCGCCTGTATTGCTTCGGTTATTCTTGTTGCTGCTGTTTTCCGCTGGTTGACATTCGATCTCTCGGCGAACTAACTTGGGGCCGTTTTTGGCCGGGAAACAGGCGCTCCTACATTTGGCTGCCTCCCGGCGGAACATAATATGCGAAGCCTACGGCTTAGTATCATTTTCGCGGCAGTTCACTTCGTGGTGGCGGCAAACGTCGATGCCGGAACGATCACAGGCGACGTCAGGTTTCTCGACAGTGCACCAGAGATGGCGCCGGTCAAGGTCACCAAAGATCAGGACTACTGCGGCGAAACGCTGCCGAACGAAACCTATTTCCTCGATGCTAACGGCGGCCTTAAAAATGTCGTGGTGTTTATCGAGGCCGTCCAGCCTTTCGGTCCGGTGGACGCGCAGAAATTGAATGTGGTTGAGAATGCCGGCTGTCGCTACGCGCCGCGCATCCTTGCGATGCAAAAAGGCGAGCGGTTAANAATCAAAAACAATGACCCAAAGCTGCACATTCCGCACTCCTACCGGAANGAAAAGACCGTCTTCATGCTNTCTTTGCCGTTCAAAAACACGACCCTTGAGGCGACGCATAAGATCAGAGATACGGGAATATTGAAACTCGTTTGCGATACCCATGCCTGGATGCTCGGCTTCGTCCACGTTTTCGATCACCCGTTTTTCGCAGTAACCGACGACCGAGGAGTTTTTTCTATTCCCAACGTCCCAGCCGGCGCGTACGTCCTAAAAGCGTGGCACGAGGATGCTGGAGTGAAGAGTCAAGAAGTAGTTGTTTCAGAGAATGGTGAGGTGCGCATCAATTTCGAATTTACGCGGAAATAGTCCTCTGCTCGCTGCTTTCCGATTCTCTCCCCTCCGCCCTGTTGATTTTCCTCCCCGATCCGCAATGCGCAATTCCCGCTGCCACGTGCCCTTGCTTCCTGGTTCTGCACGTCTTCCTGCCTGCTGAGCTCCGATAAAGTCGTACCGGCACGGTCAAAACGCCACGGTTATGAATCTTTCTTATTATTGCAGTTATAAGTTTTTTTATTGGACAAGCGCTGGCACGCTAGTGTAAAAGCGTCGCGATTTATGCCCGTCTAAGGGGAGGCAACTATGGCAAGGCTTTTGGGCATTGCAGCTCTGTCCCTTCTTGGTTTGCTCGTCCTTCCGAGCGCCGCCACGGCGCAACAGCCGACGGTCCTGTATGTAAGCGGCAGCGATCCTACCTGTGGCGGGCAGTCGCCGTGTTACAGCACGATTCAATTGGCCATCAGCGCGGCCCAGCCCGGCAACATCATTCGTATCCAGACCGGCAGCTATCCCGAGCAACTCTCGATTACTGGCAAGAACAATTTTCAAGGCGCCACGGAACTGGACCGCATCGTCGTCGAAGCCGATCCCGCCACGCAACCCGGCGATGTCATTTTGACCGGCGCCCCGGGGGCCTGCACGGGAAATCATGCGATCCGCCTCCAGCAGTCCAAGTTCATCACAATACGCGGGTTTACGATTACAGGGACCGGCGGCCAGGCGATCTCCCTGCTCGGCGGTAATAATCAAAACCAGGACGTCCACATCGAGCTCAATCGAATTTTCGCCAACGGCAGCGGCTCGTGTAACGGCGGCATTACGGTTGCTCGCGGCAATCCAGGAACTCTGATCGTCAACAATTTGATTTACGCCAACGGCCGCAACGGCGTCACTTTTATCGATGCCGAAGGTGGGCCCCACTACATCATCAACAACACGATCTACAGCAACCAATGGAACGGCTTGGACGTGGCGCGCAACCACACGGTAACCCTGGCCAACAACATCATCAACAACAATGGCAGCGCGACTGGCACCACTGGCGGGCGATTCGGCGTCAAACGAGAAGGCAGCACCAGCCCTCAGCCCGCCGGCATCAAGCTTTTGAATAATCTTGTCTGCGGCAATACCCAGGGACAGATCACGGCGGAAGTGCTGGATGCTACCGATTCCACCAACTACACGCCGGTGGGAAACGAGGGCCCAGGGGTCGGCGCGCTGCCGGGCTGTGAGCTGCCGGCCAACTTGTTCACCGATGTTGACGGCGCCGACAACGTGGCCAATACGGCGGACGACGAATTCAGTTTAAAGCCCAATTCGCTCGCCATCGACGTTGGCATGGACCCGCGGACGTTGGGCTTCAACCCCTCCTACAATCCAATCTTCGAAGCCGACTTCGTTATAGAAGGCATCCGCCCAGCCGACGGCAACGCGGACCGAGCGCCCGCTTTTGACGCCGGCGCATTCGAGTTTCCCAACTCTCCGCCGATCGCCAACGCCGGCGCCAATCAGACCATCTCGACCAACCAGTTTGTGACCCTCAACGGCACGCAGAGCAGCGATCCGGAAGGGGCGCCGCTCACGTTTCAATGGACCATGGTCTCGGAGCCGGCGGGAAGCTCGATCTCTCTCAGCAGCGCCACCAGCGCGACGCCTTCGCTTACTCCGTTGATTGCCGGGCAATACATTATTCAACTGATCGTCAGCGACGGTCAGTTCAACAGCGCCCCGTCCACGGTGATCGTCACCGCCGTTGGCGCCAATCAGGCGCCCACGGCCAACAATGCCACAGCGACGACGGATGAGGACGCGCCCGTGGTGGTGACCCTCACCGGCAGCGATCCCGACAGCTCGAGTTTGACCTTTACCATCGTCGGCGAGCCGACCAACGGTGTCCTCGGCACACTTTCGTCGTCCAACTGCGTGCCCAGCGGAGCGGGTTCGAACTGCACCGTGACGGTAATCCATACCCCGAACGGCAATTTCAGCGGCACCGACAGCGTTACGTTCAAGGTGAGCGACGGCGGGCTCGATTCCAACATCGCCACGGTGTCGATCACGGTCGCCGCAGTGAACGACCCTCCGGTGGCCAACAATACCTCCGTCAGCGCCAACGAGGATACCTCGGTCGAGATCACGCTGAGCGCCAGCGACGTGGACAGCCCTAGTCTTGTATTCGCCGTCGTCAACGGTCCGACCAACGGCACCCTCAGCGCGATCTCCTCTCCCACCTGCGTTGCCGCTGGAGCCGGCTCTAACTGTACGGCGACGGTGACCTACGCGCCCGCCGCAAACCTCAATGGTTCGGACAGTTTCACCTTCAAAGCGAATGATGGCATGGCCGATTCGAATACGGCCACAGCTTCCATTGCGGTGAACCCGGTCAACGATGCGCCGGTCGCCAACGGTCAAACGGTGCTTACCGCCGAAGATGCGCCGGTTGTGATCACGCTGAGCGCCGGCGACGTGGACAGCTCAAGCGTGAGCTTTAGCGTCGTCGCCAATCCAGCAAGCGGAGCCCTCGGCGCTATTTCCGTGCCCAACTGTGTCGCCAACGGTGCTGGCACAGATTGCACGGCGACGGCGATCTATTCTCCGGCGGGCAATTTCAACGGCTCGGACAATTTTACGTTCAAGGTTAATGACGGAAGCCTCGACTCAAACATCGCGACGGTGAACATCACCATTGACGCGCTGAACGACAACGCTGTCGCCGCGAATGATTTTTACAGCACAGCGCAAGATAGGGTCCTAACCGTCGGCGCACCCGGCGTCTTGGGCAATGACAACGATCCGGACAGCCGGGAAAATTCCCTTAGCGCGGTGCTCGCCAGCGGCCCGAGCAACGCGGCCGCGTTCGCGCTCAATGCGGACGGCTCATTCAATTATACGCCCAATGTAAATTTCACAGGCACCGACACTTTTACGTACAAAGCCAACGATGGAGCGAGCGACAGCAACGAGGCGACGGTGACCATCGCCGTTGTCCAGACCAACAACGCTCCGGTTGCGACCAACGATTTCTACAACACCGAGAGGGAGGTCGCGTTGAGCGTTCCGGCGCCGGGAGTGCTCGCTAACGACAACGACCTCGACACCCCGCCGGCCGGGCGCACGGCGATTTTGATTGACGGCCCGGCTCGCGAAGCATCATTTGCGCTCAATCCAGACGGCTCCTTTGACTACACGCCTGCGATGAACTTTACCGGTACCGATAGCTTCACCTACAAGATCAACGACGGTACCGCCGACAGCAATGTAGCGATGGTCACCATTGCCGTCATCCAGCCGAACACCTTCCCGGTAGCCAAGAACGATGCGGAAGCGGTCAACGAGGATTCGGCCCTGATCATTTTCGCGCCCGGTGTTTTGGCCAACGATTCCACCTCGCCGTTGACGAGCTCCACTGCGGTCTTGGTGAGCGGTCCGGTGCGCGCGTTGTCATTCGCGCTCAACCCCGACGGTTCGTTCAACTACACGCCGCAAGCCGATTTCTACGGCGCGGATAGTTTTGCCTACCGGATCTTCGACGGCGCCAAGTACGGCAACGTGGCGATGATGAATATCGAAGTCGCCTCTGTCAACGATCCGCCGACGGCCCAGTCCCAATCGGTCAGCACCAATGAGAACACGCCGGTCATCATCACGTTGAGCGCGAGCGATATCGACAGCACGTCTCTGGGCTTCAGCATCGCCAGCTCGCCGAGCCACGGCTCGCTTGGGAATATCGGTGCGCCAAATTGCACGGTTCAGGGCCAAGGCGCCAACTGCACGGCGACGGTCACGTACATTCCCGCGGCCAATTACTTCGGTCCGGATAGTTTCAGCTTCACCGCAGGTGACGGGTTGGCGACGAGCGCCGCCGCGACGGTGTCAATCACAGTGATTCAAGTAAACCATCCGCCGACGGCCAACGCGGGGGGGCCGTATACCGGGTTTGTCGGCATACCGCTGCAGTTCAACGGCTCGGGCAATGACCCGGACGGAAACTCAATTACATTTTCTTGGGATTTCGGCGACGGTGGCGTGGGTAGCGACCCAAGCCCCACTCATACTTACACTGCTCAGGGTAATTACACAGTAACGTTAACCGTGGGTGATTCGTTCGGCGCGAGCGCGGTCTCGCAGACGACCGCGACCATTAGTCCTGCTCTTGTTCTCAATCCGATCGGCAACAAGACCGTCAATCTGGGCGAGACGCTGACTTTTACGGTCTCGGCCACCAGCGGTACGGTCTCTCCGGCAAGCCTCTATGTCGCGCCGCTACCGCTCATGACCAACGCGAACTTCAACGCCGGCACGGGTGTATTTACTTTCAGGCCGAGCACGCTGCAAGTCGGAAGTTATCAGCTCACTTTTAGCGCCAGCGACGGTATCAACTCCGCCTCAGAGACGATCACGATCACTGTGCCCAACCCGCCGCCCGGCGGCACCACGAGTGTGCGGGGCAAAGTCGTCAACCTGGCGCAGACGCCGCTTGCCAACGTTTCCGTCACTCTCAAGTCGAGCGGCCACACGGCGCTCACCGGCGCGGACGGTTTCTTCACCCTCACCGGTGTTTCCTCCGGTACGCAGCAACTGCTCGTCAACGGCCGCAACGCCAATCTTGGCGTCTACGCGATCCTTGCCGTCGCCGTCGAACTGATCGACGGCGTGCTTAACGATCTCTCCGGCGTGATCTCTCTGCCTGACGTGGATGTCGATACCGAAGTGCAAGTGAGCCCCACGTTCAACACTGTCGTCACCAGCCCCAATCTTCCCGGCGTCGAGCTGGAGATCGTCGGAGGCTCGGCGACCAATCCGGACGGCACGCCGTTTACGGGAAAGCTCTCGATCAATCCCGTGCCCGATTACGGCCGGCCGGAATCGCGGCCTGAAGAACTTCGCCCCGGCATGGCGGTAACGATCCAGCCGGCGGGCATACGCTTCAACCCGCCGGCTCGCATCACCTTCCCCAATGCCGACGGCATGGCACCAGGCAATCAACTGAACCTGTGGTCTCTGAGCCCGGACACAGGGAAATTCAACATCGTCGGTACCATGGCTGTCTCGTCGGATGGGCAGAGCTTTATCACGGTTTCCGGCGGCGTAACCGCGAGCGCCTGGCATTTTCCGCTGGCATCCAGTCCGACACCGGTAGGAGATCAGGGAAATAATTTCTGCGGTTCGTGCCGGACACAGGTTGGTTCCGAGGCTAACCTTGAGGAGGGTAGTCTATACCAAACACACTCCCTGCCTTCCTACCGGGCACTTGGTCAAAGCCGAAGTATTTCTCTGACCTATAGTTCTGTAACGGCGGCTCCCAAACCGATTATTTCAGCGGATACGACGCTTGCCTTTCGAGCCGCCGTTCCGGCCACTTTTTCAACCCGACTCAAGATTGGCGGGGTACAACAAGGCGGCGAACTTTTCACAAACACGGGAACGCTTCCCGAGGATGCGGACTCAACCTCGCGTCTTGCTCATCAGTTTGATGCAGCGAATCTCGCAACGGGACGATATTCATATGAGATTACGGTTTTCAGCAATTATTTGAATTCTTCGATTGGTGGTATCGCCAATGGCAACACAATAGTGGTCAATAGAAAAGATAGCCCGTTTGGTAGTGGCTGGGCTATCACAGATCTCCAGCAACTTCATCCGCAATCTGGTGGTGGAGTTCTCCTCACCTCTGGTGATGGTACCGCTCTCTTCTTTTCTGGCGGACCGGTTTCGTTCGTGTCTCCTGCGCGCGACTTTTCAACTTTGGTCCGTAATCCTGATAGTTCTTTCATCCGCATGTTTAAGGACGGGACCAAACTTCATTTCAATGCGCAGGGGTATCAAATCTCTGTGGTTGATCGTAGTGGCAATACAACGAATTTTACCTACGATGAAAACAACCGTCTGACCACTGTTACCGATGCCGTCGGACTTTTAACAACCCTGACCTATGGCGCTAGTGGCAAGCTCTCGACGATTTCCGATCCCGCCGGTAGACAGACGCAATTCCAACACGATGGTAAGGGAAGTCTCGTTCGTATCACTAATCCAGACGGTACTTTCGTTAGGTACAACTATGATTCGGCTGGCCGCATGATCGAGACAATCGACGAACGAGGCAATGGTACAACTTATACCCATGATTTTGCTGGTCGATTCGCGCAATCGACCCGGCCCGGAGGAGACACTCGGTCCCTCGTGTCAAGCAAGTTTCAGGGCTTACCCAATGGCAGCATGGGGTTTGGAACACCGACGAATCCCGCCCCGATTGTTCGCACTGAGAATTCAACAGCCGCGCTGACGGACGGCCGTGGAACCACAACTTATTTCACTCTCAATTCCCTCGGTCAGGTCATCTCGCAACGGGACACGCTTGGCCAAACAACAACGACTGTCCGTGATTCGAACGGTTTGCCAACGCGGATCACCCGTCCGAACGGCGCCGTGACGACGATGACTTACGACGCGAAAGGAAACGTGCTGACATCGACCGATCCCATCGGGGCGACGACGACGTTTACATACGAGCCAACGTTCAATCAGGTGAAAACCATTCGCGACCCCAAAGGAAACCTCACGACCATCAATTACGACTTAAAGGGAAATCCTGTCGAGATCATCGACGCGCTGAACATCCGCGCGCAGATGACCTACGATTCGCGCGGCTTGTTGACCTCCGTCACGTCCGCGGTTGGAACTCCAGTTCAGACGATTACAAGTTTTACCTATGATGGCCGGGGCAATCTTTTGACGACGACGAATCCCAAGGGCGATGTAACGACAGTCGCGTATGACAACACGGGCAATGTGAGCACATCGACTGACGCAGAGAACCGGGTCACACAGTTCACCTACGACGCGCGCAATCGCCTGATCATGATTCTCGACGCCGATCTAAAGACGACCCAGTACGGCTACGATCCCAAAGGCAATCTGACCCAGGTCCAGGACGCAAAGAATCAAGTAACGACCTTCACCTACGATGGATTGGATCGTCTCGTCTCCACGACCAATCCGCTGGGTTTGACCGAGACGTTTGCCTACGACGGCAACGGCAACCTGACCAGCACGACCAACCGCAACGGCCAGACGATTACCTTCAACTACGACTCCCTCAACCGCCTGACCAGCAAAACCCGCCCGCCGACGTCGGCAGAAACTGGCAATCAGGCAACGACGTATTCCTATGATGCCGTGGGCAACCTCCTAAGCGTGATCAATCCGACAATCGGTGTCTTCAACCAATACGACGCGGCGAATCGGCTGGTGTCCAGTTTATCTACAACTGAGACGGTGTTGTTGAATACGGTAACTCCGATAAATGTTGATACGACAATCAGTGCCAATGATCTTCAGTTTGAAGGTAAAACGCTTCAGGTTAACGGTAGAACGTTGACCGTCAACGGGTCCCATACGTTTGCTAACTTATTTCTTGTAAACGGCGCAGTGTTGACCCATAGCCCTACTACCGGCACGACTACTGGCAAATTGGATATCACGGTCACGGGGACGCTTCAGATCGACTCTACGAGTCGCATTGACGTGAGCGGGCGCGGGTTCTTAGGTCACCGCCAGCCGGGCAATAATTTTAACGAACAAGGCATGACGCTTGGTTTTCAGGCCGGCAGTTTATGTGCCACAGGCGGCGGTTATGGCGGACTTGGCGGAACGAGCGGTTGCAGCGCCGCGCTGAGCAATCCAGCATACGGTGATTTCAGGAATCCTAACGAAGTGGGTAGCGGAGGTGGCGGGGTCTTGAACGGGCTGGCAGGGAATGGTGGTGGTTTGATCCATATTGTGGCGCAGAATATCCAGATCAGCGGAAGCATAGTTGCAAATGGCCAAATCGGTGCCGGGGACCGCGGCGCCGGTGGTAGTGGTGGCGCTATTCGCATCGACGTCGGAACGTTGCAGGGAACAGGAACAATGTCGGCCCGCGGTGGAAACGGCGGCCCAACAGGCAGCTCGCCGGCAGTCGGAACCGGTGGAGGTGGTGGCGGCAGGATAGCAATCTATTACCAAAACGCCTCTGGGTTCGATTTTGCCAATGCGCTCGCCCAAGGTGGCAACGGCAACAGCGCCCCAAACGGCGGTGCCGGCACCGTATACTTGCAAGGGGCCGGACGGGAGAATGGCGAGCTTGTGATCGATAATAATAACGTGGCGGTCGCACCACTCTCGACGCCAATCCCGCAAATCAGCGGCACCATTTCTTTGACGCATTTTCGCGTGAAGCGTCAGGCAAAGGCCCGTGTCGAAAATGGACTGACGCTTACCGGCACGCTTGAACTGAATAACGGTGCCGAATATGTCACTGGCGCCCAGATTACGGCGAACACGATCAACATTTTGAGTTCCAGTGCCTTGACTCATTTCGGTGCCACCACATCCACTTTCAGCCGGCTGTTTGTCAACGCGACTTCATTTAACATCGACACCACTAGCAGGGTTGATGCGAGTGCACGTGGATTCCTCGGACACCGCCAGGCCAACAATCCGTTCAACGAACAGGGCATGACGCTGGGCTTTCAGGCCGGCAGTTTGTGCGCCACAGGCGGCGGCTATGGCGGGTTGGGTGGAACGAGCGGCTGTAGCGCTGCGGTGAGCAATCCTGCATATGGCGATTTCCGCAATCCCAACGAGCCCGGCAGCGGCGGAGGCGGAGTTTTAAATGGCCTTGCCGGTAATGGCGGCGGACTTGTCCGTATCGTCACCCAAACAATGCAGCTTGATGGGACGATAATCGCCGACGGCCAGACCGCGCCCGGCGAGCGCGCCGGCGGCGGCAGCGGTGGCGGCCTTCGGCTCGATGTTGGCACACTGCAAGGAACGGGAAGCATTTTCGCACGCGGCGGCAATGGCGGTCCGACTGGTGTCTCCCCCTCAACTGCCACTGGAGGCGGCGGAGGCGGCCGGATCGCGATTTACTATGAGAATATTACGGGATTCAACTTGGCGAACGCGCAAGCTCATGGTGGGCTTGGCACGGGCGGCCCCAATGGCGGCGCAGGTACTGTCTACCTGCAAGGCCCTGCCCGTGAGGCCGGCGAGTTGATCATCGACAACAACAGTCGAGGCGTCGCTAGTCTCACCAGTCCGATCCCCAATTCTGCCAACGGTACGATTGTCTTGGCGCACTTACGCATAAAGCGCGCCGCGCGAGCCAAACTGGACAGCATTTTGAACATCTCCCAGACATTCGAGCTAAGTTCCGGCTCCGAGGTAGTTGTGAGCGCTCGCATCATTGCAGGAACGACAACCTTGACTGGCGCGAGCGTTCTAGCCCACTCTCCCACTACGGCAAGCGCCGTTTTCAAGGTCGACCTGTCCACCACGAGCCTCACGATAGACGCCGCAAGCCGTATAGATGCCAACAGCCGTGGTTTTTTGGGCAGTAACCAGCCCAGCAATCCCCTGGGTGAGCGGGGTATGACGATTGGATTTGCCGCGGGTGCTTCGGGATCAGCCGGAGGAAGCTACGGCGGTCTCGGTGGCGTGAGCGGAAGCTCATTTACTAATCCGCTCTACGGAACGGCCACCAATCCGAACGAGGTGGGCAGCGGTGGCGGTAACGTGCTCAACAGTGGCTCGGGAGGTAACGGTGGAGGCTTAATTCGGATCGTCGCACAAACGTTACAACTCGACGGAACCATTCTAGCCAATGGTCAAAATGGTCTAGGCACGCGTACGAGCGGTGGCAGCGGCGGTGGTATTCGTATTGACGTTGGAACTTTACAAGGAACGGGAAGCATAACTGCCCGTGGGGGAAACGGAGCACCGACCGACTCTTTCCCCTCCGTCGCCACGAGTGGCGGTGGCGGCGGGAGAGTTGCGATCTATTATCAGAACGGTACCGGATTCAATTTCTTAAACGTCACAGCTCCCGGCGGTACGGGTGTTTCGGGACCGAACGGTCAAAGCGGCACGGTCCATATCCAGCAGCAAATCGCGATGCGGAGTCCCTTCGAGGAAGCGCCGGTCATGAAAGCGCAAGCCGTGTCAAGTCCTAGCGAACCCAACCGTCTCGCTTACACTGAGGTTTCACAGCGTCGAGGTCTTGATCCGACTGTATTGATACGCCAGACGCCAGAGAGAAATCGATACGCCGCCATGGTCGCCGAAGGCAAACTCAAACCCTTCGCAACAACCGCGATGCATTCTCAAGGTACGGATGTTTCTCCAGAATCTGCTGATTCCGGGGTTTTGACTAGAGACGGGATACTGGAAACTAGAAACTCCTCAGAAGTCTGCTGTCTATTGCCCGGCTCCCCCTTCACGCCTGCCGATCTCGACCCTATTTACACTTACGATCTCAACGGTAACCGCACCTCGATGATCGATCCGACCGGGCTGACGACTTACGTTTATGATGCCTTGAACCGGTTAACGTCGATCGCCAACAATAAAGGGCAGGTGACGTCCTTCACGTACGATGCGCTTGGCCGCAGGGCATCGATGACGCACGCAAATGGGGTGGTGACGAGCTACACGTACGATGCCGCGTCGCAGCTTCTGATTTTGGGGCATCAGTTCGGGGCGACGACAATTAATTCGTTTAGCTACACTTACGACAAAGTGGGCAATCGGAAGACCAAGACAAACCGCGATGGTTTACACGATTACACGTATGATGTGCTGAACCGATTGGCGCAAGCGAGCAACCCGTTACCGACCAACCCGCTAGAGACTTTCAGCTACGATCCAGTCGGTAACCGGACGAACTCCAATCAGAACGGTGCGTCAACGTTCAACCAGGCGAATCAATTGTTGGAGGACGCCAATTTTACCTACCAATACGATAACAACGGCAACACGACGAGAAAGACAGCCAAGGTCGGCGGTGCTGGCACAACCTACGAGTACGACGCCGAGAACAAGCTCGTGCGCGTTGTTTCGCCGACGACCACGGCGAGCTATCGCTACGACGGCGTGGGAAGAAGGGTCGAGAAGGAAGTGATCGCCGGCACGACGACGGTCACCAAATACGTTTACGACAACGAAGACATCCTGCTCGAAGTGAACGGCTCTAACGCCATCGTCTCCCGCTACACCCACGGCTCCGGCATTGATGAGCCGCTGATCATGGAGAAGAACAGCCAATCGTTCTACTACCACGCGGACGGACTCGGCTCGATCACCGAGATGACCAATCAATCCGGCGCGGTAGTGCAAAAGTACGCCTACTCATCGTTCGGGAAGATTGAGTCGCAGTTGGATCCAAACTTCGTGCAGCCGTATGCGTACACGAGCAGGGAGTTTGATAAAGAAACCCAGCTTTATTTTTACAGAGCCCGGACCTACGATGCGTCCATCGGCCGTTTCTTGCAGGAAGATCGGATTGGGATTACTGGCGATTTGAATGTCTATAGTTACGTAGGCGATAATCCGGTCAATTCAATTGATCCGCTCGGGTTAGATGCAGTTGATACTGCAGCGAATATCGCTGCAGGCATGGGAGATGTGCTGAGCTATGGGTTAACAAATTGGCTTCGTAATAGAATGAATATTAACCATGTTATTGACAGATGTTCGTGGAGCTATTCCGCTGGTACATGGGCCGGGTACTTGCATGGAATTGCTTTCAGTGGTGCAGGGCTGCTCCACGGAGGCGCAAGAACAGTTCTCTATTCGGGTGAAGGTGCACTCGAAACTGCCCGCCTCGCAAAGGGAACCGGAAGACTTTTGGAAGACACTCTTGGTGGACAATTACTCAAAGTTGTCAATCAGCATGTGGTTACAGTCCCAGATGCCGTTTGGTCTGCTGCTTCCGGCATTTTTGCTGCAAATGCGAAGGGAGAGGTTGCCGTGTTTCTAAGAAATTCACACGCCCAGAGTATTTTGAATACTGTAGAAAAACCAGTGTTAAGCCTAGTAAACAAGATTAATTCGTCCGTTATTGGAAGAAGCGTAACTACTATTATCCAGAGGTAATTTTATGTTTAACCTGATTGCCAAATTCCTTAGACAATTTCGAACTATAAAAAAGATAGATCAGTTTTCTTCAATGGAACGTTTAGGACGAGACGAGTACAAGTACATCGAAGGGGATCATGTGCTGAAAGTACAGATAGAAATGCTATCGGGAACAACAAAACGGGTGATATATTCGAGAACAATCAAGAATTGGATGCCCCCTTACGAACAGGAAATCATAACGGAAGAAAAGAAGAAAGAGATTCTAAGAAAAATGTGTAAGTATTTTGAGATGAATCAGATCTCTTACGCTGTTGAGTAAATGTCGACCTTCGAATGTTTCGCGAAGGCTAGCGTACCATTTCAGCAAAAACCTCAACCTTGAAAACTCGACTTGTCGGCGGCATTCTTGGTTCTCTGACTAACCGGTGCACGAACTTTACTCGCATCTCCTAACGCCGGCACCCATTTCGTAACTTGACTACCCCCAGGCTTTTATATGCTGCGGATCATGAGATTCCCAGACTAAGAGTGGAAATGGTGCCAGGAAAATTGTGCCACAGGGAAATAACACAGGCCACAGAAATGATGCCAGGCATTGTTTATTTGCCAGATCCTACGCGGCGCAGGCAGTTGCAAGCCCTCTGCAAGCGGCTGCGCCAGGGGAGGCGGCGCAATATCAAATAAGCAATGCCTGACGCGCCTTCGCTGTGACACGCCTTCCTGACCACGCCTTCGCTGACCCAAATCTAATGGATAACCGGCTACTTTAGAGGTCCATTCAGCGGGATGTTTGCTTTTTTCTCCCTCGGAAAAGCGACCATGTCATGTTGATCCGTAACGTCGAACTGAACCGTGCCATCAAGCGGTTGTAGAAAATAAGTTCCTGTCCACGGATTACGGAGGCGGGAAATGACCAGAAAGTCGTA
>Ga0065707_10000864_pt1 | contig 14313 bp, 14 predicted proteins | sample SwiRhicommuniRL3_FD_59094 | JGI IMG/M metagenome (GOLD analysis project Ga0065707, IMG submission 59094) | Switchgrass rhizosphere bacterial communities from Rose Lake, Michigan, USA - RL3 v2 (version 2) | ecosystem: Host-associated > Plants > Roots > Rhizosphere > Soil | place: East Lansing...
GCTGGCGGCGGGCCGAGAGGCGGCCGCCGATCGCTGGGCGGTGAAGCGCGACGGCAACGTGCGCGCGCTCTCGCATGAAGGCGCGGCATCACCCCCCGACAGCTTCGCCGTNGCCATCTTTTCCGGGGCGCAATATGGCGATGTCGAGGTCTCCGTCCGCTTCAAGGCCTCCGCCGGCGGGCGGACGGCCGGGCTGGTCTGGAAGTACCAGGATCCGATGAATTATTACGTGGCCCAGCTCGACCTCGTCAGGCAGGAAGTGGCGGTGTACCGCGTCGCGAGCGGCAACCGGATTCGCATCGAAAAGGAAGACGATCTCGAGCTCGATCCGGACGCGTGGCACTCGCTCCGCATCCGCCAGGAGGAAGGGCAGATTCGGTTCTACCTGGCGGGCATCCGCATCATGACCGAGCGCGATCGATTTCCGCGCGCCATGGCGAACGTGGGCATGTGGGTATCTGGCGATTCGACCGTGATGTTCGATGACTTCCGCATCGAGGAGAAATTGGGGGAGAAGCCGAAGGTTCCCGCAAGTACACTACCCGTCAAGCCATGAGAGTGCTGGTCGTCGAAGACGAGGTGGATCTCGCCAACGCCCTGAACCGGGTGCTGACCGAGGCGCATTTTGCCGTCGACGTCGCCAACGACGGCGAGGTCGCGCAGTACATGCTGCGCGAGGTCTCGTACGACGCCGTGGTGCTCGACCTGATGGTGCCCAAGCGCAGCGGCTGGGCGCTGCTCCAGGACCTGCGTCAATCGGGCTCGCGCACGCCCGTGCTGATTCTGACGGCGCGCGACGCGGTTGACGACCGCGTGAAGGCGCTCGATCTGGGCGCCGACGACTACCTGCCGAAACCGTTCGCGATTTCGGAGCTCGTCGCACGGCTCCGCGCGCTGGTGCGGCGATCGGGTGGGAATCCCTCGCCCGTCGTCGTCGTCGGCGACATCACGATCGATCGAGCCGCGCGGCTGGTTTACCGCGACAGCGTGCCGGTGGAGCTCACGGCGCGCGAGTACTCGATTCTCGAGCTCATGGTCCGTCATCGCGGCACGCTCGTCACGCGATCCGCGATCTGCGAGCACATCTACAGCGAGTCGAGCGACGTGTTCTCGAACGTCATCGACGTCCACATCGCGGCGCTTCGGCGCAAGCTCGGACCGAGCGTCATCCACACCCGCCGAGGCCAGGGCTACATCGTCAATGCGTGAGTCACTGCGCCTCCGCCTGGTGCTCTGGTACGCGCTGGTGCTCACGCTGGTCGTTGTGTTGTACGGCGGCGCCGTCGTCTATCAGTCGTGGCAGGCGGCGATGGAGGGTGTCGACACCGAGCTGCAGCGGTACGCACGCGAAGTGAGCAAGGCGTTGAAGCCGGTCGATGGCGGCCGCTACGACCTCGAGCTGCCCACCGATGCCGAGGCCTACTTCTTCCGCAGCGAGGGCGCGCGGCCGTACTACGTCATCTGGAGCCGCACTGGCGAGCTCGTCGATCGATCCGCTCCCGACTTGCACGTCGGGTTGAAAGGAACTCCGGCGGACGGCCGGCGCGAGGTGTCGGTCCAGGCCGACGGTGGTGCGACGGTGCTCGTGGGCCGCGACATCGATGATCTCCGGCGGGAACGATGGGACCTGTTCTGGGACGTGGTGCTGGCGGGCGTGCTGACGCTGGTCGTCGCGATTTTCGGCGGCTGGTTCGTTGCGGGTCGTGCGCTGGCGCCCATCAAGCGCATCAGCCGGACCGCGCGCGCCATGTCGGCCGGCGATCTCAGCGCGCGCATCGCCGTCGAAAGCACCGAGAGCGAGCTCGAACAGGTGGCGTCGACGCTGAACGAAGCCTTCGATCGGCTGCGGCTGGCGGTCGAGCAGGAGCGCCGGTTCATGGCCGATGCGTCGCACGAGCTCCGGACGCCCATCTCGGTGCTGCGGGCCGAAACCGAGTGGGCGCTCGATCGCGAGCGAAGTCCACAGCAATACAAGGACGCCCTCGCCGTGTGCCGCCGCGCGGCGCACCGCATGCAGGACATCGCCGAGCGGCTGCTCACGCTGGTCCGCGCCGAGGCGGCTCCCGATCCCGAAGACCTGACGCCAGTGGCGATGCGCTCGCTCCTCGACGATGTCGTGAAATGGTTGACGCCGATGGCGCAGGAGCGCGACGTGCGCCTGACCGTCACGGGCGATCCCTTCACCGTGAACGGCGATGCCGAGCAGTTGCGAGAGGCGCTGAACAACGTCATCGCCAACGGCATTCTCTACAACAAGCCGGGCGGCAGCGTGGCGATTTCGACACGCCGGCTTGGCGGCACCGCGCGCATCGAGATCGTCGACACGGGCGTCGGCATCCCCGCCGACGCCGTGACGCGCATCTTCGAGCGATTCTTCCGCGTCGACAGGGCCCGATCGCGCGATGCGGGCGGCTCGGGTCTCGGGTTGTCGATCGCGCGCACGATCTTCGTGGCGCACGGTGGCGACATCACGTGCACGAGCGAGCTTGGCGTCGGTTCGGCGTTCGTCATCTCGCTGCCCACCGTACCGATGCCGGATTCTCGGCTGGCCGTTGCCGACTAGCCCCCGACACCGCTGCTCACCTTGAGCACGTAGTGTCCGGCTTCAGCCGGACCGTTTGACAACCCGCGATGAGTGTGGTTTCCTATCTCACCCTGATGATTACCTACACCGCACTTAACTTCGTGCCGCGCGGCATGCGCGCCGTCTCGTACGGCGCCCGTGTCCGGGATTGCGGGAGCAGGTGGGTCCCATAGGGCAGCCACACCAAGATCAGCCTTCAAAAGGCCATCACCTGCGCAAGCGGTGATGGCCTTTTTGCTTTTAGGCCCCAGCTAGAAGGATATGGAGCACGACATGCAGGCACTGGCGATTGAAACGGCGCGTCTCGGACGCATCTACAAGCCGCGGAGGAACGAGCGGCACGACACGAAGGAGCGAGTCGCGCTCAGCGACGTCAGCCTCGCCGTGCCGCGTGGGGAGTTGTTCGGCCTTCTGGGCCCGAACGGCGCGGGTAAAACCACGCTCATCAAGATTCTCACGACGTTGCTGGCGCCTTCGTCGGGCTGGGCGGCGGTGGAGGGATACGACGTGCACCGCGAGCCGCAGTTCGTACGCCCGTGCATCAACATGGTCTCGGGCGGCGAAGCCTCGGGCTACGGGCTGTTGACCGTGCGCGAAAACCTGTGGATGTTCGCCCAGTTCTACGGGCTGAGCTCGTCGGACGCCAACCGGCGCATCGCCGAGCTGCTCGAGATCGTGAAGATGTCCGATCGCATCAACACCAAGTCGTCGCAGCTCTCGACCGGGCTGAGGCAGAAGATGAACATCGCGCGCGGATTCCTCACCGATCCGAATGTGCTGTTTCTCGACGAGCCGACGCTGGGCCTCGACGTCGAAGCGTCGCGCGACGCGCGGAACTACATCCGGCGGTGGGTCAAGGAGCAGGCCACTCGAACGGTTCTCCTGACGACCCACTACATGGTTGAGGCCGAGGAGCTGTGCGATCGCGTGGCCATCATCAACGGCGGTCGCGTGCTCGCGTGCGACACGCCGCAGAACCTGAAGCGGAGGCTGCAGCGCGAGGCGATCTTCCATCTGGAAGCCGCGCCGCTGGGCGCCGGCGACGTGGCCGCGATTGCGGCGCTGCCCGGCGTCAGCAAGGCGTCGCATCAGGCGACGGGATTCGGATCGTCGGTCGAACTGATGCTTCAGGAAGAACGCGTGCTGGGTCCCGTGATCGGACTGCTCGAATCGAGACAGATCGGGCTGCGCACACTGACAAAACGCGAGCCCACGCTCGAAGACGTCTTTGTCGAGCTGGTCGGGCGCAGTATGGAGGAGGTGGAGCATGGGTAGTCGATCGTCCGGGTGGCGGCTGTTTGCGCGTACGGTCATGGCGAGGGCATATCCGAGGCTCGTCATGAACGTGCGCGAGAAGTGGTGGCTCGTGTTCGACATCGTCCTGCCCCTCGTGGGGGTGTGTGCCTACGTGTTCGTGTATCGGGCCAACGGCGCGCATCCCGACCTGATCGGCTTCGTCATTCTCGGCGGCGCGATGAGCGCCTACTGGATGAACGTGCTGTGGGCGATGGGGAATCAGCTCTTCTGGGAGAAGGAGACCGGCAACCTGGCGCTCTACATCATGGCGCCGAACTCGATGATGGCGATCCTGCTCGGGATGGCGCTGGGCGGCATGGCCACGACGACGCTGCGCGCGGCGAGCATCCTGGCCATCGGCAGCCTGTTGTTCGGCGTGCGATTCGACGTGTCGAACGCGGCGATGCTGTTTGTCGTCTTCGCGCTCGCGCTCGTCGCGCTGTACGGCATGGGGATGATGTTTGCGTCGATGTTTCTCCTGTTCGGACGCGAGGGATGGCACCTGGTGAGCCTGGCACAGGAGCCGGTGTTCCTGCTGTCGGGCACGTTCTTTCCGGTTCGAAACTTCAATTTCTGGGTGGCCGCCGGCGCATCGATCATTCCGCTGACGCTGGCGCTCGACGCGATCCGGCAATTGACGTCCTCGTCTGGTGCCGCGCTCGGATTTCTCGATGTCGGCACCGAGGTCGCCGTCCTGGCGGGTCTGAGCGTGGTGTTCTTGATAGCCGCGCGCTTTCTACTCGCCCAACTGGAGCGTCTGGCCATTGCGGAAGGGCGGCTGACTGAAAGCCGGGCGTAGGAAATACACGAAAACTGAAAGCTGAAAACTATGTGGACCTCACTCAAGACCGCAACGTGGCTGGGGTGGCAGATTGAATCGAACTGGGCGTCGCCGTCGCTGTTCGCGCTCTATTCGATTGTCAAGCCGCTGACGTCGGCCGCCATCCTCGTCGTGATGTTCGGCATGATCACCCAGGGCAATTTCGCCTCGACGGCGTTTTCGTACTTGTACGTCGGCAACGCCTTCTACATGTACGTCGGCGCGGTCATGGCCGGAATGGCACAGGCGGTCGTCGACGATCGGGAGCGATTCCGGACGCTCAAATCGATGTACGTCGCGCCGGTGCACATTCCGATGTACCTCATGGGCCGGGGCGTGGCGCGCTTTCTGACGACGAGCCTGTCGGTGGCCATCACGCTCGCCTTCGGCGTGCTGTTTCTTCAGCTCCAGCTGAGCCTGGGGGATGTGCGATGGGGTTTGTTGCTCGCGGCGCTCGTGGCTGGCGTCGCGCTGCTCGCGATGATGGGGCTCACGCTCGCGAGCATCGTCCTCGTCATCGCGCACAACTCCTGGCTCGTGGGAGAAGCGGTGGCGGCCGCGCTCTATCTTTTCTGCGGCGCGGTGTTTCCGCTGGAGGTGCTTCCGTGGTGGCTGCGCCCGGTGGGATACCTGATGCCAGTCACCTACTGGCTCGAGCTCGTGCGGCGTGCGCTCGTCGGCAGGGTGGCCGATGCGTATCCGACGCTTGCCGGGGTTGGCGACCTTCAGCTGCTCGTGCTGGTCGCCATCCTCACGCTCGTCTTCGCCGTGGTGGCGGCCGCGACGTTCCGGCGTTGCGACCACCTGGCGCGCGAGCGCGGCTTAATCGATCGGACTACTAACTACTGACGCTGGCATTGCCGCATTGACAATTGGCAATTGCCATATTGATGGCTGATTGTCTTCAATCGCCAATCAATGAGGCAATCGTCAATCGAGAATGTGGCAATGCGCGCGTCACTGTATCCGTCCCTGCAGCGGCTCGAAGATCGCGGCTGCGTCGAGGCCGAATGGGGAACGTCCGAGCCCAACCGGCACTCGCGGTTCTACCTGCTGCCGTGGAACCGGCGGAAGGAGCCGGTACAGGAAGAGAGCGAATCGCGTCCAGATATCCATTAGTTCGACTCCGCCGGCGGCACGTACTCCGGCACGTGGTTGACGATAGGCTTGATGGTCCGCAGGAACGCATACACCGATTTCAGGTCTTCGTCGTTCGCATGGCGATACGCCGGCCACGGCATGGGCGGGTTGATCGGACGCGAGACGCCCATGTGCCGGCCGGTGCGGATCGTCTGGACGAACATGTCTTCGGTCCAGACCCCGATGCCGGTATTCGGCTCCGGCGTCAGGTTGAACGCGTAGCTGACTCCCCAGGGGCCGGAGTACGCGGTGTTGGTCCCGAAGCTCAATGCGACGTAGGGCTCGGCGGCCTTGAGGTTGGGGAGCGGGCCAATCTGCTCGGGATGACCCGAAAGGAAGCGGGTCATGTCGGGCTCCGGCCCGCGGGGACCCATCTTCCACGGTGTGTGGCAGTCGTTGCAGCCCATGATCTTCACGAGGTACTCCCCGCGCTTCACGCGGACGGGGTCGGGCGAATAGGACTGCGGCTGTGCGGCATCGGACGAGGTCTGGCTCCTCGAAAGGGTGACGAACCCGGCGGTGGCGACCAACGCGATGGCGGCGGCGACGATGAATGTCTTTTTCATAGGAACGAATCTACCGATTCGCTCGGATGCGCGTTGCTAAGACTTCCCTAGATGAATCTGAAAAATTTCCTACACGCGGGCCCGAATCCTAAAAGCTTCCTAAATAGTCCATAATCTGCAGAATCTGGAGTCCAGCGCCATGAATGAACGCCTTCAGAAATGCGTGGAGCCCGGCGTGTCGGTCATCGTCGGATCGGTCGATGCCGCTGGAAATCCGGCGTGCTGCCGCGCGGTCGGCCTCCGCACCACCAACGATCTGGCCACCGTGACGGTGTTCGTGCCGATGGCGACCAGCCACGAGACCATCGCCAACGTCGCCGCGACCAGACGGCTCGCGGTCGTGACGACGCATCCGATTTCGCACTGCGCGACGCAGTTGAAGGGCACTGTTGAAACGACGCGCCCGGCGCGCGAGGATGAAGAGGCGTTCATCGACCAGCACTTTGCCAGTTTTGGCGGCGTGTTGAACGCGATCGGCTATCCGCCCCGCCTCACGAAATCGGTCGTCCAGTGGCCCGCGTTCGCGCTCGAGATGCGCGTCGAAGAGATCTACGAGCAGTCCCCCGGACCGAAGGCCGGCACGCGCCTGCGATGACGATGCCCCTGCGCCCCTCGGATCTCGCGCGCTGCTTCCAGGGTGTCACACCCAGCCTGATCGTTACCGTCGACGGCCGCGGCATGCCGAACATCACTTACGTGAGCCAGGTCTACTACGTCGACGAACAGCACGTCGCGCTGTCGTGCCAGTTTTTCAACAAGACGCGGCGCAACCTCGACGAGAACCCGCGCGCGGCGGTCGAGATGTACGACCCGCTCACCATGCAGGCCTATCGGCTGCGACTGACATTCATCCGATCGGAGAAAAAGGGCCCGCTCTTCGACACAATGTCGGCGCGCATCGAAGCCATCGCGTCGGCCACGGGGATGAAGGGGATCTTCAGGCTGATCGCCGCCGACGTCTTCGACGTGCGGTCGGTCGAAAAGGTCGAGGGTTTTCTCAACGACGAGCAGCCGGAGGTAGAAGCCGATGCGCCCACGCTGACGGGGTATCGATCTGAAGTGCGGGGATTGCAGTGGGTCTCGGAACGGATTGCGCGTGCGTGCGATCTGGAATCGCTGCTCGAAGCCGCGCTCCAGTCGCTGGAGGAATACTTTCAGTTCTCGCACACCAGCGTGCTCCTGTACGACGAATCCTCGGCACGGCTGACGACGCTCGCAAGCCGCGGGTACGGCAAGAGAGGCATCGGCGCCGAGGTGCCGATAGGGCAGGGCCTCATCGGCTCGGCCGCCCGCGACCGGCAGGTTCTGCGGTTCAGCAGCCTCGATGCCGATCTGGCGTACGGGCGAGCAATCCGGCGCGAGGCCGCCGGCGACCAGACATGCGAAGACATCCCGCTGCCGGGCCTGCCCGACGCTCGAAGCGTGCTCGTGATTCCGCTCTTGCTGAGCGATCGCCTCGTGGGTGTGCTGTCGGCCGAGAGCCGCGATCCGATGCGGTTCGGTGAATGGCACGAAGCGTATCTGCAGATCATCGGCAACCAGATCGCCTTCGCGATCGATCGCATGGTCGAGCGCGCATCCGCGGAGCACGAGCCGCCATCCCCCGCGGGCGCTCGTCCGGTGGTATCGCCGGCGTCACGCGCGAAAACGAACGAGGCGCCGGTTGCGCCTGGAGCCCGCACGCGCACGCTGACCTATTACCGTAAAGACGATGCGATCTTCGTCGACGGCGAATATCTCATCCGCAACATCCCCGCGCGCATTCTCTGGAAGCTGCTCGCCGAGTCGAAACGTACCGGCCGGACCGAGTTCACCAATCGCGAGGTGCGGCTCGACGAATCGCTCGGCCTGCCTCCGGTGAAAGACAACTTCGAGAGCCGTCTCATCCTCCTTCGCCACCGGTTGCAGGAAAAGTGCCCCGATCTGCAGATCGTGTCGACCGGCCGCGGCCGCTTCGCGCTCCAGACCGACGCCTCCATCGAGATGATCGAGCGTTAGCTGATTCACGCATTGCCGATTGGCCATCAAATTGGACAAACGTCAATTACAAATGCGGCATTGCGTGGGACACGCATCGTGTCCTGCGGCGCGGACAAACACCGCGCCTTTCTCGCACTTTGCCTAGCGTTTTCTCGAGAATTCGACGGCATGGCGGTTGCATTTATACGGTCGTGGGAGGTAGCTATGGGGCTTCGAATCGCACTTGCCGCACTTCTGGCCGTATCGGCGTTTTCGCTTGATGCGTCAGCGCAACGGCGCGACCGGGGATATAGCGGGTACAACGGCGTGACCGTTTACGAGGATCCAGATTATCGCGGCGACAGCGCGACCTTTCACAGCGAAGTGGCCGACTTGCGCGCCGACGGGATGAACGACCGGATCAGCAGCATCCATGTGGACGGCAATCAGGCGTGGGAAGTGTGCCGCGACATCAACTTCGCAGGCGGCTGCCGTACCTTTACGGGCTCGGTCGAGGACCTTCGCCAGGAGGGCTGGAACGATCGGATCTCATCGATGCGCGCGGTCGGCTTCGCGCGAAATGGCAACAACCGGAATGGCAACAATGGGAACGGCGGCTGGTGGAACAATGGCAATGGCAATGGCCGAGGCAGCCAGACGCGCCTGGTCGTTTACGATCGAACGAACTTCCGTGGCGACACGCGCGACATCATCAACAACGCGACCAATCTGGGATCGATCGGCGACCGCGCCCGCAGCGTGCAGGTGTTCGGAGGGACGTGGGAGCTGTGCGACGGCGCGTCGCGCAATTCGCGCTGCGTCACGGTGAGCCAGAGCGTTCCCGATCTGCGGACCCTGGGACTGCGCGATGGCGTGGCGTCGGTTCGCGAGGTGGGGAATCGGAATCAGAGCAGCCGGCGCTGGTGGGAATAGTGAATCCAGCATTGGCAGATTCGCAGATTCGCAGATTGTGAGATTGATTGGCAGATTGGCGGATTGCAAATTGGCGGATTCAGATCGGACCGAATCTTCCAATCTACGAATCTGCCAATCTACCAATAGTCTGTACAGGTAAGCCTACCGCTTTCATCAGAGCCAGCGCGTTGCTGTGGGTCACCGGACCGGCACGCATGCGATAGTCAAACACCAGCTCGTCGTCCTCGAGCTGATCCTCGAAGTGCACGTTCACGGCACGGCTATCTGACTGGTCGGCGATCACCGTGAGCGCCAGATCGTGGGTCGTCGTCAGGCCGATCGCGCCGCGATCGATGAGATTCCGAAGCAGGGCTTCGGCGCCGATTCTCCGATCGTGCGAGTTGGTGCCTTGAAAAAGCTCGTCCAGCAGAAACAACGGCTCGGGCACCTTTCCCGCAAGATCCGCGATCTGCCGGATGCGCGAGATCTCGGCGAAGAACCTCGACCGGCCCGCCTGCAGCGAATCGTGCACGTGCAGCGTGGCGCCGACCGAGAGCGGCGTCAGCGACAGCGCCGACGCGCGCACGGGCGCTCCCGCCATGGCAAGCACGACATTCACGCCGACCGTGCGCAGTAACGTGCTTTTCCCCGACATGTTCGAACCGCTCACGATGAGCAACCGGACGTGTTCGGTGAGCGCCACGTCGTTGCGGATCATCCGTGCAGCGGGCACGAGCGGGTGTCCGAGGCTGACGGCTTCGAACTGGGCGCGGCCTGCCTCGATGAACGCCGGAAACGGATCCCCCGGATGCTCGTACGCGTACGCGCCGAGCGAGCTCAACGCTTCGGACTCGGCAATGGCCGACAGCCACGCCAGGACCTTCGGCCCGAACTCGCGGCGCCACGCTTCGATGGCCGAGGAAAGGTGCAGCGGCCACGAAAGAAGGGCCGAGATGGGCGCGAAGATGGCGTTCCGGCGCCAGTCGAGCATATCGGCGAGCCGCGCGAGCCGGCGAATCGCTTCCGACGGCACGACTCCCTGGCTCATCATCTCGCTGCGGATGTCGACAAGACGCTGGCTGCTGAACGTCGCGTGCTCGATGAGCGACAGAGTGTCGGCCAGCGTGTCGAGTTGTCTGAGCGGACGCTCCACGCCGTGGACCACGCGGTCGACGCGTGTGCGGGAAGGGCGGGTCAGCACCATCTTCAGAAGAATGACGACGACGAGGGGCGACTCGGGACCGCCCCGCGCCCACCAGAACCCCGTGCCGACGATGGCCGCCGCCAGGATGACGGCCGCGGCACGAAGCCAGACACTCTCGGGTGACGCCGGCGCCGACGCCCACGCGCTGAGCGCGGCGGTGTCGATGTCGCTTGACGCGCCGCCGGCTGTCGCCAGCGCCTCCCTGAAGTCACGAGCCTCGCGAAGCTCGGCGATTGCAGCCTGACGCTGCCGTATCTCCGGAAGGGCGGCCCCGACGGTGAGCCAGCTTGCGAGCCGTTCTTCGCCCAGTTGCGTGCGGGCCAGCGACAGCAGTTGAAACAGCGAACCAGGGCCGAAGATGTCGAGGTCGCGGGCGTAGAGGTGACCTTCGGTCAAGAATCGCGTGCCTGGCTCGCCCAGGTTCTGCCAGCGGTCTTCGAGCCTCGCGATGCCGTGGTCGTAGAACTCGATCGCACGAGCCGCGCGATTGGCTGCGCGTATGACGCGGTCGTGCCAGGCGGCCAGCAGGGCGAACGCCAGCAGCGGAACGACCAGAAGCCATGCCGTGACGCCGAATTGAAAGATCAGCCAGGAGCAGATCGCGATCGCGCCGACGGTGCCGAGTCGGGCGTATGCGAGGCGAGCGTCGAGGCGGGCCAGGCGCGCATGTTCGTCGGCGCGCGCGGCCCGCCGTTGGCGATATTCGTCGAGTGGGGGAATGGTCAAATCGCAGACGCCCGAGTCTGCGATGTTACCTGAATGTGAATCCCACGCCGAATTTCAGATCCGGGCTGTCGACGGCGCCGATCTTGAGCTCGAAGAACAGGCCGTCGCGCTGATGCGCGCCGAGGAGGATGTTGAATCCTCCTTCCATTTCCGAGTTGTCGTCGAAATTCAACCAGTTGATGGCGGGGCCGGCGCCGGCGTAGATGTTCCATGGCCTGCCGGCGGTGAACATGTACGTGAAATCGAAGTTGAGACCGATCGTCGTGACGTCGTCGCCGAGACCAACGTCGACGTTGGGACGGAATCGCAGCCTGTCGACGAGCGGCGAGGTTTCGATGTGGCCGCCAAAGAAGACCTGATCGGGATCGATCGACATGCCTCCCTGGATGCCCTTTCGAACCTGCGCTTCGGCCGGATCGGCTGCCGTCAGAGACAGGATCGAGAATGCCAGGCACACCCAAAATGCATGAATTCGACGCATATGTCCTCCTGGGGCTTTCAGCAATACAAAATACGATCCACGCACGGTCTCGACCGATCGAGGTGCATTCAATCGCGACGCCTCCAGGCGCCGGGGACCCCTGCGTACGATTTTTGTAAGTTAACCGCCCCAAACGTCTGGATGCGCCGTGGTCGTGTTTCTGGCGATAGGTATCGCGATTACCACAATTGCGCACATGTGGCCGGCGCCGTTTGTCTCATCCCCGCGCTGCAATCGCGCGGGTTTTCTTTTGGAACGGTCTGCTAGCCCGCGATGATCCCTTCGCGAATTGCGTAGCGCACGAGCTGGCTCAGCGACGTGAGCCGCAGCTTGCGCATGATGTTCAACCGGTGGGCTTCGACCGTCTTGATGCTGATGTTCAGGGCCTTGGCGGTCTCCTTGTTGCTGTGCCCGTCGCAGAGCAGCTCGACGATCTCGCGCTCGCGCGGGGTCACCTTCGGCGTGCGGAACTCGTCGGCCGACTGAGTGCGGCGCATTTCCTGAATCGCCTGTTGGGCTGTTTCAAGGGAGGGGAATTTGGCGATGACGAGCACTTCGGTCCGGGGTGTGTCTTCGAGCAGCAGCCGCGTCGCCTCGAGCGCGTCCGCGCCGCCGACGATTTCGAAGTGGCCGCCCGATTCGAGCATCGATCCGAATTGTGGGCCTGCGGGAGGTTCGCCGACGATGAGAATGCGTACTTGATCGGTCGTATTCATAGTGCCTGAAGCAGGGGTTTGCCCCCAAAAAACTGTAATTGCCTTCTGCGACTGGCGTTCTGTGAGGAAAAACCTACAGAGGCGGGTCAATCGAAAGGACTATCACACATATCGTAACATACTGGCCGGACACTGGACTCCATGCCGCGATCTGTAGACCCGGATTTCCTTGCGCTGCCGCTCGATCGTCTTGCAGATGTGGCACTTGGCGTCGCCGCCAGTCGTGGGGCCACGCACGCCGACTTCCGGGTCGAGCGTCTCAACAATCACGTCATCGTCGCGCGCGATCGCGAGCTGCAGACCTCGATCGAGACCGAGTCGGTCGGCTTCAGCGTGCGCGTCGTCTGCAAAGGGGCCTGGGGGTTTGCGGCGGGGATCGACCTCACGGCCGATGCCATCGCCAGCGTCGCCCGGCGTGCTGTCGAGGTGGCCGAAGCCCTCGCGCCCCTGAACACCGAGCCCGTGACGCTCGCCGACGAGCCCGTATACCAGGACACGTACGTCTCGAGTTACGAGATCGATCCCTTCACCGTGCCCGAGAACGAGAAGATCGATTTTCTTCTCGGCTTGAACGATCGCACGCTGGGGTCGAAGCTGGTCGATCGTGTCACGTCGCATCTGCTGCTCGTGCGCGAGCAGAAGTACTTCGCGTCGCTCAAAGGCTCGCGCATCACGCAGCAGCGCGTGCGCGTGAAAGGCGATCTCACGGCGGTCCGTATCGACAAATCGACGGGCGCGTTCGAAACCATGGGCAACGCGGCCCCGCCGGTCGGGCGCGGCTGGGAGTACTTCACTACCGGCTATGACTGGCTGAAGGACGCGGACGAGATTCCGGCGCTGCTCGAGCAGAAGATGTCATCTCCGTCGATCAAGCCCGGACGCTATGACATCGTGGTCGATCCGACCAACCTCTGGCTGACCATCCACGAGTCGATCGGGCACTCGACCGAGTTGGATCGCGTGCTCGGATATGAGGCGAACTATGCCGGTACGTCGTTCGCCACGCTCGACAAGCTGAACACCCTGCAATTCGGCACGCCGATGATGCACGTGACCGGGGATCGCCAGGTGGAGCACGGCCTCTCGACGATTGGCTACGACGACGAGGGGGTGGCGGCGCAGACGTGGGACATCATCCGCGACGGCGTGCTCGTCGGCTACCAGCTGGATCGGCAGATGGCGCACAAGCAGCGCTTCGGCCGATCGAACGGATGCGCGTTTGCCGATCAGGCCGGCCACGTTCCGCTGCAGAGGATGCCGAACGTCTCGCTGAGCCCGAGCACGAAGAACATCACACTGCGGGATCTGCTCTCGGGCATGGACGAAGGGTTGTACATCGTCGGCGACAAGAGCTGGTCGATCGACATGCAGCGCTACAACTTTCAATTCACCGGGCAGAAATTCTTTCACGTGCGCGGCGGTAAGATCGTCGGGCAGGTGAAGGACGTCGCGTACCAGTCACGTACGACCGACTTCTGGAATTCCCTCGAGGCGGTCGGCGGACCCGCCACGTACGTCCTTGGCGGCGCATTCAACTGCGGCAAGGGGCAGCCAGGACAGATTGCGCCCGTTACACACGGGTGCCCCGCGGCACTGTTCCGGCAGGTGAACATCCTCAACACGGCCGAGGAGGGGAACTGATCACCCTTCAAGAGACGATCGATCGCGTGCTGCGGCTGTCGAAGGCCGACGCCTGCATCGTGATCGCCCGGCGCGTCGCCACGGTCAACGTCAGATGGGCGCACAACACGGTGACGACCAACGGCGATGGCGACGAGGCGTCGCTGTCGGTGATTTCCATCGCCGGCCGCCGGGTGGCCGGTGTCACGCGCACGCATTTTCCACCCGAGCAACTCGAGGCCATCGTCCGCGAGTCTGAAGCCGCGTGCGCGCGGCGGCCCGAGGC
>Ga0065707_10082509_pt1 | contig 14310 bp, 17 predicted proteins | sample SwiRhicommuniRL3_FD_59094 | JGI IMG/M metagenome (GOLD analysis project Ga0065707, IMG submission 59094) | Switchgrass rhizosphere bacterial communities from Rose Lake, Michigan, USA - RL3 v2 (version 2) | ecosystem: Host-associated > Plants > Roots > Rhizosphere > Soil | place: East Lansing...
ATCGCCGTGACGGGCGGTACCGCCGCCCTTCTGGCGACCGAACTTCTTGCCGGTGCGAGCGACTTCCGAACGCTCGCGCGCCTTGCGGGCAGTGCCGCGGCGCTTTTCGAGCTGCCAGGTGATGACGCGGTGAAGCACGTCGGCGCGCGGCTCTACACCGAACACGGTGTCGTTGAGCTCGATGTCACCGGATGCCGTGGCGGAGCCAGAGTCGTCTAGGGTCTGAACCTTGACCTTCATCTATCAGCCCTCCTTGTTCTCTTCATCGGAAGCGGGAGCCTCCGGAGCCTCGGGCGCGGCCTCTTCTGCAGCGGCGACTGCTTCCTCGGCAGCCTGATCGGCCGCGATAGCCTCATCGGCCGCCTCGACGCCCGCCTTCACCTCTTCATCGCCGGGGAGCGCAGGAATTTCGTGGACGGCGGCAGCCTCGACCAGACCGGCGGGCGCTTCTTCATGAGCCGCTTCCAGCTCCTTTTCATTCTCGCGAAGGCCGGCAGGATAGGGCGCGTTGTCGGGACGCGGAACCTTTACCGCATCCTTGATCAGCAGCCAGGCTCCCTTCGAACCGGGTACCGATCCGCGGACAAAGATAAGGCCGCGCGTCGCATCGGTCCGCACGATCTCGAGATTCTGCTGGGTGCGCTGACGGTCGCCCATGTGGCCGGCCATCTTCTTGTTCTTGAACACGCGGCCCGGATCCTGACGGTTGCCGGTCGAACCGTGCGAACGGTGCGAAACCGAGACGCCGTGGGTCGCGCGCAGACCGCCGAAACCCCAGCGCTTCATCGCACCGGCAAAGCCCTTGCCCTGCGTATGACCGGAGACGTCGACCAGCTGGCCAGCAACGAAGTGATCGGCCGACAGCGTCGCGCCAACGTCGAGCAGCGCGTCCTCGGCGACACGGAATTCAACCACCTGGGCCTTGGGCTCCACCTCGGCCTTGCCGAAGTGGCCGCGCTGCGGCTTGGCGACATTCTTGACCTTGGCGGTGCCAGCGCCGAGCTGCAGGGCGACATAACCGTCCCGCTCCTGCTCGCGGCGCGCCACCACCTGGACATTGTCCAACGCCAGGACGGTGACGGGCACATGGCGGCCGTCTTCCTGGAATAGGCGGGTCATCCCCATCTTCTTCGCGATCACGCCAGTGCGCATGATCAAATTCCTTCCACTCAGAGGCTCGCCAGCAAAACCGGCGAGCGTGACCAACAAAAAAAGCCCCGATCTCCCGAGGCCCAGCCCAAATATCCGAAATGCCCCCACCAGGGCTGGATGCCGACCCGAAGGCGGCGGTGGGGACTCGGTCAACGGCCAGGCCGTTCGGTATCCCGTTTGCGCGCCAGCCCTTAGGCCAGCTTGATCTCCACGTCCACACCCGCTGCAAGATCGAGCTTCATCAAAGCATCAACCGTCTGTGGGGTCGGCTGCACGATATCGAGCAGCCGCTTGTACGTCCTCACCTCGAACTGCTCGCGCGACTTCTTGTCGATGTGCGGTCCGCGGTTCACGGTGAACTTTTCGATACGCGTCGGCAGCGGAATGGGACCGCGAATGAGCGCACCCGTGCGGCGCGCCGTGTCTGCGATGTCGCCGGTGGCCTGATCGAGCACACGGTGGTCGAAAGCCTTGAGGCGAATGCGGATATTCTGCGTTTCCATGTCCACTACCGATGCGAAAGAGCCGAGAGCCAGCGCCGTTCCGACGTCGGCCTGACAGCCAGAACGTCACTAACTCTTTGAATTCCAAAAGCAAGCCGCCCGATTCGATGCTCCGAACCGGGCGGCTGCGTGTGCCTATATTACTTCGTAATCGCGCTGACAACCCCCGCGCCGACGGTACGGCCGCCTTCGCGGATCGAGAAGCGCAGGCCCTGCTCCATCGCGATCGGCGCGATCAGCTTGACGCCCAGCTTCACGTTGTCGCCCGGCATCACCATCTCGGTGCCCTCGGGGAGGACAACCTCACCGGTGACGTCGGTGGTACGGAAGTAGAACTGCGGACGATAGTTGGCGAAGAACGGCGTGTGACGGCCACCCTCTTCCTTCGACAGCACATAGACTTCCGAGGTGAATTCGGTGTGCGGCTTTATCGAGCCCGGCTTGCAGAGCACCTGACCACGCTCGACGTCTTCACGGCCAACGCCACGAAGCAGGGCACCGATATTGTCGCCGGCCTGTCCCTGATCGAGCAGCTTGCGGAACATTTCCACGCCCGTGACAACGGTCTTCTTGGTATCGATGAGGCCGACGATCTCGACTTCCTCGCCAACCTTGACGATGCCGGTCTCAACGCGGCCGGTAACGACGGTGCCGCGCCCCGAGATCGAGAATACGTCTTCGATCGGCATCAGGAACGGCTTGTCGAGAGGACGATCTGGCTGCGGGATGAACTCGTCAACCGCCTGCATCAGCTTGAGCACGGCGTCATGGCCGATCTCAGGCTTCGTGCCGTTCAGCGCGCAAACCGCTGATCCCTGAATGACGGGGATGTTGTCGCCGTCGAAATCATAGGACGAAAGCAGCTCGCGAATTTCGAGCTCGACAAGCTCGAGGATCTCGGCGTCGTCGACCAGATCGACCTTGTTCATGAATACGACGAGCTGCGGCACGCCAACCTGACGGGCAAGCAGGATGTGCTCGCGGGTCTGCGGCATCGGGCCGTCGGTCGCGGACACGACCAGGATGCCACCGTCCATCTGCGCGGCGCCGGTGATCATGTTCTTCACATAGTCGGCGTGGCCCGGGCAGTCGACGTGCGCATAGTGGCGCTTTTCGGTCTCATACTCGACGTGCGCGGTTGAGATGGTGATGCCGCGCTCGCGCTCCTCGGGGGCCTTGTCGATATTGGCATAGTCGACGAAGGTCGCGCCGCCGGTTTCGGCCAGAACCTTGGTGATGGCGGCCGTGAGCGACGTCTTGCCATGGTCGACGTGGCCAATGGTGCCGATATTGCAGTGCGGCTTCGTCCGCTCAAACTTAGCTTTCGCCATTGCTTTCCTACCTTCTTTTTACGTCCGTTTGCCGGGCGATCCGCCCCAATGCGGAGGCGCCCATAACCATAAATTTCGCGTTACGCCAGCTTTGCCTTCACTTCTTCGGCAACATTCGCAGGCACCTCGTCATAATGCGAGAATTGCATGGTGTACTGCGCGCGTCCCTGGGTGAACGAGCGGAGCTGGTTCACATAGCCGAACATGTTGGCGAGCGGCACCATCGCCTCGACCGCCTGGGCATTGCCACGGGTATCCGTACCCTGAATTTGCCCACGCCGCGAGTTGAGATCGCCGATGACGTCGCCCAGATAATCCTCCGGCGTCACCACCTCGACCTTCATGATCGGTTCGAGGATCTTGATGCCCGCCTTCTGCGCGGCCTCGCGCATCGCGCCCCGCGCGCAGATTTCGAAAGCCAGCGCCGACGAGTCAACGTCGTGATACTTGCCGTCGATCAGATGCACTTCGAAGTCGACGATCGGGAAGCCGATAAGCGCCCCGCCTTCGGCGGTCTCGCGCATGCCCTTCTCGACCGAGGGGATATATTCCTTGGGAATATTGCCGCCCTTGATCTCGTCAAAGAACTGGAAGCCTGAACCGCGCTCGCCCGGGGCAACCTTGACCTTCACTTCGCCGAACTGGCCCGAGCCACCCGACTGCTTCTTGTGCGTGTAGGTCAGCTCGACCGGTTTGGCGAGATATTCGCGGTAGGCCACCTGCGGCGCACCGACATTGGCCTCGACCTTGAACTCGCGCTTCATGCGATCGACCAGAATTTCGAGGTGGAGTTCGCCCATCCCCTTGATGATGGTTTGACCGCTTTCGGCGTCGGACGACACGCGGAAGGAGGGATCTTCCTTGGCGAGACGGTTGAGCGCCACACCCATCTTTTCCTGATCGGCCTTGGTCTTCGGCTCGACCGAAAGCTCAATCACGGGGTCCGGGAATTCCATGCGCTCCAGAATGATCGGCGCATTCGGTGCGCACAGCGTATCACCCGTGGTGGTATCCTTGAGACCGGCCAGCGCGACGATGTCGCCCGCATAGGCTTCCTGAATGTCTTCCCGGCTGTTCGCATGCATTAGCAGCATGCGGCCAACCTTTTCCTTCTTGTCCTTGACCGAGTTCACAACCTGCGACGCCGTTTCGAGCTTGCCCGAATAGATGCGCGCGAAGGTGAGCGAACCCACGAACGGATCGTTCATGATCTTGAACGCGAGCGCCGACATCGGTGCGTTGTCATCGGCCGGGCGCTCGTCATGGGTCGTGCCGTCGAGCTTGACGCCCTGCACCGGCGGAATGTCGAGCGGGCTCGGCAGATAGTCGACCACCGCGTCGAGCAGCGGCTGGACGCCCTTGTTCTTGAACGCGGAACCGCATAGCACTGGCACGAACGAGAAATTGAGCGTGCCCTTGCGGATCAGCTTCTTGAGCGTGGCAGCATCCGGCTCCTCACCCTCAAAGAACTTCTCCATCACCTCATCGTCCTGCTCGACCGCGGCTTCGATGAGCGCAAGACGGGCAACCTCGGCCTCGTCCTTCAGATCGGCCGGGATGTCCTGATATTCGAACTTCGCGCCGAGCGACTCCTCGAGCCAGATGATCGCGCGATTGTGGACGAGATCGACGAGGCCCTTGAAGCCGCCCTCGATGCCGATCGGGAGATAAAGCACCAGCGGGCGCGCGCCCAGCCGGTCCTTGATCATTTCCACGCACATGTTGAAGTTGGCGCCAGTGCGGTCGAGCTTGTTGACAAAGCACATCCGCGGCACCTTGTACTTCTCGGCCTGCCGCCACACGGTTTCCGACTGCGGTTCCACGCCGGCGACGCCGTCGAAACAAGCCACCGCGCCGTCAAGCACGCGCAGCGAGCGCTCCACTTCGATGGTGAAGTCGACGTGGCCGGGGGTATCGATAATGTTGATGCGGTGCTCGGGGCCCGCGCCATCCTCGGTCTTCCAGAAACAGGTCGTCGCGGCCGACGTGATCGTGATGCCCCGCTCCTGCTCCTGCTCCATCCAGTCCATCGTCGCGGTGCCTTCATGCACTTCGCCGATCTTGTAGGACTTGCCGGTGTAATAGAGGATGCGCTCGGTCGTCGTCGTCTTGCCGGCGTCGATATGCGCCATGATGCCGATGTTACGATAGCGTTCGAGCGGATGGCTGCGGGCCATGATCTAATACTCCAATGTCGGGAAGGCCGAAGCCTGTCCCGACGATATAGTGATTTACCAGCGGTAGTGCGAGAAGGCGCGGTTGGCTTCCGCCATGCGGTGCGTGTCCTCACGCTTCTTCACGGCGTTGCCGCGATTGTTCGACGCATCCATCAGTTCGCCGGAAAGGCGGCCCGACATGGTGTGCTCCGAACGCGCGCGCGCCGCCGAGATCAGCCAGCGGATCGCGAGCGCCTGGGCACGCTCAGGACGGACCTCGACCGGAACCTGATAGGTCGCGCCGCCGACGCGGCGGCTGCGGACCTCGATGCCCGGCTTGATGTTGTTGAGCGCGTCATGGAACACCTGGATCGGGTCCTTCTTGGCGCGGGTCTCGACGGTGTCGAGCGCTGAATAGACGATGCCTTCCGCGACGGACTTCTTGCCATCGAGCATGACGCTGTTCATGAACTTGGAGAGCACGATATCCCCGAACTTCGGATCGGGAAGGATTTCGCGCTTTTCGGGGCGGCGACGACGAGCCATATCTGATGATCCTTACTTGGGCCGCTTGGCGCCGTATTTCGAACGGCTCTGCTTGCGATCCTTGACACCCTGCGTGTCGAGCACGCCGCGAAGCACATGGTAGCGCACACCGGGAAGGTCGCGAACGCGGCCGCCACGGATCAGCACAACGCTGTGCTCCTGAAGGTTATGGCCTTCACCGGGGATGTAGCTGATCACCTCGCGCTGGTTGGTCAGGCGGACCTTGGCCACCTTGCGCAGCGCCGAGTTCGGCTTTTTCGGGGTCGTCGTATAGACGCGGGTGCATACGCCGCGCTTCTGCGGGTTCGCTTCCATGGCCGGAACCTTTGAACGTTCCTTCTGCGGTTCGCGACCCTTGCGGATCAGCTGGTTAATCGTTGGCATGAAGCCCTTCACCTCTAGAGTTACTTTACCGCTGCATATCGTGCATCCGGACCGAAAGCCCGGAAAACACAAAAGCCCCGGCGACCTGACGGCCCGCCCGAGCCCAACACGCATCAGCAATGTTCAAGCGTATATTTCCGCCTGCTAACAGGACAGCGTCTGGGATGCTTTCCCACCACCAGCCCGCAGGCAGGGCGGCGCTATAGTGCCGGATGCTTCAGGGGTCAACGGTGGATTTGGCCGCGTGGCGCTTCGCTTCGTTCCCCAGCAGCACGCTATAGCAAAGCAGCAGCCACGCTCCCCCGCCAATCCAGCCGGCCAGCACGTCGCTCGGCCAATGCACACCCAGCGCGATCCGCGCCCATCCCGTCAGAAAGGCGGCCAGAACACCCAGCGTAACGGCGGGGATGCGCCAGTGCTTCGGCAGGAACAGCGCCGCCACCAGCGCCACTTCGCCGTAGAAGATCGTCCCGTTCCAGGCATGGCCGCTGGGAAAGCTGTAGGAGCCGAAGCTGTCGAGATGGGTAAGCAGGTCCGGCCGCGCCCGTCCCGCCAGCGCCTTGACCAGCGAGCACATCGCGGCGCCAACCGCCGTCGCGACGAATACGAACAGAGCCACTCTCCATCGTCTCGCAAGCAGGAGTGCCAGGACCAGCAACACGGCACCGGTAACGCGAAGTTCTGGCTCGGCGACCGCGCTCATGAATTTGAGCAAGTCCAGCAGCGCCGGATTAGCCCGTGCCGATCCAGCGAGATCCAGGAATAACAGGTGATCAAGCGACTGGCTGAAGCCGTTCAGCACCCAGAAGGCAAGGAGCGCGAACAAGACAAAACCCACGATCGGCGCCCAAGGATATTTGCGGCCCGCCGCTGCAAGTTCAGACATGTAATCAGTATCCCGGCGCGGTCAGGATATCGATCGCGAAGCCGATCCACATAACCGACAGGACAACGCAGGAGGCGAGATAGATCATGAAGCGCGGCTGCACTTTCTTGACCACGATATGGATGAAGCTGTGCAGCACCCGCAGCGCCACATAAATCCACGCCAGCAGCACCTGCGAATGATTGGCGTGATGTGTGATCATCAGCAGCGGCACCAGCGCGAAATAGAGCACCGGCATCTCGAACAGGTTGCGCAGATTGTTCGCCGGCATCTCGACCGGCTCGAAATAGCGCATTGCCGCGGCCCCGGTCGCGAAATCCTCGCCGCGCGGAGGATTGCGGCGGATGTGGCCGAACCGCTGGAAGAACAGCGTCAGCCACACCACAAAGATCAGCGCGACCAGCGCGAAGGTCGGCAGCAGAATGCCAGCGAACTGCATCAGATGTGCAATGCCCGCGCATAGGCGCCGAGCACGCTCTCGTGCATCGCCTCACTGATGGTCGGATGTGGGAAAACCGTCTCCATCAGCTCCGCCTCGGTTAACTCGCCGGTCTTGCCGATGGTGTAACCCTGGATCATCTCCGTGACCTCGGCTCCGATCATATGGGCGCCCAGCAGCTCGCCGGTCTTGGCATCGAACACGGTCTTGACGAAGCCCTCGGCCTCCCCGAGCGCGATCGCCTTGCCATTGCCGATGAACGGGAAGTTGCCGACCTTTACCTCATAACCGGCTTCCTTCGCCTTGGCCTCGGTCAAGCCGACACTCGCGATCTGCGGATGGCAATAGGTGCAGCCGGGAATGTTTTTCGGATCCATCGCGTGCGGGTGCTTGCCGGCAATGGCCTCGACCGCGATCACGCCCTCATGGCTGGCCTTATGCGCGAGCCAGGGCGGCGCGGTCACATCGCCGATCGCGTACAGGCCCTCGACATTTGTCCTGCAGGTGGCGTCGGTGACGATATGACCCCGGTCGGTCTTAACGCCCAGCGCCTCCAGGCCGATATTCTCGGTGTTGGGGACAATACCGACTGCGACGATGACGTGGCTGAACTCCTCGGTCGTGACCTTGCCGTCCTTGCCCTTGATCGACGCCTTGACACCGCTCGCCGTCACGTCGAGCTTCTCGACGCCGGTCGCGGTGTGAATAACCATGCCCTGCTTCTTGAACGCCTTTTCGAGATGGGCCGACACATCGGCATCCTCGACCGGAACGAGGCGATCGAGCATTTCAACGATGGTCACCTTCGCGCCCATGTCATTATAGAAGCTGGCGAACTCGACGCCGATCGCGCCCGAGCCGATGACGAGCAATTTGGTCGGCAGCTCCGGCGGGGTCATCGCTGTGCGATAGGTCCAGATCCGCTTGCCGTCGGTCTTGGCGAAGGGAAGATCGCGGGCGCGGGCGCCGGTCGCGACGATGATATTCTTCGCTGTCAGCTCGGTCTTCTTGCCGTCCTCGGCGGTAACGGCCAGCTTGCCTTTGCCGGCGAGCACGCCAGTGCCCATGTGCACCGCGACCTTGTTCTTCTTCATCAGATGCGTGACGCCCTGATTGAGCTGCTTGGCGACGCCACGCGAACGCTTGACCACCGCTTCGAGATCAGCGCCGATCTTCTCCGCGATCAGGCCGTAATCCTTGGCGTGCTGCATATAATGGAAGATTTCGGCCGAGCGCAGCAGCGCCTTGGTTGGGATGCAGCCCCAGTTGAGGCAGATGCCGCCGAGCATCTCGCGCTCCACGATCGCGGTGTTGAGGCCGAGTTGCGCCGCGCGGATCGCGGCCACATAACCCCCCGGTCCCGAGCCCAGAACGATCAGGTCATAATTCTCAGCCATTCATCTGCCCTTGTTTGTGTTCGAGGACGCTAATCCCGCGACCAGAAAAGAAAAATCCAAGAGAACAATCCCACCCCGATGAATATGGGGATCGAGATAAAGAGATGCACCCCGCTTACTTCGAAATGCAGGTTGTACAAACGCAACCATTCGCCAAGGTTACCCTCAAGATTCTGGGCGACGCTTGCCACAGCTATCGCGGCGATCAGCCCAATCAAGATCGCTTTTAGCAGACCCATTTTTCTCTCCTAAAGCGGCTTTTGTTGTCCCTATCCTCCTGTTGTTCGCCCCGCCGCTACAGTGCCTCTCTATCGCTCAGGCGAGCATGCCCAGCGGCTTTTCCACCAGCCGCTTGAATGCCGCCATCAATTCCGCGCCGACCGCGCCGTCGATCGCGCGATGATCGAAGCTCCCGGTCGCCGTGATCACGGTCGCGACAGACAGCGCGTCATTGACCACATAGGGCCGCTTTTCCCCGGCCCCGACCGCCAGGATCATGCCCTGCGGCGGGTTGATCACCGCATCGAACTGCTTGATCCCGTACATTCCGAGATTGGAGATAGAGGCTGTGCCGCCCCGATACTCCTCCGGCTGCAGCTTGCCCTCGCGGGCACGTTCGGCCAGTGATTTCGCCTGGGTGGCGATCGCCGAGAGGCTGCGATTGGCGACATCGGTGATCACCGGCGTGATCAGCCCACCGGGAATGGCCACCGCCATCGAGATATCGACGCGGCTGAACTTGAGCAGCGTATCGCCGGCGAATTGTACATTCGCGTCCGGCACCTCGACCAGCGCCGCGCCGAGCGCCTTGATCAGCAGGTCATTGACAGAGAGCTTGACGCCACGCCCCTCCAGCCCCGCGTTTAGTTCGCTTCGGAGCTTGAGTAGCGCATCGAGATTGCAGTCGATCGTCAGATAGAAATGCGGAACGGTCTGCTTGGACTCGGTGAGCCGTCGCGCGATCGTCTTGCGCATGTTCGAAAGCTTGATCGCCTCGTGCGGGATATCGCTCGGCGGCGCCACTGCCGAAGCGGGCACCGATACGACGGCGGGTTGTGGCGCAGCCGGCGCCGCAGCCTTGCTCTGGCTTGCTCCTTCCAGATCCGCCTTCACGATCCGCCCGTCCGGCCCGGAACCCTTGATACCGCTCAGATCGGTCCCGCTTTGCTCGGCGATCCGCCGCGCCAGCGGACTCGCCTTGATCCGGTCGCTCTCGACCATGCTTTGCGGGACCGGATCGGAACGTGGCGCCGCGGCAGGCGCTGGCGCTGGCTCCGGGGCCTTGGCTTTAGGCACGCTCTTCTTCGCAGGCGGTGGCAATGCTTCCTCGCCGTCTCCGGCGATCAGCGCGATCACCGTGCCGACCTTCACGCCTCCGGTGCCGTCGCCGACCACGATCTTGGCGATCCTGCCTTCATCGACGGCCTCGAACTCCATGGTCGCCTTGTCGGTCTCGATCTCGGCCAGCACGTCTCCGGCGGCGACGGTATCGCCTTCCTTCACGAGCCATTTGGCGACGGTACCTTCCTCCATCGTCGGCGACAGAGCGGGCATCTTCAGTTCGATCGGCATGGCGTCCTCGTCATTTCGGGCGGATATGCGTTGATACCTTGCTCTCGGGCAAGCTGTCGAACGGGTCAATAGGGTTATGGGATCATCGATGCTTGCGCACGAGCACTGATTGGAGCAACCGTTTTCCGCACGGGCAGGAGGGACAGGGCGATGCGGAAATATCTGGCGGTCGTCGACGAGACGGATGAAGCCCGCATCGCGCTTCGCTTCGCCGCGCGGCGGGCCAGCAAGACCGGCGGTACGGTGGAGATCGTAGTGCTGATCCCGCCGCCCGAATTCGTCCAGTGGGGCGCCGTCCAGGCCGCGATGGAGGAAGAGGCCCGGCTGCGGGCCGAGGCGCTGATCGCCCAGGTCGCCGGGGAGCTGATGGAGGAGACCGGGCTGCGTCCTTCCATCGTGGTCCAGCAGGGCGAACCGGTCGCGGCGGTCCGCAAGGTGCTTCACGAGCGCGACGACGTAGCCGCGCTCGTGCTCGGCGCCGCGGCCACCGGCGCGCCCGGCCCGCTGGTCTCTCACTTCGCCGGGGTCGAGGCGGGCAGCCTGCCCTGCCCGGTGATGATCATCCCCGGCTCGCTCAGCGACGAGGCGCTCGATCGGCTGAGCTAGGTCAGCCCTTCTTGATCGGCACCCGGCCGATCACACGCGGCGGCGCGCTTGAGCGGTATTTCACCTTTGCACGTGGCCTTGCCTTCCATGCGGGTGCCGGCACGTCCTCATAACTGATCGTCGTGGTGGTGACCATCTGCGGCTGGACCATGATCGTCGTCGTGGTGCCGGGCGGCACCATCACGACCGCATTGCCCTGCGCGGACGTCGTCTGGTTCGGCCAGGCCCATACCTGACGTTCGCGACCCCCCGCGCTGCCGCCCTGCCAGGTGACCTCATCGTCATTGGCGTAAACATCGCCATATGCGGGACCGTAAGGAGGAGGAGCGGAGTCCGGAGCATTACCCACATAGGCGGGCACCGGCCCGTGACTGTAGCGGCCCCACGGCACATCGCGCACGCTGTCGTAGATCATGCCGCGCCCGTCGACGAGAACGGCATCGTCATAATAACGGACCCAGCGGCGGCCTTGGCCCGGCTCGGCAAATCCGTAACCCGCCCAATCCGGCACAGCATAATCCGGACCGAGCCAGAAGCTGGGCATGATATAGCCAGAGACCGGCCGTTGATAGGAACCGCCCCACCAGCCCGGGCCACCCCAGACCCAGCCGCGCGGGCGCATGACGAAATGCCCGCGCATGCCCGAGCCGGCCGTAATCGAATGGTGAGCGGCGGGCGGCTGCGCCAACGCAATACCCGAGCTCGAAACACATGCCGCGATCCCCGCAAGCAGCAGACCGTGTCGCATCCCATCAACTCCCCGAAGACTCATATGGCTAATGCGAAATTAACATTCGTCACGGCCACGCGCCACGTCTGGCGAGGGTTAACGGCTGTATCAATTCGATCCTGTTCAGCCGATCCGGGGTGCCAGCAATGCCATCAGCCGCGTGCAGCCCCTAACATCATCCTCGTCGAAGCGGCCCGACTTCGGGCTGTCGAGATCGAACACGGCGATCAGCCGGTCGCGGTCGATCACAGGCACCACCAGTTCGGATATCGAGGCAGCGTCGCAGGCGATATGGCCGGGAAAGGCATGGACATCGGCGACGCACTGCGCCTCGCGCGTCACGGCGGCGGTGCCACACACGCCCGCGCCGAAGCGGATGCGGATACAGGCGGGCTTGCCCTGAAACGGGCCGAGCACAAGCTCATCGCCAACGACCCGATAGAAACCCGCCCAGTTGAGGTCAGGCAGATATTGCCAGATCAAAGCCGCCGCATTTGCCATATTGGCGATCGGGTCAGACTCGGCGGCGGTCAGCGCATCCAGCCCCTTGCACAGCTCTTCATAAAGCGCTGGCTTGCTTTCGGCCTCGATGTTGAAGGTCCAGCTCACTCCAGCACCACCTTTCCCCGGCCGCGCTTGATCGCGCTGCGGGCAGTCTTCGCATCAGTCCGCTTGGCCTTGGCCGCCTTGCTCGGCCGGGTCTTTATGCGCTTCTCCGGCGCGATGAACGCGGCGGCAATGAGTTCGGCCGCACGCGCCCTCGCGTCGGCGCGATTGGCCTCCTGGGTCCGGAAGCGCCGCGCGGTGATCAGAATCGACCCGTCGGAGTTCCAGCGATTGCCCGCCAGCGCCTTCAGCCGCGCGAACGCCGCGGGAGGCAGTCGAAGCGCATAGACATCGACACGAAGCTGTACGGCGGTCGCCACCTTGTTGACGTTCTGGCCGCCCGGCCCGCTCGCGGCGAGAAATTTCTCCTCAAGCGCGTCCTCCGGTAGCGGTGGCGGCTCAGACAGGGACATCATCGGCGATCGTGAAACCGGCCGCCACGAAGCGATCGGGCAACGGCGCCTCGGCGGCGATAGGCGGCTTTGAAAGCCGAGGCACGACGAGCTTCCAGGCATGGAGCAGCATGGGCTCTCCGACGCGCCCATAGACTGGATCGCCGACAATCGGAATGCCCATGCCTTCGGCCGCGTGGACGCGGATCTGATGGGTCCGTCCGGTCTCCGGCTCAAACAGCACCAACGCGCGCCGGTCGTCGCGATTGAGCACCCGCCAGCGAGTCCGGGCCGGCTTGCCCCCGGAATCGCCCGTCATCCGCCAGCCGCGTTCGGCCGACGATATCTTGATCAGCGAAAGATCGATGGCTCCGCCCTCGGTCTCCGGCACGCCGTCCAGGACGGCAAGATAGGATTTGCCCACCTGCCCCTGCTCGAATGCCTGCTGGAAGCGCTTATGCGCCTTCGGATTGCGCGCGAGCAGGAGGCAGCCGGAGGTATCGCGATCGAGGCGATGAACCGGCAAGGGCCAGCGCTGGAAACCGAAGGTCAGGCTTTGAAGATGGTTTTCAAGGCTGAGCGAGCCATCGCGTGGCCGATCGACCGGCAGGCCCGCAGGCTTGTCGAGTATGATCGCCTCGGCGTCGATGAACAGGATGCGATCGGCGAGCATGCATCGTCTCTTCCACGCGGCGTTCCGCCTGACAAGCTCCGTTTAGCCGACACTTGACACGGTTATGGATCAACGCCGATTAATCCGTGAAATCAGGGGAGAGGCGCCATGTATCAAGACGAAATGGCCAACAGCGGCCGGCGCCTGTTTTTTATTCGCGGCACTTACATATACACGGTCATTGCGATCGGCACGGTCATCGTCTGGCATGGCGATAGTCATGGCCCCTTCGAGGACGCTGCCGCCAACCGCATCTGGTTCTGGCTGGCGCTTGCCGTCGCCATGCTCGGCGCAACTATTAGGGTTGTAACGAGCGGTTTTGCCGCACTGGGCACCTCCGGCCGAGCCAAGGCGGCGGCGGAGGCCGCGGAGCTTAACGTCACCGGCCCCTATTCGCTGGTCCGCAACCCCCTCTATCTCGGTCGCATCCTCAATTTCACGGGGATTGCGATGATGACCGGAAGCTGGGTCTACGGCATTATCGTCTTTCTGCTCGCGATCCTCATCTATGAGCGCATCTCAGTCTATGAGGAGGAATTTCTCCGCTCGAAATTCGGTGAAGCGCATACCCGCTGGGCGGCGGCGGTTCCGGGGCTGATGCCCCGCCTCAAAGGCTGGGTGAAGCCCAAATATCCGTTCTGGTGGCGCCGAATGCTGTGGCGCGAGCAGAACAAACTGTTTCTGCTCGCGACAGCGGTGGTGCTTTACCATCTGGCCTGGTTCGACTTCGATCCGGGAGCCATTCCCGTGCATTATCTACCCTGGCTCTACGCATATGCGACACTTTTCGTGATCCGCTTCATCATTGGAGGGCTCAAGATGAGCGGCCATTTTCGGGACCTCAGCTGAGCTTCGCAGCCGTCGCGGCCACGCGCCTGCCGAGATAACGCGCGCCTTCCAGTTCCTTTTCGGATGGCTGGCGGCTGCCGTCACCGCC
>Ga0065707_10082508_pt1 | contig 14296 bp, 9 predicted proteins | sample SwiRhicommuniRL3_FD_59094 | JGI IMG/M metagenome (GOLD analysis project Ga0065707, IMG submission 59094) | Switchgrass rhizosphere bacterial communities from Rose Lake, Michigan, USA - RL3 v2 (version 2) | ecosystem: Host-associated > Plants > Roots > Rhizosphere > Soil | place: East Lansing, MI...
TCCCGGAGGCGGTAAGAGCAGTTGTCAGTCTGCGGACAGTCAGATTACGAAAGCTGTAATAAACAGGAACCGGCATCAGCCAATCCTCCTGAGCCCTTCCGAAATATTGATTGTAGACGCCCTGTAAACAGGAAAAGCAGACGAAATAATACCTACCAGAGCAGCCGCAGAAATCTGGAAATAGATTGTCACCGATGAAATCCTGAATACCGGAAAAAACTGTGAAAGCTCTTTTTCGAGAAGGTTTGCTGTAGGAAACGTCAGCAGGACTCCGATCGTACCCCCAAGCAGAGCAATAAAGAGTGACTCTCCGAAGACAGTGATCGCGATATGACTCCACTTGAAGCCAAGTGCCTTCATTGTCGCATACTCGGCTATCCTCTCTCTCGCCGTCATTGCCATGGTGTTTGCGGCGACGACCATGATGATCACGATCACGACATAAGAAACGATCTGGATAACAATCATAATCGCTTCAGTCATGGCAACAAAACTGAGCTGGAAAGCTTTTTCCGTTTCGGACATTGTCTCGGCAAGAGAATTCCTGAAAGTCGCATCGATCGCCTGAGCGACCTCCGGGGCTTTTTCAGGGGCATCAACTCCGATTACATACAACCCGACCTGGTCGGCTCTCCTTGGGACCGTCTTCCTCAAGGATTCGTTCAGATAGTCCCAGTGGAAAAAGAACTGGCTTTCATCGGTGCTCCTCTGTGCCCCACGGTATATTCCCCGAAGCACAAAATCCCACTCTCCCGGGAATATCGTTCCTTTGAGAACTATCCTGTCGCCAATTTTCCATCCATGCTTTGCGGCAAGCTTGAATCCGGCGACCGCACCCCTTCTATCGTTGAGGAAACTCTTTTTTTCAGCATCGTCTATGATGAACTCGGGGTAGAGAGCAAGAAATGTTTTCGGTTCGACCGCAAAATTCGGGAAAAAGTTCTTTTCGGATACATAAATGCCGCCGAACCAGTTCATGCTGCTTACTTCAGTTACTCCGGAAATGTGCCTGATTCGCTCTCTGTAGGAAACAGGAAGGGTGAATACGAGAGAGATCGAACTTCTTGTTATCAGCCTTGTCGAGGAAGATGTCTCGACTCCGAGATACCAGAGCCCTACCAGAGTCCGGAGGAGCCCGAAAGCAAGAATAGCGACAGCTACTCCAATTATGGTCAGAACTGCTCTGAGCGGATGCCTGAACGCATTCCGTAATGACAGTTTCAGATAAAACATTAAACCTTCTGTTGGGAGGGATTCAGCAGAACCCCTTTTTCGAGGTGGATGATACGGTGGGCGTTTTCTGCGGCCTTTGGGTCATGGGTCACCATGATAATGGTCTTGCCGAATTCCTTTACCAGACGGCCCATGAAAGAAAGAATTTCGACTGCTGAAGCACGGTCAAGATCTCCGGTAGGTTCGTCGGCAACGAGGATTGCAGGGTCGGTCACCATTGCCCTGGCAATCGCGACTCTCTGCTGCTGTCCTCCGGAAAGCTGGGACGGATAATGGTCCATCCGGTCGGAAAGATTGACAAGTGAAAGAACTGTCTCGACCTGTTCCTTTCGCCTTCTCCCGGAAAGACCGGTGAGGAGTAGCGGAAGCTCAACGTTCTCAAATGCGGTAAGTACAGGTATGAGGTTGTAGAACTGGAATATAAGTCCGACATTTGTTGACCGCCAGGAAGCCAGTCCTGACTCGGAGAGGGAGGAGATATCCAGACCTTTTACAAGGATGGATCCTTTGTCAACGGAATCTATGCCTGCAATCAGGTTAAGGAGGGTACTTTTGCCGGAACCGGAAGGCCCCATGAGGGCAAGGAATTCACCTTCTGCAATACTGAAAGTGATCTCCTCCAGGACCGGGATAATCTGACTGCCGCGTTGATAAGACTTTGAAACTGAAATCAGCTCGACAATATGAGGTCTTTCCTCCTCAAGATCTGCACCGTGATTATTCTTCATTACATCTCCGCAATCATTCAGGGCCTCAATCAAGAGAGAAAATGGTAAGGTCCTTGTCAACAGCCCCGAATACATATCTGCCGCTTGGGTTGATTGCCAGAGAATTGATTCGCTTTGGTGCAAGAAAGCGCCTGGTCTCGGTTCCGGTCGAAGGATTCCATATGATAATGGCCCCGTCACTTTTTCTTGACTCGGAAGAGACAAGCTGCCTGCCATCGGCAGTCATCGCAAGGAAATTTATATTTTCCCTGTGCCCCTGCATCTTTCGGATCAGGCTCCCTGCAACAGGGTCCCATATCATGATATTGTTATCATCTCCGGCAGATATAAGCCATTTTCCTCCCGCACTGTAAATAACCGCCTTTACATTGCTGTCATGTCCCTTTAGAACCTGTTGCTTATCACCGGTAGAACTGTTCCAGATCGTTACCGCATCATCATTCGAACCTGTTGCGAACTGCTTTCCGTCCGGGCTTGCTGCAATACAGAGAACATCCTTGCTGGTTGATTTCTTTATCGGGTCTTTATCTCTCATGAAATCCCAGATGTACACCTTTTTGCTGTCTGTTCCGATTGCAACAAGAGAATCTCCAGAAAAAGTTATGGAGGTAATCTTGTCCCTGATCTTGGTTTTATATAAAGGTTTTCGATCAACCAGGCTCCAGACCACAGCCTCCTTGTCGTCGCCTCCGGAAACAAGCAATTTGGAGTCAGGGCTGAATGCCACTGCATTTATATCCCCCCTGCTGTTCTTCATTGTCTCGACAAGGGTCCATGTCTTTAAATCCCATAGCGAGATTGCTCCGCCTGAGTCTGCCGACGCAGCAAAATAGCCGTTGTTTGCAACAGCTACAGATTTGATATCGTTCCTGTGGCCTTTCAGAACCTTAAAAACCTTGGCTTCAAAAGGTCGTGCAGGAGAGGAAACAGTTGGTGGCGAGGAAACAGTTGGTGGCGCAGGAGTGGAAGGAGTTGATGGTGCAGAAGACTCGTCCAGCATCGGCGGTGGTTCAGATGAGATATCATCCTCTGCCATGATTGTGCTCACAAGCTGGCCGACCTTGACGCAGTTTTTGCACGTCTCTTTTTCGATTATGCCGGTCGAGGTCTTTTCCTTTACCTCTTTTATTCTTATCAGACCCTTGTCAATCCTCTCTACAGAAAGAATCTCCCCGGTCATTGGATGCTTTAACGGAGCACCCTCTACAAAAACCCTGAACAGCATGCCGGATCTGATCCCGGCTTTCCTGCCAAGATCGATAATCCCTCTTTCTCCGGTTCTCTGGACGACGTAACCTTGAAGCGGAAAATAGCGGATGATCTTGTCGGCGACCTGATTCACAAGCGCATTAAGAGACGATGTAGAGTTTGCCCTTACACTTTCAGCAACAATTATCGAACCTGTCTCGACATCAATCAGCCTGGTATTGAGTTCGAAAGTCCGGTCATAATTCTGGACCGTACCGCTTACCACGGTTTTCACCCCGAGCAATCTTCCGAGCTGGGATGCGCTCCGGGGATCGATCAGCCCTGAAGATCCGATCTTCTGCTCTTCCAGGATCTGTTGCAGGAGGCGGCGTTCAATGATCTCGAACCTTCCTGAATCAACCAGGGCGGTTGTAAACCATTCGGCAACTATCTTGCCGATATCCTGGCTGTCAAAGGTCCCGTTTTGCTGGAAATCAAGGACTGCCACCTTTATTTTACGGAAATCGGAAGAAGGAGCGGCTGCCTGCCCTGCTGAAGAGGCCTTCGAACCAGCTGAAACATCCCCCGCCTGCACCAGGATTGAAACAAGCAGAAACAATGCTCCAAACAGATATCTGATGGCTGATTTCAATAAATCCGTTGAGATAAGAAACCTCATAAACCCTCCAGTTCCGGGGAGGAACTATTTTTGCCTGATTCTTACCCTTGAGCCATCTTTCAACTTGTCCAGGGGTTTTGCAGCAACCTTGTCGCCAGGCTTTATGCCGCTCTTGATTTCCATCATATCTCCGGATAAAGCGCCTGTTACAACAACAGACAGTATAACTCTATCATCTTTAACGACAAATACGCTACTTCTGCCTTCCCGTGTCACTATTGCGGATTTGGGCACAGCTGTCATAGGAGTCTGGTCTTCGGGTTTAAGAGGACGCTCCAGAAAAGAAACCTTGGCACTCATCTCCGGGAATATTTTCGGATCTGTGTCAATGAAGCTGACTTTTACCATCACGGTAGCCTTGCTTCTGTCAGCAGTCGGCACAATTGAGTGAACAACTCCTCTGAAACGACTCTGAGGCAGCGCGTCCAGGGTTATCTCGCAAGGCTGCGACACCTTGACTTTCTCCAGACTCGACTCCGAAACGTCTGCCTCCACCCGGAGCGACGCAAGATCCGCAATAGTTACGACAGAAGCCTTTGCATTGGCTGCTGCTCCGAGGGGGGTAACAATGTCGCCGACATCTGCGTTTTTCGTAAGCACCACCCCGTCAAAAGGAGCTCTGATTCTTGTGTAGTCAAGAGCGACTTCTGCTCCTGACAAAGAAGCCTCGGCAACCTTACAATTTGCCTCTGCCGCAGCAACTGCAGCAACTGAGCGGTCTTTTCGCGCTTCTGCAAGATCATAATCCGACTGGGAAACATATCCCTGAGACAGAAGCTCCTTCAATCTCTTGAGGTTCCTGACTGAATCGGCAAGCTCCACTTTCGACTGGTCACAAACGGATTTGGCAGAGTCAAAAGCAGCGGAAGCCTGTCTTCTGGAGGCCTCGGCATCCATTCCTTCCAGTTTTGCGATGACTTCACCTTTACTTACCTTGCTCCCCTCTTCGACTCCCAGCCATACAAGCCGGCCTGTTGCTTTAGCGGCAAGCGCGGCTTTGCGCTGGGCAACAACATAGCCACTGGCATTGAGAACTGTGAACGCTGAAGAGGGAAAAATCTGGGAAGCAGAGACTGTCTCGATTTCCACCGTCGGGAAGATCACAGCTCTTGATAACCAGTAGATCGAAGCAGATGTGACAACCAGAATGAGCAGCACCGTAAAAGGCCGCCTTCGCCATTTCCGCGTTACTACAGGACCCTGCTTATCAATCCTCAAACGTGAAAGGTCGTCGTTTGGCATAATTTCCTTGATATCATCTCCTGGCAACAAAAGATTCCTGTTTGATTACCATATCTACAATCGGAAGCCGAGGGACCTTTTCCAGCCCATAGACAGACTTCAGGTTTATATCTTTGGGAACAGCTGCAAGGAGGGATTCGGCAACCTTCTGGTCTGCCTGACGGTAGCGAAGTTTGACCTCGAATACCACTTTCTTGGCACCTGACGGTGTTTTAACACCGTAGTGGACATCCTTGAACCCTTTTGCCGGGATAGTTTCATGCCTCTGGAATGCAGTGACGACCCATGGGTGCACGGCAAAGTGAAAATCCTTTCCCATGCCTTCCGAGTTAAAAACCCTCGCGTCATCAGGTAGAGCACCGTCAGGATTGACCTCTCCCGTGGATAATATCAGTTCACCCTTCTCGTTTTTTGCCGTAACCTCAAGCCACATCTGTCTCACGTTTGTCAATGACGTCGGCAGGTTATGACCGGCCCTCACGTTCTTCACCCTGACCTTCAACTCTGCCAACTCCCCGTCACGATAGATGGGAAAAAGTTCCAGTTCGGCTGAGCTTTTCAGACGCTCAACCGCCATTTCGTACTGCGACATCAGCCGTTTTGCCAGCTGGTTGTCACCTGCCAGCTTCGCTGCTGAAGCGCCCAGATAGGAAAGCAGATAATTGGCACCGTTGAAATAGTGACGGTAATCGCTGCGCCCGGGTTTCCTGAAGTTATCGGCCGCCTCCATGAAAGTCTGTATGTCGACCATGTGGCAGTCCTGACAAAGAATATCCATCTGGGCATACGGGCCGCTTTTCCACTCGTTGTAGGTTGCTTCGATAGGGAAGTGAGCATCATAGTGATAGATTTGATGACATGATGCGCATATGTCTGCTTTGAGCGCAAAAGTGGTCTGTACGCAATTATGAAATCCTCCGCCACACCCGTCGGAAGGTTTGAAGGGGGCGCGTTTCACAGGACTTCCATTTGCACCGGTATTGAGTATGAAAGAGCCGTTTTCAGGATCGTGCGTTGGTGTCTGAAGGTGTGACACACCGCTTATCGAATGACAGATGTCGCAGGAAACTCCGGCAAGAGCCATTGGTGAAAGACCGGAGAGCCCGGCACCCTTTATCTCTCCCGTAAGCATTCCTGCGGGCGAGTGACACCCTTCACATTGACGGGTTATCGTGAACCCTACCGCCTTTACAGCGTTGTTCAGCTCACCCTGATAAACAGGATCTACAAAAGCCATATTATGAACTGAACCGCTCCACTCCAGGTACTGTTTCTCATGACACTCTCCGCACTTCTTCGGAGTCGTGAAAGGGACGTCACTCTTCTCCCATTTTATCAATGAAGGGTAGTATGGAAAAAAAGAACGGTCGAATGAGAAAACAGCCGGTTCTGCTGATGCAATTGAAGAAACGGCAAGCAAACAGATTAGCAGGAATATTGCCTTATAAAGGAGACAAATATTCTTCATCAGACCCTCCTGAACCGGGGAATGTAAATCTAATATCTCATTTCAACTTCATACTGAAATAGATTGCCTGTGTCAATGATTCCATCAGACGGAACCTTCTGAAATATCTTGAAAATCGGACAAATTAGGTTATTGTTATGCTTCAGTTCCAGTTAATACTTTTATACCACAGTTACAGGATATCTCATGTCTAAAGAAATGGATCACCTGAAACAGCAGCTTGAATACAGAAAAAAGTTCATGGAGCGAATCAACGATATTCACTCCGCTTCGAATCTCAACGAAATCCTTATTCAACTTAAAGACGGCATCGCAGGCTTGTTCGACGCCGACAGGATCACCATATATGTTGCTGACATAAAACATAACACTCTCATCTCCAGAGTGAAATCCGGAGCAGAAGTCACTCAGATAGTTGTTCCCATAACATCCGCAAGCCTTTCAGGTTACTGTGCCCTCTCGGGTACCGTCGTAAACATAAGAGACGCGTACGATCAGCACGAACTCACCATGATCAATACGGATCTCAGGTTTGATCTGTCCTGGGATCAGAAAACCGGCTACCGGACCAGGCAGGCACTCTGCATTCCGATGAAATTCAACAATGTACTGATCGGGGTCATTCAACTGATCAACAAAAAAGGAGCGGACACTTTCGGAGAGGTTGATCTTGGTTATGCAACAGAACTCGCCGCGTCTCTTTCAATTGCCATATACAACATTCACCGCCTGAATGCCTCTACGAAACTGATTCGCCAGAAATCGCGCTATAACTATCTGCTCGACAAGAATATCATTGACGAGCACGACATCCAGAAGCTCTCGGTTCACCCTGATGTAGCCTTAGCGGGTCTCGACCTCCTTATTATGCGTGAGATGAAAATATCAAGAGAAGAGATGTCAAAGGCCCTTAGCCTCTATTTCGGCACTGAATTCATATTTTTTGACCCTTCTTTACCCCATATTGAAGAGATACTCACCAAAATCAAACCTGAGCGCCTGAAGCAGGAGCGCTGGGTGCCGGTAAAGATCGAGAACGGAGTCCTTCATCTTGCCATGGAGGACCCGACGGACCTTGGGAAACAGGATCTCATCCGCTTTGTATATCCGGAATACAAGAGAATAAGTTTCATCGGTGCTTTCAGGGATGACATCGAAAAGTTCATAGCCCATTTCTATCACCTCTCCTCAGCCGAAGCCGGAGGTTCAGGAAGCATAAACGACCTTCTCAGCAAACTTGAGACAGGTGACGAACCGGATGTGGAATCAGAAGTTCAAAAAGTCTCCGAGCAGGACAGCGTAATTGTTCAGCTTGTCAACAAAATCATCTGTGAAGCATACAATGCAAAAGCCTCGGATATCCATATAGAGCCTTATCCGGGAAAGACCGACGTTCTGGTCAGGATCCGTATAGATGGCCGTTGCAAGATATATCAACGTATCCCCTATAAATACAAATATGCCCTGACATCCAGGATAAAGATCATGTCGGGACTCGATATCGCCGAGCGCCGCAAACCTCAGGACGGGAAGATCGACTTCAAGAAGTTCGGCCCCATAGATGTGGAACTCAGGGTGGCCACCCTTCCTACAGCAGGTCAGCTGGAAGATGTTGTCATGCGAATTCTCGCATCAGGCGAACCGATACCTTTCGAAAAGCTGGGTCTGACCGAGAGGAACATGGTTTCTTTCGAGCATGCGATCGACAAACCTTACGGCCTTATACTTGTCGTCGGTCCGACCGGTTCAGGAAAGACCACCACGCTTCACTCGGCAATCTCGCGCATCAATACCCCGGAGACAAAGATCTGGACTGCAGAGGATCCGGTTGAAATCACCCAGAAAGGACTCAGGCAGGTTCAGGTAAACAACAAGATCAATTTCACCTTTGCAACCGCACTCAGGGCTTTTCTCCGTGCCGATCCCGACGTCATAATGGTCGGTGAGATGCGTGACGAAGAGACTACCTCTATGGGTATTGAAGCTTCACTTACCGGACACCTCGTATTCTCGACACTGCACACCAATTCTGCACCGGAAACGGTAACCCGTCTTCTCGATATGGGGATGGACCCCTTCAGTTTTTCAGATGCTATTCTATGCATCCTTGCACAAAGACTTGCGCGAAAAATCTGTAACGAGTGCAAGGACAGTTATAGACCCAAACCTCAGGAGCTTGAAGAGATCATTGAAGAATACGGTCGCGCAGATTTCGAAAAAACGGGTTTGAACCCGGCAGAGATCATGCTGGTTAGAGCAGTCGGCTGCCCGAAATGCAATGATTCAGGCTATAAGGGGAGACTTGGTCTGCACGAAATCCTTACCGGAACTGACGAGATGAGAAGCCTTATCAAGAAGAAGGGTGAGGTTGAATTCATACGCCGTCAGGCCATGGCTGACGGAATGACTACCCTCAAGCAGGACGGGATCCTGAAATGTTTTCAGGGTCTGACTGACATCAAGGAAGTCAGGAGAGTCTGTATAAAGTAATAATGACAAACATATTCAACCAGAAAAGTCTTTTACTGTGGAAACTGCTTATCGGTGCAATTTGTACCGTAACAGTCTCCATACTCTCGGTACTATCCTTCCCTCCTCTGGAAATGGCGGAGATGAAGCTTTATGACGCCAATTTCTATCTTCGAGGGGTACTCACCCCTCCTAAAGATATTATTATCGCAGCAATCGATGACAAGAGCCTTGAACGATACGGACGCTGGCCCTGGAAAAGGGACCTGATAGCCAGACTTGTCGACACCCTTTCTGCCTCGGAAGCGGCCGTTATAGCATTCGATATTATCTTTTCAGAAAAGGAAGAAAACGACCCGCTCCTTGCCGGTTCGATCTCCAAGGCAAGCAACGTAATATTACCCTCAGTGTTCGATTTCCATGAATTAAAAGGAAAACCCGCTGACACTCTTTCTGGAGAGTATGCCTACCAGAAAATTCACAATCCCGAACGGTTCAACGACTTCCCTCCCATAACGGCCAGCAAGGTACTTCTTCCGGTCCCAAAACTCCGAGAAAGTGCAATGTCCGTTTCCCCGATAAATATTTTCCCGGACAGCGACGGAACAGTACGGTGGGACTCGATGGCAATTGCGTACGGTGATCATATCTATCCGTCGCTCACACTCTTAAGCGCCGCGGCTTTTCTTGGCGTCCCCCCCGGAAAAATTACGCTCGATGCTACCCGCGGGATAGATCTGGGTGCGACACGAATCCCCACCGACCGCTGGGGAAGAACTCTGATAAATTACTACGGTCCTGGAGAGACTTTCACTCACATCTCTATTGCGGATATTCTTGACGGTTCCGTACCTCCGGACAGGATTGCCAACCGGCTCGTACTTGTAGGAGCCACTGCAGTAGGAATCTACGATCTTCGAGTAACCCCTTTTTCAGCTGCCATGCCGGGAGTTGAAAAACACGCCAGCGTTATTGCGTCGATCATCGATAACAGCTTTATCTCGAAGGCATCATCGCTTGTCAATCTCTCGGTTCTTATTGTGTCAGGTACAATTTTTACCCTTCTGCTGATCAGGTTCAAATTTACCGGCTCAGCCGTAACCACCGCTCTGTTTCTGCTCGGGTTTGCCGGCATTTCAACTCTGCTCTTTTCCAAATACGGGATTTACATAAATCTTGCTGCGCCTGTTTCAAATCTTCTGGGCATTTTTCTCGGCATCACGTCCATCAATTACACGATCGAAGAGAAGCGGGCCAGAAAGATCCGTTTCATGTTTTCAAGTTATGTGACCCAGACGGTCGTGAACGAACTCATCAACAATCCTGAAATGGCTAAACTCGGCGGAGAAAGGCGGGAAGTCACGATCCTGTTCTCGGACGTCAAGGGCTTTACGACCTTTGCCGAAAAACATACTCCTGAAGAGGTTGTTTCCATTCTCAATGAATATCTGGGGAAAATGACAGACGTTATCCTCAAGTGGGACGGGACCCTGGACAAATTCATCGGTGATGCGATCGTGGTATTCTGGGGCGCTCCGATCGCGTCCGATTCCCATGCCGAAAAGGCGGTCAAGTGCGCTCTCGAGATGTCCGAGGCCATGGGAGAGCTGAGGCAAGGCTGGGAAAAAGAAGGCAAGCCCCAGCTCGATGCCGGCATCGGCATAAATACCGGTTTCGTCCTCGTAGGAAATATCGGCGCCGAAGGGAAGAAGATGGACTACACCATTATTGGAGATCAGGTCAACCTCTGCTCACGGGTTGAATCCCTCACCAGAAGATACGATGTCCCCATTCTACTGACCGAAAACACCGTTCAGTCTCTTCTCAAGACAGGTGCGGACAAACATCTGGCCGGAATGACCATCAAGGGGAAAGAGAAGGTCATCGTCAAGGGGAAGAACGAGCCGGTAACCATATACAGTATAATGAAAAGCCCTGAACCGGCTTCTAAGCTGCAGTTGATAGAGTGCCCGGAAGGCGAAGCGGTGAAACTGACTGAGAAGTAGCATTAGATGTCATAAAAAAAAGGCCTCCTGAAAATAAATCAGGAGGCCTTTTTTATGCGGGCAGGTTCGTCAGATTGAACTATGGACCAATAGTGAACGGAGGTGAGACGGCCCAAAACCCGGTTAGTGTCGGGTTCACGACAAGGACCCTGCAGCTGTTACCCGTTATGCCAAGCGTTTCAGGCGGCCCGGGCAGGGTGAACGAACCTGGCCCGAACGGAAGTATGATCCCGGCCGTATTGAGTTTCGTCCACACTACCGATGGGAACGGATTGCCACTTGGCGAAGGGGTGCTGATCTTTGCCGGATCATCCGAAAGAAGATAGACGTCTATGGTATCGGTACTGAGGGTATTGATGCCACTCCAGTTTATTAGTATCGGCGTCGCAGCGCCGAACTTCCAGAGGGTGGAGGGGTTTGGCTCGGTTATGCCGTTAATCACCTGGGAATTTGATGTCGGGAAAAATGCAATGGGGCCGGCAAATTGCGGTCCGCTGAACTGCCAGAAAGTCCTGAACTCCCTTCTATTGTCAAAGTCTTCAGCCGTCACAGATGCTGCGGCCCCGACAGCAAGGGTCGGAAGAGGCGTTGCGGGCAAAGTGACGGTTGTATCCGAGAGCAGCAACATCTTGTTAAACCCGTTGAAAATGCCACCCAATGAACTGTGATGGAAACTGGCCTCAAGCCAGCTCGGCGTGAACGCAGTGGGCTTGCCCAGGTTCATGGATAATCCGGTTGCAGCACCTATCCTTGCATCCGCAAGAAAATGACCGTCAGTAGGAGCATATGCGGCCGGAATCGAGAGTGTCGGGAAGTGGGCTGCCGTCAGCTCGGTACTGCTCAGAGGTCTTGCCGGCAAGGTAACGGTACGGGTCTCTATGACCGCATTATTCACATCCATGAGGGTAAACGTGTAGGTCGTATTTGCCGGTATTGCATTGATTTCTGCATCGGTCAGACAATAAAGATCACCCCCTCCCGGAAGTGCAGCCCCGCTGCAGGCAGGGGGGGGAGTGCTGAAAGAGAGGTTGATTGAGCCGGACAAGCCGGCATTTCTGATCATATTGATAGTCAATAGCGGACTGGCTACTGTAGCGGAAGAAATGCCGGCATTGCCCGGGTCACTGACCGAGACAGCCAGGCCTGTCAGGATCGGAGCAGTTACACCAGCGCCAGTAAATGTAACACTGGAATTGCGGAGTTTTATGTCCGATTTGAAGCCGTTGCCGGCAAACTTCCACTCACCGTTCTCTTTCAGCATCACGAAACCATCGTCGGGAAACCCGAACGAGCCGTCAGAGAAGGTCCCTTTGCCGGTCACGGTATATTTTATGTTCTGGGAATCTGGCAGTGGGGTATTGATCTGAACGGTACTCATGGTCTTGCGCAAAAAATCGACCGAAAAATCCTTTACATCCTTTGCAATCACGCTATCTCTTGGCACACCATTATTGATGCCATACTGTGCTGCGGAAGCATAGAACGGGGCAACATCCGCAGCGGTCAGGGTTCCGGCCTGTATCCTGGGATCCAGAGTGTCCTTGAAATAAAGCAGCAAACGGGCCGTTATGGCCGCTTTTATATCCTCGACCATCTGAATCGACACCGCTGTGTCCGTACCGTTCAGGTCAAGGGGCGCACTCGATCCCTTGAAAGCAATGTTCCCGCGGCCGTCATCCCCGGTTACTGTCATGACCCGTGCCGAACCGTTCGGAACCGAAAAAGTGGTGACCAGGCTCAGTGTACTTGATGCAACAGGGAACGATTGTGAAATTGTCGTGATATCGGACGCAGTGACCGTTATGGTGATATTCTTGACGATCGAAGGAATGTTTGATGAAGTTACAAGAGGAAGCACCCCTAAAAGTAGTTTTCTCGACGAGTCGACTGTACCGATCTTGAGGGTCACTTTGGTTGAGCTTCCCTCCTTCCCGCTGCCGGAGCATGATGTCATGAAAATCGTGACAAGAAGGAATAAACAAATCTTAAAAAGTGCAGACTTCATAGATTCCTCCATCTGCTAGAATTTAACATCAACATTCACATTCGTATGCGTACTTGGAGGTGTCGCCGGTGGTGTTGCAGTTGTCGGCGTTGTAGTTGCCGGCGTTGGTTGTGTAGTTACCGGAATTGCCGGTGGTGGCGGAGGTGGTAGCGGTGTGATGACCACAGGCTGCTGAATAGAAGCCGGATTGTATGCCGGGGCAATAGACTGGAGAGCCCGGGGTGTCGCCCCCCCAAGGAGAGATGATACTCCACCTGAGACAGATATGGGAACATCTACGGGAATCACTTCACTCGATCTCTGTTGCTGGCTCTGTGAAGTCGAAGCTGTAGAGGAAGCAGATCCTGCTGAAGAGTCACCCGCTTTCTTTTCAGGCTGAGGAGCAATATCCTGCTGTATCCTGTCGATCTCGGTCCTGGTTGCCGGCCTGGCCTTCAAAGGCGGAGACCCGGCTGTTATGGTCGTCAGGGTGGATTGCGTGACATTTACAACCCGGTCAGGAAGCAGGCGATTGTAGGTATATACCGTACCCCTGTTGACAAGAACACCGGTCACGTTGCGTTGAAAGGTCACCACAAAATCCGTCCCCCTGACGCCTGCCACGGCATTCGGAGTGCGTATTTCAAAGCGTTTGGCCTTGGCGGACTGCCCGGAATCCTTAAAGGAAGACGGTTCAACTATTGCCTGGACCTTGCCGCGAACCAGTCTGGCATTGGAAAAGTCATTCCCGCCGGCCTGATCGCCTATATCCACCCGACTGCGCTGTGCGATTTTCAGGAACGTCCCGTCCTTGTACTGAACCTCGGCATACCCGCCGCTCTTGGTCCTGACAAGATCTCCGGCTGACAACGAATCGCCGACCGAGGCTTTAATGGCCGGAAGTTTTCCGGACCGCAACAGTTCAACGACACCATTTACAAGCTTGATAGAGGCGATGGATTCCGCAGATGCTGCTGCAGGTAATACACCGACAACAAAAACGAGGAGCAGGGAACATAAAAGATAATAAAATTTGGACCTTTGTTGTTTCATCTCATCACCTCAGAAACGGAGTTCCAGACCGGCTGAATAGACATTTCTGCGATATTCGTAGAGGGCAATATTTGAATAAAACGTTGAATGCGAATACTGGGCATTCAGGTAAAGCATCTCGTAAAGCTGCCTGTTAATACCGATTGATGTGGCAAGTGACGTATCATTGCGCTTTACGCCGAAAAAACTGTTCAGATGATAATTTGACCGCGCCGTTTCCCCGGAAAGAATGATATCCGTCTTTTT
>Ga0065707_10001221_pt1 | contig 14290 bp, 7 predicted proteins | sample SwiRhicommuniRL3_FD_59094 | JGI IMG/M metagenome (GOLD analysis project Ga0065707, IMG submission 59094) | Switchgrass rhizosphere bacterial communities from Rose Lake, Michigan, USA - RL3 v2 (version 2) | ecosystem: Host-associated > Plants > Roots > Rhizosphere > Soil | place: East Lansing, MI...
CAGACTCAGCCCAACCTACGCCAGCAAAATTTTGGAGTATCGAGAGTGCGCAAAGTCGTTTTCATCACCGGTGGAACACGGGGCATCGGCAAATCGGCCGCTATCACCGGCGATAACACCATGTCCCAGGTTGCTTGGCTTGCACGGCGCCTTGGTGCCATCTGACATCACTGTCGGGTAGCCCTGAAGACAGCTAACCAATCTACAAAAACAAGAGAGCATTCATGATCATTGGCATGCCATCACGGCGGATTATTAGTCTCCAGAAACTTCACCACCGCCTGCAACATCTGCAAACGCGTATCGGCTTTGGATAGCCAGTGATCTTCGGATTTGAGTTTGACGAATTCGTAGGGTTTACCGGCTTTCTTGAGTGCGTTAGCCATTCGTTTGCTCTGCTCAACCTGCACCACGGCATCATTGTCGCCATGGATAATCAACAACGGGACTTCGAGATTTTTTGCATGGGTGAGCGGCGATCGTTCGACCAATATTGGATCATCCAGACTTTTCGCGCCCACATAACGAAGATCAAACCGCAGACTGGCGACGTCATTCAAATAGGTGGATTGAATTCGGTTCGCGAATTGCGCGCGTAGATCAGAAATACCGGCAACAGAAACAGCGCATCGATAAATATCTTTCTGCATGGTTACGCCGGCCTGCGCTACATACCCGCCATAGCTCATGCCGACAATACAAATTCTTTTCGCATCAACCAGACCATTTTTGACGAGCGCAGTTACTCCATCCGTCACATCTGATTGCATCTTTCCGCCCCATTCACCAAAACTAGCACGGAACAATTGCTCGCCTTGCCCCGTGGACCCACGGAAGTTTGGTTGAAAAACCATATAACCGCGTGAAGCTAAAGCCTGAGCAAGCCAATCGAATTGGTAAGTGTCACTGCTTGCAGGTCCGCCATGGGGCAGCACGATCAAAGGCATGTGCTTTTTGACTTTGTCCTGACGCAGAGTGACGTAGCCACCCAGCTCCATGCTATCACTTGCCCTGAATGTAATAGGCTTGACCAGCGCGATGTCTGCGGGCTTCAGGCCGGAATATAAATCGCCGAGATAGGAATACCGATCGCTATCTGGCTCAGCAAGTACGTACCCTGTTGCCGCCGATGGCTCAAAAACAGTGACAACCCACTTGCCACCGTCCTTTGTCCAACTCAATGGAGTAACTTGGGCATTGGGAAATCTGGCTTGAATGCGTTGCCACCTCTTTTGCAACTCTTCCGATAGAAATTTAAGTTGAGTTCTTGGCCAATCCGTAACCAGCGCCAAAATACGCTTGCTGAATGGGTCGATAAGAAAATTGTTGTTCTGCCAATCGTCAGGCAGCGCATCGCCCCATCTCCCGTCTTTCAGAGAAAGATTCTTTACTATCCGACGTTCACCCTCCATTCGCGTCATGACCAGCGTGTCTTCCGCTGGACCCAAGCCAATAAAGTTCGGCCTGTCGATATCGGCGGTTCCCGAATCTACAGGTTGCCACTCTCCTGCCTTGAACAATGAAATTTCCCAACGTCGAATTAATTCGTTATACGAAATTCTCGACAGCAGATGTCCTTTTGAGTCAGTAAGCCAGTAATAGTTAATCTCTTGCTTCCCACCGTCCCGAGCATCCAACATCGTGGCTTTCTTGGTCGCAAGATCCCAGTGCCAAATTCGGTCACCCACGGAACGGAAGACCAATCCCGATTCAGTATCTGGCAATGAGAAACCTCGCACAGTTGTCATTGCTACCGACAATCTCGGCCTGATATCGCGCCAATCGACTAGCTTCTTTTGCTGTACGTCATAGGCAATGAGAGTGGCGATCTCTAATTGGTCACCAAACAAAAAATTTGAAGAGTCCGAATAATAAACAATTACGTGGTTATTACCCGCCCACGCCAATTCGCGCAATTTCCAGTTCGCTACACTTACTCTGGATACATCGTTCTTATCGGTTAGCGACTGAACAACAGCCTCTCGTTTCCCAGATACTGTCGTGATGTATGCCAGATGCTCGCCATCGGGCGAGATTGCCACCGCTTCGTACGTCGGCAATTTCGCATACTCTTCCAACGGCGCAGCGATCACTCCGTGGGAAAGCACAGCCATGAGCACGGAAAAAACGCACCATCGTTTTGCGATGTTCAATTCCCACCTTCCTTTGCACTGAATCGATCGTCATTCGGCCTGATGAAAACGCCGAAGCGAACTCAGGCTACACTCAAGATGGTACAGGCAAACCCTTTGGCGGATGAGGCATGCCTCTTAGTAAAAAAACACCACTTATTCCTACAAATCAATTCTTAAATATCGACTTCGGTATCAACGCATGCACACCCTTGTTACCATCGACCAGTTGCGTGACCTGCAGATTCATCGCGGCGCTGGATAACATGTAAGCCACTTCGCGCGTGAGTCCTTTGCGCTCGACGAGGAAATCGAGCATCTCCGAGGTTGCGGCTTTGGCGGCTTCATCGAGATCCTTGTTGATGCCCACGGTGATGTAGTAGTTGGCGTTCTCGGCGCGTGGCCATTTCAGGTTCATGTTCTTATGCAGAATGATCTGTACTTCACCTTTCAGTGAAGTCTCCACTGCGCCGCCACATACTTCACCATGACCTTGGGCAGCGTGGCCATCGCCGATGGATAGCAGACCACCAGTGTTGAATACCGGCAGATACAAGGTTGCGCCCGCAACCAGGTCAGTGTTGTCCATGTTGCCACCGAAAAAGTTTGGCGGACCGCTGGGCACGCGGCCCATTTCAGGTGGTGGCGCGGTGGCGATCACGCCCCAGAAGGGTTTGAACGGCACTTCGACGCCGGGTGCGTATTCAACAACGCGCTTTTTCATATCGAGAAAAAACGCGCGATCTTTTTTGTAATCGAATTGTTCCGGCAGTGTGCCTCTGCCAACGTTGAAACCTTGACCTGCAATCGGTAGACGCACGTCAACCGACTTGATGCGTACTTCCAAGACATCACCGGGCTCTGCGCCACGCACGGCAATGGGTCCGTCGAGCGAGTGATCGCCGCGACCGTCATTGTCAACGCCGGCAAATTCTGCGTACAACTCCTGCGGAATTTTTTCTTTGGGTACGCCAAGCTTTTCGAAGTAGCGCGGATTACCGCTGGTGGTTTCGAGTTTGACGAAGTCACCGGAGTCGATGGTGAGTACTGGCGGCAAGGTGGCATCAAAGAAGCCACGATGCACGGTTTGTGGTGTGGCTTTGAGCTCGTAGGTTTTGGGGGCAGCGTGTGCAGTGGCGCCCAATAACAAACAGATGCAGAGTAGGAGCGACCTCTGGTCGCGAATGATTGAATCGCGACCAGAGGTCGCTCCTACAGCAGATTTAGATTTGAACATGGTGTGTTCCGTAACGAGTGAAACAATCTGATCTTGTAGGAGCGGCCAACTTTTTAATGGGGCCGCGATTGTCTATTCGCGACCGGAGGTCACTCCCACAAGTTGCATCAGCTATAGGCGGTGATATTGGGCTTCGGTGTTGCAGGCGTCAGTGGCGGCAGCTTTTTATGCCACTCGGTGGCTTGCTCGTAAGCTTTCGCCAACGCAAACACTTTGCCCTCGGAAAAATGCGGACCAGCAATCATCAAGCCAATAGGCAGTCCGCTCTTGCTGAAGCCGCAAGGAATCGATAGCGCCGGCAAACCAAAGATATTAAATGGCGTGCAATTGGAGCTCACACGCGGATTGGTGGTCTTGTTGTCGTTCACCCTACCGATCAGCTCATTCAATGTGGGCGGCAGAATGCGTTGTGTCGGCAGCACTACCAGATCGAAGTTGTTGAATGCGTCATCCACTTTGCGGCGCACTGCTTCAATTTCCCACTTGGCGCGAATGTAATCCGCTGCAGTGGGTGGATTATCCATTGCTGCCTGCAGGCGACGTCGCTCTTGCAACATGTACTTGGTCGGTGCGTTCTTGAAGTACTGTTCATGCCACGCGATGGTTTCGCCCAACTGACCCAGGCTGCCCAGATGCGTGGTGCCCGGCAATACGCCTTCACTGACTCCCTTGGTGAGCTTGCCCAACAATGCAATCGCATCGTCGATGGCCTTGGCTACTTCAGGATCGAGATCATCAAAATAACCCACCGGCATCGCCAGTTTGAAACCGGTGACAGGTTGCGCCATCTGCGCCACATAGTCTTCCTTGGCATGATCGACGCTGGTGATGTCGTATTTGTCGTAGCCAGCCATCACGTTGAGCATCAACGCATTGTCAGCAACGGTGCGAGTCATCGGCCCGCAATGGTCCAACGACAGCGTAAGCGGCATGACGCCTTTAATCGGCACCAAACCATACGTTGCCTTCATGCCGACGATGCCGCAGTACGATGCCGGGATGCGCACCGAACCACCGGTGTCGGTGCCAAGCGCGCCATAGGCAAGATGCGCCGCCATCGCCGCGCCCGATCCCGATGACGATCCGCCGGTGTTATGCGCCAGGTTCCAGGGATTGCGTGCAGCGCCGAAATAGGATGTCTCGCCACCACCCATTGCAAACTCTTGTGTGTTGGCTTTGCCGATGATGATGGCGCCCGCAGCGCGTAAACGCGCAACGACTGTGGCGTCTTCGGCTGGGACGCGATCTTCGAACAAAGCACTGCCGCCGGTGGTACGCGCGTCGTAGGTATCGATGATGTCCTTGATCGCTAGTGGCACGCCATGCAATGGACCACGCAACTTGCCGGCCTTTTGTTCGGCATCGAGTTGCGCCGCCGCAGCCAAGGCCTGCGACTTCATGACGGTGATGAAAGCATCGAGCTTGGAATTGTAAACTTCGATGCGATCTAAACAGGCCTGCGTCAATGCAGTAGCAGTGGTCGAGCCACTGCGTACCTTCGCGGCAGCTTCAGTAAGACTGAGTGATGCCAACTCCGACACATCGCCCGCGATGGGCGCGGTCTTGGCAAATGCGACAGAAGTCAGGAGCTGCGTAGCGGCGGCGCCCAACGCCATGGAGTTGAAATCGCGTCGATTGAGTTTCATAGGTTGCCTGCTTGTGAAAATTTCAATGCAAATGTTCTCTGGAAAATTGCAGTCCGCTTTCCGTTCGCCCTGAGCCTGTCGAAGGGTTTCCTCGCTTACATCAGGACCAATCGAGAACCCTTCGACAGGCTCAGGGCGAACGGAAGATAACTACCTAAGTCGACAACATCGGCCGCTTGAGATTAAAGTCCGTCGCGTCCTGATACACCTTCGCCACTTTCATCAACTCGGCTTCGCCAAACGGGCGCGCCATGAAGTTGATGCTGGTGGGTGTACCCTGCGCAGTGAAACCATTGGGTAACGCCAGACCGGGATAACAAGCGAGATTCGCCATCTGCGAATGTTGCTGCGTCTTGTTCTGCGTGGTGTTGCCACCGCTGCCATCGGGTGCGCGTGGATTGCCGTTGGCGGAAGGCGCGAGATACACATCCACGTGTTCGGTGGCTTTGAACAACGCCATCATCATCTGCGAACGCAGGCGTTGCGATTGCAAGTACTCAACCGCGGGCACAAAACGGCTGACACGAAAACGATCGGCCTTGGTTTTGGCGGTAAGCAACTTGTCGCGGCCGGAACGCAGCAGGTCATCGAAGAACACTGCGGCTTCTACGCTGACACTCAACAGGTCATACGGAAAATCGGGAACATTGATGGGTACCAGCTTGATGCCCAACTTCGCAAGTTGTTCCAGCGTGCGTTGATCGTTGTTGATCCAGTCCACTTGGCGATCGGTATCGGCGAATGCATCTTGCAGATAGCCGACACGCAATGTCTTGATACTCTTCTGCGAGTCCCAGTTGAACGGCAGCTCGGACACACTCAAATCGAGATCGTCTGGCTTGGCAATGACGCTCATCACCGCGGCGCAATCTTCGACGTAACGACAGATGGGACCGAGGCGATCCTGCGTCCACGCCAATGCCATCACACCATGACGGCTGACTCGACCGAAGGTAGGACGCAACCCGGTCGCGCCGCAACGCGCCGACGGACTCAAGATCGAACCACCGGTTTCAGTGCCGATAGCGAATGGCACCAAGCCCGCTGCCGCCGCACATGCAGGGCCTGCCGATGAACCGCTGGCGCCTTCATCGAGATTCCATGGATTATTCGTGCGTCCACCGAACCATTGATCGCCACCGGCGAGTTCGCCCGTGGTGAGTTTGGCCAGGCACACCGCGCCCGCTGCGTTCAGCAGCTCAACAATGCTCGCGTTCTCGGTGAAGCTTTGATCTTGATATGCGCCTGAACCCCAGGTGGTCTTGTAACCTTTGACCGCGATGATGTCCTTGCAACCCCAGGGCATGCCGTGCAACAGCCCTTTGTACTTGCCTGCAGCGATTTCCGCATCGGCTTGTTTGGCTTGGGCAATCGCCAGTTCGTCGCAGAAGCTCACCACGCAGTTGAGCTTGGCGTTGTAGCGATGCAAACGCGACAGATACATTTCAGTGAGCTCAAGCGACGTGACTTGTTTGGTCTTGAGTAATTGTGCCAGACGCATCACCGGCCAGAACGCCGCTTCTTCCAGATCGGCAGGACGCTTTACCAATAGCGGCTGCGTAAACTTCAAGGGTGCTTGCACACGATTCACTTTCATGCCCGGCACCAATGGGCTGAAGTAGAACGGCGGTGCGAGATCGTTGGGAATCGATTGCTGACGAATCTTGGTATAGCGACCGAGATTCTTTTGTACTTCAGCAAGCATGGCGGTGTATTGCTCATTGCTGAACTCAAGACCGGCAACCGCTGCTGCAGCTTGCAGATTGGCGACCGTCAATGTACCGGCGTTGCCGACAGACGCGCCTGTTGTTTGGGCCACTGCTTGTGTGGCTGCCAGCGATGAACCCACCGCTGCGCCTACACCCAACTGCAAACCCAGTGCAGGTAATGCAGTGATGAATTGGCGTCGTGATTCGTGGTGACTCATGGTGTGGCGCTCAGTGACTACCAATTCAACTTGTTTGATTTGCCGCATCCCTGGAAACTTTGGGGAACCTGTGTTCCGTCATTCCCGCGCAAGCGGGAATCCAGTCAATACCGTGTCGCGAAGCGACTCGTTTATAACTGGATCCCCGCCTTCGCGGGGATGACGTGATTGAAGCGTCGTTATCAACTTTCAAATCGGCGGCTTCTGCCAGCCACCGCTCTTGCTCTCGAGATAACTTGCCACTGCAAGACAAATATCTTCACGCCATGGCGCACAAACCACTTGCACGCCAATCGGCAACTTGCCGTCGGATGAGGTGCCGCAACGCACCACAACCACTGGCCAACCCGTACTATTGAATGCGCCGGTATAACTCCAGTTCATCGCGCCCGGTGCTGGTGGCTTCTCGCGATCGATGGCTTCAGCGGGCTTGCCGGCCACTGGGCACAACAACACGTCGTATGACTTCATCCAGCCCAGCATGCGTGACTTGGCGTTATCGGCTTTTTCCCAGGCTTCAACGGTTTCGGCAGAAGTGAGTGGCTTGATGGTCTTCATGCGCTCGGTGACTTGCGGCGAGAAGTTATGCGTGCCCCATTTGTCGGCGAGACGTTGATAGAACTGCCAGCCATCGGCGCTGGTGAGCTTGGTGCGTGCGTCGTACAAGTCGCCAAGAATGTCTTTCGGCAAATCTTCTTTCACGCTGGCCGTAACGGACTCCAGCCATTTCGCAGCGGCTTTAATGGTTTTCTGCGTGTCTTCATCGGTGTCGGTCACGCCATTGGTAGCGAAGAACGCCACTTTCAATTTCTTTAAGTCCACCGCAGCAGGATCGGCCCATGGCACCGGCGCACAGGACACATCATGAAAATCAGGGCCGGAAATAATCGGCGTGATCAGCGACAGATCTTCAACGCGACGACACATCGGCCCAAGCTGCTGCCATAGATCAAAGATGCCACCGTAATCGACGATGTGACCGGTACGCGGCACGCGCACGCTGGTGGGTTTGATGCCGGCGATGCCGTTGTTGTGTGAAGGTCCGCGAATCGAACCACCCCAGTCGGAACCGATATCGAATGATGCGCCACCGGCAGCCACAATCGCGCCTGCGCCGCCGGAAGAACCGGAGGTGGTGCGTGTCAAGTCATAGGGATTGTGCGACGAGCCATACAGAAGATTGCTGGCTGCGTTGATGCCGGCAAGTCCACCCAGGGTGAACTCTGGTGTGTTGGTTTTGCCGAGCAGAATCGCGCCGGCCTTGCGCACGCGACCAACCACCGTTGCATCTTTGGCCGGCACATATTGTTGACGACCATAGGTTGCGCCGGTAGTGATCACGCCTTCGGTGTCGAGCGAATCCTTGATGGTCATGGGCACGCCGTGCAGTGGCCCCATCCATTCGCCTTTCGCCGCTTTGGCGTCGAGGGCTTTCGCTTCTGTGCGCGCGCGTTCGTAGCAATTCATCACCACGGCATTCAGTCTGTCGTTTACCGACAACTGTCGCTTGATGTATGCCTCAACCGCTTCCACCGCCGATACTTTCTTGGCGCGGATCAATCCGGCCAACTTGGTGGTGGACATGTAGATGAGTTCATCGGTTTTGTCGGTGGATGCGGCGAAGCTGCGCGTCGTGAGGACATTACTCGCGGCCGCCGCCACGGTGGCGGCGACAGCAGCGCGTACTGTCGGCACATCCGCGCTGGGTAGACCCAGTAGCGCGCGACGACTGCGTGATGGCATGGCCGATTCATCAGCCTGCTCGATAGCCAGATTCAATTTGGATGACTTCATGTTTCTACCCGCGAAGAAAGTTTTGCGCGACTCACAACCGATACATCAAACGACAACCGTCATCCCCGCGAAAGCGGGGATCCAGTAATAAGAAAATTCATTTCACTGGATCCCCGCTTTCGCGGGGATGACAGTTGAATACGGCACACAAACATCAACACTCGCTCACTCGATCAAGGCTCATCTGCTCACGGTTCACCCGAAACAGGCCCAAAGCCCTTCGGCGGCACACGATGTTTGCTCGCCGCTTCATACGCCGATGCGATCTTGATCAGCTTCGGCTCATTAAAAGGACGTGCAAGAAAGTCGATACCCACCGGTAACTTTGCATTTATCGGTCCCACTAATTTGGTGCCGCTTTTGGCGGATGGGTCCACCTCGCGGTCGTACACCACGGTGGTGAAACCAGCGGGCACCGTGATCGCGGGGAAGCCGTTCGCACCGAGTAAAGTCCAGGCATTGGACGCGCGACCATTGACGGCAGGCTCAGTGGGCGAGCCGAGTTTGGGTGCGGGAATGTTGCCGGTGGGATACGTCAACGCATCAAGGTTCATCTCACTCATGCATTGCAAGGCAATCTGCTGTAACGCGAAGCGCGATTGCAGACGATTGGCGATGTCGAGGGTCATATCCTTATTGGTGTCTTCCAGCACCTTCTTCTTGTCCATAAAGCCGTTTTTATCGCTGCCGCCGGTATAGAACGTGGATTTGTCGATCAAGTCCTGCACGGTCTTGATGTTGATGTCGCCGCGATTCTGCAGATAGCGTTCCATCATGTACTTACGCTCGCCCGTGGTGGGCGCGGGACCGATGTCGCGAATGCTCGGACTCCCAGTTGATGACTGGGGAAACTTGGTTGAATCGAAGAACATGCTGGCCAGCAGCTTGGTGTGATCACTGGTGGGCTTGCCATTGGCGTCGATGGGAAACAACTGCGGAAATTGTTTGGTGAACGCCGAGTTGTGGGCACTCGGGTCATACTTGGCCAAGCACGATTGAAACAAGGCGCCGCCCTCGCCGGGATCAACCAGCGTGGCGCCCAACTTTTTCAACGTGCCCAGTTCACGATCGATGATGTCGATACTTTCGACATCAGCGGCGGTAAACAACTTCTTGTCCATGTATTCACGCACCACGCCAATACGCATGCCATCAAGCGGCTTCGCCTTGTTGGCGCTGACCGCGTAGGTGGCGTACTTCTGTGGCGGTAGACGATCCACCGCGAATGCGGTCAATTCGTCTTTAGGATCGTAGCCTGCGATCACATCCAACACTTTGGCTGCATCGACCACGCTTCTGCATAGCGGGCCGACGCGATCATTCATGAATGATGCGGGGATCATGCCGTAGCGACTGACCAATTCCTGTGTGGGCGATAAACCCACCACGTTGTTGTTCTTCGCCGGACTGCGAATCGATGGGCCTGATTCTTCACCGATCGAACATGTCACCATGTTGGTGGCCACCGATGAACCCGAGCCGCCGCTGGAACCACCGGGGCTGCGCTCAGTGTCGTACGGATTGCAGAACGTGCCACCGAATGAACTGCGCGGTCCCGCTGCATATTCGCCGAGATTAGCTTTGCCAATGATGATGGCCCCGGCAGCGCGCAATCGTTCGACGAAGGTTGAATCATGCGGTGGACGATCATTCGCATACGGCGCATCGCCGCCCGACGTGGTGCGCATATCGAAGGTGTCGTATTGATCCTTCACCGAGATCACCACGCCATGCAGTGGTCCCACCAACTTGCCGGTCTTGGCGAACTGCTGATCAAGTGATGCAGCGGCTTCCAATGCATCGGGCATAGTGGGATTGTCATCAGCCGCATCGGTCATGCTGCGCGCCTTGCGCTCATCGAAGCCCATCGCTTTGCGCGTTGCCGGACGCAGATTCAAGGTTGCCAACGCATTGACCTGTCCCGCGTTGGGAATAGTCGATACCGGTCCGAGCAGACCCTGTGGCTGATTGACGCAAGTGCCGTTGTAAGCCTTGATGCGTGCGAGATACAGCTCCACTACATCAGTGGCAGTGAGCTGTTTGCTCGTGATGGCCGATTGAATGTCGGCAATACTAGCTTCTTCGAGATGAAACTTGCCGGCTGCTTGTGCTGTTGAATGCAGACCCAGCGATGCAATACTGATTGCAACGCCAATCGTTACAGAGTGGCCGAGGGACTGGCGCGCTTTGCCGAACATCAATCGATCCTCGGATTCGTTGTTATTTGTTCTACGTTATCGGTGCTTGGCTTTAGCTGCACCGATATGCCGATGAGTTGCACGTCCATAGAGGCGGAGATGCTGAAGCTTGCTTCTACGTGTGCAGGTGCTGTTAACGAATCAAGGACTTTCTGATTCATCTCCTCCGTTCGCGTTGAGCTTGTCGAAACGTTCTGAGATTGATTGGAGAATCCTTCGCCAGGCCTGTCCTGAGCGGAGTCGAAGGGCTCAGGACGAACGGGAGAAATCAGTGCGAGCCCTTCGACTTCGCTCAGGATGAACTCCGTCGAAGTGTCCGTGGTCTCTATTAACTCTTTCACTGGCTGCAATCTTTCACACGCGTGCCATGGGATTGACGGCTCAAATCGCGGTCTTCTGCCAACCACCCGTTTGCTTCTCGATGTGCAACATCGCAGCCAGCACCACATCGTCGCGCCAGGGTTGCCCCACCACTTGAATGCCCAACGGCAAGCCAGGTTCGTCTTTCGATGTTCCCGCACGCACTACGCCGGCAGGCCAACCCGTGGTGTTGTACTGACTGGTGTAACCACCGCCGGCACCGCTGCCTGGCGGACGTACAAATTCAGGTGGCACGGGCTTGGGTGCATTGGCATTAACTGGGCAAATGATGAGATCGTATTTCTCCAGCCACGTGAGTTGTTCACTCTTGATGCTGTCCATCACTTCGCACCACTTGGTGAACTCGGCGCTGGGCAGTTGATTGCCGTCGCCAAGATTCAATCCCGGCGACGCTTGTGTTGAACCATGCAGCGTCAACAAACGACGCATGTGATCGCCGCCATCGGCATTGCTGAACTTCTGGCGCGCTTCGGCCAGTTCTTTCATCTTCGGCGGCTTGTCTTCAGTGACCTTGCAACCGAGTTTGCTGAAGTAACCTACGCACTGCTTCACCATCTCCTTGATCTCGGCGGTGGATTCGCTGATGCCATCGGTGGTGTAGAACGCGACGCGCAATTTTTTCAGATCGACTTTTGCTGGATCGCCCAATGGCACCGGCGCCATCGTTGCATCCGAATCGTCCGGGCCTTGCAGAATAGGCATGAGCAGAATCAGATCTTCCACGCGACGCGCGAGCGGACCTGTTTCCTGAAAAGTATCGAAGGCACCGCCGTAACCAACGATATGTCCAGTGCGCGGCACGCGGCCCAGTGTCGGTTTGATGCCGGCAATGCCGTTCACATTCGCAGGGCTGCGAATCGAGCCGCCGTAGTCAGAGCCGATATCAAAGAACGATCCCGCTGCCGCAACAATCGCACCCGCACCACCCGACGAGCCCGCTGGGTTGTACTTGATGTTGTTGGGGTTGTAAGTCTGGCCATACACCAGGTTGTAAGTACCGCGCGCGCCACCACCCAACGTGAACTCAGGCGTATTGGTTTTGCCGAGCAGAATCGCGCCGGCAGCGCGTGCACGTGCAACCACGGTTGCATCTTTGCCCGGCACAAAATCTTTGCGACCCAAGGTGCCACCAGTGCTCACCACACCAGCGGTATCGAATGAATCTTTGACCGTGAATGGCACGCCATGCAACGGACCTTTGGTCTTGCCTGCAGCCAGCATCGCATCGGCTTCTTCGGCTTCGGCGAATGCACGCTCGCGACATTGCGCGACGACGGCATTGATCTTGGGATTCACCGCATCGATGCGTGCGTAACAAGCCTTCACCGCTTCAACGGACGTGATCTGCTTGTTGCGAATCATCGCCGCGATTTCAGTGGCCGACTTGTAGATGATGTCATCGGCCGCTGCGTTGGCAGAGCTGAATCGCAACAGGCTTAATGAGGTGCCTACTGCGGCGCTGGTGCCGATGAAGCGGCGGCGCGAGACGGTGGTGTCGGCTATGGCTTGCAGAGACTTGACTGTAGTGGACTCTTTCATCAGCTTTACCTATGTCTTCTTACTGTAGGTCGGGTTTTCAACCCGATATTTAAAAGTCGGGTTGAAAACCCGACCTACAAAACAACTCAACCGCTCGTCACTCCCGCGAAAGCGGGAATCTAGTGAAAAAGAAATTCATTTATTACTGGATCCCCGCTTTCGCGGGGATGACGGAATTGAAGTACTAACGCGCCATTCGCCGCCGATCCACACTCCGTTGATTTCGAACTCCACACTTCGCACTCATCAATACTCATCAAAAATTCGGGTGATCTCGGCAATGTCGGTGGTCTTGGTCAATGCCAGTTCCAACAGAATGCGTGCCTTCTCCGGTTGCAGGTTGTCGCCGGGAACGATCATCGCTTCCTTGCGACGCGGCGTGTCTTGCACGCGGCCTGAGCGAGTTCTCGATGTCATGACAATCACCACGCCCTTGGCCTGCGCGCGCTTGATCGCTTCAGTTTGCGAGGTGGTGGCACTGCCCGCGCCGGTGCCGTCGATGACAATACCTTTCACGCCATGATCGACCATGGCATCGATGAGATAGCCCGGCGCTTCCTGATAGCCATAAGCAACTTGCACCTGGGGCACTTCGGTGTAGTCACGGCCGGCAAACTCGGACATGTACGTGTGCTTGCGTACTGGCTCACGATAGAACACCACTTTATCGGGATCAGCAAAACCAATCGGACCGACGTCCACACCCTTGAAGGTTTGCACGCGATACGAGCTGCTCTTCATCACATCGCGAGCGGTGTTGATGTTTTGATTCATTGCATGCAACACGCCTTTATCCCATGCATCTTTCGACGCCGCGACGCGCACTGCGTTGAACAGATTCAATGGACCATCGCCGGATAAGCCTGTCCACGGACGTTGCGCACCGACAAACACGATGGGCTTGTGCGTCTTCACCACCAGGTCCATGTAGTACGCGGTTTCGGCCATGGTGTTGGTGCCGTGCGTAACGACAATGCCGTCTACCGACTTGTCTAAGGCAAGTTCGTTGAGTCGCTTGGCAACTTTCTGCAAGTCTTCAAAAGTTTCAGTGCCAGTGGCACGACCCACCGGTGAACGAAAATCTTCTGTCGTTACCCGCGCAATGTTTGCCAGCTCGGGCAAGTCATGCACCCAATCGTCAGGATCGACGCGTGGCACGCCGGGACCGCCATAGTTGGTGATGTTCAACCGATCTGCCGCGCGGCTGGCGATGGTGCCGCCCATCGACATCAACACCACATGCGGCAACTTGGATTGATCGGTGACGATGGCCGGCATGCCCGCTTTGGGAATTTCCTGAGCATTGCCGATACTGCTCACACTCAATGCAGCCAGTAAACCCATCAACGTCGGTCTGATCAACATGGCGGCGCGAGACTTCATGACTGTGTTGGTTAAGTTGGTCATGACATCAATACTCATTGAAGATGCGCTGG
>Ga0065707_10082514_pt1 | contig 14283 bp, 9 predicted proteins | sample SwiRhicommuniRL3_FD_59094 | JGI IMG/M metagenome (GOLD analysis project Ga0065707, IMG submission 59094) | Switchgrass rhizosphere bacterial communities from Rose Lake, Michigan, USA - RL3 v2 (version 2) | ecosystem: Host-associated > Plants > Roots > Rhizosphere > Soil | place: East Lansing, MI...
CGGCGACGGCGGACCCGCCACGTCCGGGTCGCTCAACATGCCGCACGAGGTCGTCTTCGACGTACGAAACCACATGTACATCGCCGAGCGCGACAACCATGTCGTGCGAAAAGTCGACGGCGCGACGGGCGTCATCTCGACGCTCGCGGGAACGGGGAGCGCGGGATTTTCAGGCGATGGCGGACCGGCATCGAAGGCCCAGCTCAGGCAGCCGCACAGCATCGCGATTGGCCCGGATGGCCGGCTGCTGATTTGCGACATCGGCAACCACCGAATCCGGGCCGTCGATCTGTCGACCGGCATCATCGAAACCATCGGAGGGACGGGCGAACGGCTGCCGACACCTGACGGTGCACCGTTGACAGGCACGCCGTTGAACGGTCCGAGAACGATGGTGATCGATCGCGACGGCACGATCTATCTCGCCCTTCGCGAAGGCAACCAGCTGTATCGCATTGCGCCGAAAACGCGCACGCTCCATCATCTGGCCGGCACCGGCGAACAAGGTTGGTCCGGAGACGGCGGTCCGGCGCGCACCGCGAAGCTGGCCGGACCGAAGGGCCTGGCGCTTGCCGGCCGAAGTCTTTACGTAGCCGATACCGAGAGCCACATCATCCGCCGCGTGAATCTCGACACGGGCATCATCACGACGGTGCTCGGGACGGGCGTCCGCGGTGACGGCCCGGAAACCGATCCGCTGCAGTGCAAGCTCTCGAGGCCACACGGGGTCTTCGCCGATACCGATGGCACGCTGTACGTGACCGACAGCGAGGCGCACCGCATTCGCGTGCTGCGGCAGTGACGCAGGCCGCGGCTGCGCTCGCGCTGGCCGTCGCTTTCGCCTTTCCCAACCAGGACGGCTCGAGACTGCTGGCCACCGGCAACATCGCACAGCCGGCCATGCTGCGAACTGCTCTCTGCAGCAGCGGGCAGCGCCTGGCGGTCGAGTTCGAGCGCAGGCAGCCCGAAGGCAAGGACAGCACCGGCCGGCAATCCTCTTACAACTTCGCCAACTCAGCCGGCGCCGTGTTTCGCGTCCTAGGCGCGAACGCCAATCCGGACGCGTCGTGTCTCGTGGCGGACGAGGCATTCCTGGCCGGCACGACAGTGGTTGCGTTGACGCGCCCGCCACAGGATGCGCGCTGCTCGAAAGCCGAATACCCGGCGATCCAGGCCATCAAATCACGGCCCGTAGTGGCCTGCTGGCCAATCGGCGTGTCGCCTGGAGGTGTTCAGGTTGCGATCGTCGAGTTCGCGCGCCGTCTGTCGGACGCGCTTGCCAGCCTCGTCGTCACGGATGGGGATCGGCGTCTGTTTGTCGACTACCCGGCCCGCTTCAACGGCCCCGGCGCCGACCTGTGGCGTGCGGATGATGGCGGCGAGATTCACGCCGAAGGGTTCGAGGTCGTGTGTCTCCTGAAGCGCGGCTCGACCTATCTCCTCGCCGTCGATTGGCGCGGCGCCGAAGGGAACGCCTTATCCCTTCACATCGCTGACACCGGAGAACAGTTCAGGGAGGTCATCACCACCTCCTGGTACCGCGCACCGATCTAGCTAGCACTGTCATGCAGACGTCCGAACATCTGTAACAGCCCGCGGCTATTGTTTCGATGTCTGCCTGACGATGAGCCAGCCAACGAGGAACATCACGATGCCGACGTAGAACGGGTTCGGCTGTGGGCCACTGGGACCGGCCATGAAGATGTCGACGAGCAGAATCCACATGGCGAAGGCCTGCAGAAAGCGTCCGACATACCACAGCACGCCGGCCACTCGTGGATTCATATCCGCTGAAAGTTCTTCTCGATCTCGCGGCGCGTGAGCCGCAGCATGACCGGGCGTCCGTGCGGGCACACCGACGAATACGCCGTGCGCCGGAGCTCTTCGAGAATGTGCAGCATTTTCTCGTGCGTCAGGGGGTAGTTTGCCTTGACGGCGGCATGACAGGCCGTGGTGGCGGCAAGACGCCGCAGCGCGTCGCCGACCTCCCTGCCCCGATCCAGACCTTCCAGGTCCTCCGCGAGCGCGCGCAATGCCACAACCGCATCGTCGCGTCCCAGCAGAGCTGGGACGGCGGTCAACCGCAGCGTGTCCCCGCCGAAGTCGTCGACGCCAAATCCCAGGCGATCGAGATCGGCCGAGTGGCTCAACAGCGCCTGACGGCTCTCGAGCGAGAGCTCGACCAGGACCGGATCCAGCAGCCGCTGGCTTTCGAGCCGGCCCGTCGTCAGACGCTCCATGACCCGCTCGAAGAGCACGCGCTCGTGGGCGACGTGCTGGTCGATGATGGCGATGCCATCGGCATCGACTGCAATGATGAACGTGTCGCGGAACTGGCCCAGCGGCATGAGGGGTTTCAGCGGTTCTATGTTCTGGGTGCTGGGTTCTGCGTTCCAGGTTCCGGGGTCGAGGTTCGAGATCGGACCTAACGCACCCGTCGCACCTAACGCACTCAACGCACCTATTGCCCCCCCCGCACCCTCCGCACCCAACGCGCCTATCGCACCCAATTGAGTCCATCGACTCGGATAAATGCCTCCGCTCAGCACACCCGGAATCGACTGGGCCGCCGGCACCGGCTCGCGATAGCTCTCGGGCAGCAACTGCAACTCGGGCACGACGCCCTTCCCGATGGCGTCGGCAATCGCATGCTTGACGCCCTCGTGCACGAACGACTGATCGCGAAACCGCACTTCGGCTTTCGTCGGATGCACGTTCACATCCACGCGGTCTGCGGGAATGTCGATGAAGAGGTGTACCTCGGGGCTCCGCTCCTTGATCGAAGCGTTGCTGTACGCGTCGATAATCGCGTGGGCAACCGTCCGATCCTTCACGATGCGGCGGTTCACGAACACGTTCTGGGTCCCTCTCGTCGGTCCCTGCTCGGTGAGGGCGGCCACGAACCCTTTGATGCCGAACCCGGTCAGCGACTTGCCCACCGGCACCAGGTCGGGACGATCGCCGAAGATCTGGAACAGCCGATCTTCGAACTTCGCGACGGCGGGCCAGTTCGCGAGGGTTCGGGGCCCGCTCGTGAGGGAGAATCCGATTTCCGGGTAGCCGAGCGCGAACTGCGTCACGACTCGCGATACCTGCGTGGCTTCGCCGGTGTCGGTTTTGAGAAACTTGCGGCGCGCCGGCAGGTTGTAGAAAAGGTCGCCGATCTCGATGGACGTGCCTTCGGGAGTGCCGATCTCCTGAACCGAGGCGACCGCGCCGCCATTGACCCGAATCTCGGTCCCCGCCATCTCGCCGCGCAGGCGGGTCTTCATAACGAAATGCGAGACCGACGCAATGCTGGGCAGGGCTTCGCCGCGGAAGCCGAGCGTGTGGATGGCCGCGAGATCGTCTACCCGCTGGATCTTGCTCGTCGCGTGACGCTCGAGCGACAGGCGTGCATCCTGGGGACCCATGCCCTCGCCGTCGTCTTCGACCCGTACGAGACGCTTACCGCCCAGCTCGACGTAGACGTGAATGCGCCGCGCGCCGGCGTCGATCGCGTTTTCGACGAGCTCTTTGACGACCGAGGCCGGCCGCTCGACCACTTCGCCGGCAGCAATTTGGTTCGCTAAGTCGCTCGCCAGAACTGAGATGCGACCCATGACAGGACTAGGGATTACGGATTAGTCCCCAACTTTGACGGACAAGGCGGCTTGAGCCGCGGCCAACCGCGCCACCGGGACGCGATACGGCGACATCGAGACGTAGTTCAGTCCGACTTTCTCGAAGAAGTGAATCGACGCCGGGTCGCCGCCGTGCTCGCCGCAGATACCGAGCTTGATATCGGGGCGCGTCGCGCGTCCCTTCTCGACCGCCGTGCGCACGAGCGACCCGACGCCGACCGTATCGATGGTGCTGAACGGATCCTTCTCGAGAATCTTCTTGTCCTGATACGCACCGAGGAACTTGCCGATGTCGTCGCGCGAGAACCCGAACGTCGTCTGCGTGAGGTCGTTCGTGCCGAACGAGAAGAACTCGGCTTCGCCGGCGATCTCGTCGGCCGTCACGGCGCCGCGGGGCACCTCGATCATCGTGCCCACGAGATAATCAATCTTCACGCCCTTCTCTTTCATCGTCTCCGCTGCCACACGATCCACAACCGCCTTCTGGTCGCGCAGCTCCTTCACGAGTCCCACCAGCGGAATCATGATCTCGGGCACCACCTTCAGCCCTTCCTTCTTCAGCTGGATGGCCGCCTCGATAATCGCCCGCGTCTGCATCTCGGTGATTTCAGGATAGGTAATCCCGAGGCGGACGCCCCGATGGCCAAGCATCGGGTTGAACTCGTGCAGCTGCTCGACGCGCGCCAGCAGCTTCTTCTTGCTCTCGATCTCCTTCTTGTCGCCGTTGGTGACCTCGAGCTTGGCGATCTCGACCATGAGATCTTCGCGTTTCGGCAGGAACTCGTGGAGCGGAGGATCGATCGTACGAATGGTAACCGGCTCACCCTTCATCGCCTTGAACACGCCGTAGAAATCGGACCGCTGCAGCGGCAGCAGTTCCAACACGGCCTTCTTTCGATCCGCGACGTTGTCGGCGAGGATCATGCGCTGCACGATGGGCAGCCGGTCTTCGCCGAAGAACATGTGTTCGGTGCGGCACAGCCCGATGCCGCGCGCGCCGAACGCATAGGCGAGCTCGGCCTGATCCGGAAGGTCGGCATTGGCGCGAATCCCGAGCCGGCGCACTTTGTCGGCCCACTCGAGAATCTTGCTGAACCGGCGATAGATGTCCGATTTCTTCGGATCAAGCTGGCCGTTCACGACCTGCAGAATCTCGCTCGGCTTGGATGCCATCTTGCCGAGTTTGATCTCACCCTTGAGACCGTCGAACGACACGAAGTCGCCTTCCTTCACCACCTTGTCGCCGACCGTGAACTTCTTGTCTTTCTCGGAAATGCTCAACGACCCGGCACCGACGATCGAGGGCTTCCCCATCTGGCGGCCGACGACCGCGGCGTGAGACGTCATGCCACCGGTAGCGGTCAGAATGCCCTGCGCGACGTGCATGCCGTGGATGTCGTCCGGAACCGTTTCCTTGCGAACGAGAATCACCTGCTTGCCCTGGCGCGTCCATTCCACCGCGTCGTCGGCGGTGAACACCACCTGGCCCGACGCCGCGCCCGGCGATGCCGGGAGGCCCTTGGCCAGAACGGCAACCTTCGCCCATTCGCTCGGATCGAAACCCGGCGACAGCAGCTGGGACAACGCTTCCGGATCGACGAGCAGCAGCGCATCCTTCGGCGACACGATCTTCTCGTCGGCGAGGTCGGTCGCAATCACCACCGCGGCGTAGCCCGTGCGCTTGCCGCTCCGGGTCTGCAGCATGAACAGCTTCTCGTCCTGGATGGTGAACTCGAAGTCCTGGACGTCCTTGTAGTGCTTCTCGAGCCTCGTGGTGATCTCGCGCAGCTGTTTGTACGCCTTCGGCAGCACCCCTTCGAGCTCGCGAATCTGTTGCGGCGTGCGGACACCGGAGACGACGTCTTCGCCCTGCGCGTTGATCAGGAACTCGCCGTAGAACTCCTTCGCGCCGGTGGCCGGGCTCCGCGTGAATCCGACGCCCGTCGCCGACCGATCGCCGGTGTTGCCGAACACCATCTGCTGGACGTTCACAGCCGTGCCGATGTAGTCGGGAATGTCGTAGATGCGGCGGTACTCGATGGCGCGGGGATTCTGCCAGGATCGGAACACGGCATTGCGCGAGCCCTTGAGTTGCTCGATCGGATCCTGTGGAAAGTTCTTGCCGGTCTTGTTCTTCACGACCTTCTTGTAGCGCTCGATGACCTCTCGCAGCGCTGCCTCGTCGAGGTCGGTGTCGGCCTTCGCGCCGCGTGATTTCTTCACCGCGTCGAGCTCGTGTTCGAAGACGTCCTTCGGAATCTCGAGCACGACGTTGCCAAACATCTGGATGAAGCGGCGATAGCTGTCGGCCGCGAATCGCCCGTTACCGGTTTCGGCCTTGAGCGTTTCGACAGTCGCGTCGTTCAGGCCAAGATTCAGAATCGTGTCCATCATGCCGGGCATCGAGAACTTCGCGCCCGACCGGACCGACACGAGCAGCGGCTTCTTCGTGTCGCCCAGCTTACGGCCGGCCGACTTCTCGAGCTTCCGCAGGTTGTCGATCATCTCTTTCTCGATCGACGCGGGAATCTTGCCGCCTTCCTTGTAATAGATGGTGCAGACGGGGGTCGAAATGGTGAAGCCGGCAGGGACGGGCAGCTTCGCGTTGGTCATCTCGGCGAGCCCGGAGCCTTTGCCGCCGAGCAGGTCCTTCATGGTCCGATCGCCGTCGGCCTTGCCGTCGCCGAAGAAATAGATGTACTTGCCGGGCCTTGCCAGCTTGGCGACCTTGTCGGTCTCGGTGGTCTTCTTCGCTGCCGCTTTCTTTGCCATTCGACTGTCTACTCCGTCTCCGAAACAATTTCGGAAATGTCTGCGATACGTAAGATCTGCTGCTCGAGGCGCTTCATCAGACGCAACCGTGCCTTCCGCAGGGCGAGGTCGTCTACCATCACAAAGATTTCGGTGAAAAATCGATCGACTGCAGGACCGAACTGGGCGGCCTCGACGAATGCGCGGCGCAAATTTTCTCCCGATTTCAGCACGCTGTCAATCGCAGGACCGCGCCGCTCAAGTTCTTGCAGAAGCGCGAGTTCCGCCGGTTCCTTGAGCATCGCTGCGAGGGGCGGCTCAACCATGTCGACCACAGCGTAATCGCCGTCTGGCAGCTCGCGCGCAATGTTCTTCACGCGCTTGAAGGCGACGGCCAGCTTTTGAAAGTCCGGCGATGCCGTGAACTCCGGCAACACGTCGAGCTTGCGCTTGGCGTCAACAGGGCTGTCTTCAAGGCGAGCCACCGCGCGCACGTTGCGAATATCGTAGCCGCGCTGCTCAAGGACATACCGGTAACGCTCGCTCAGGAACGCCATCATCTCGTTGACGGCGCCATCAGGCCACTTGGCGAATTCTGCGAACGGCTCGGCCGCCTTTTCCACGAGCGGCCACAACGCAGGCCGGACAGACAGGCCGGTCACTTCGTTGAGATCCACGAGCAGCTTGAAAATCCCGTGCACCTGGCGACGCAATCCAAACGGATCGCGCGAGCCGGTCGGTTTCTCGCCGGCGTAGAACATGCCGACGACCGTATCGAGCTTGTCTGCCAGCGAGATGGCCGCCCAGGTGACGGCTGCGTCGCCCAGTTGCTGGCGCGTGGGCGGCGCATCTGGCGTGATCGCGTCGGGCAGATACTGGTAGTAGATCGCCTTCCACACCTGCTCGGGCTGCCCATCCTCGCGAGCGTAGATGCCCCCCATCACACCCTGCAGCTCGGTCAACTCGGCAACCATCTCGGTCGCCAGATCGGCTTTTGCCAGACGGCCGGCCGTGGCGGCCGCTTCTGCCACGTCGGGCGACGCCAGCGGCCCGGACGCGATCCATCGTGCGAGCTTCTCAACGCGCTGGGCCTTCTCGAAATAGGTGCCGAGCTTCTTGTGAAACCGGATCGTCTTCAGCCGCTCGAGACGATCGTCGAGCCGGTGCTGGCGATCGGCGTCCCAGAAAAAGCGCGCGTCCCGCAAACGGGCTCCCAGCACCCGCTCGTAGTTGCGAGCCACGCTCTTCTCGTTCTCGGCGTCGGTGTTGGTGACGACGAGAAACGCCGGCTTCAGGTGACCGGCATCGTCGACGACCGGGAAGTTGTGCTGATGGTGAATCATGGTGGTCGTCAGCACTTCTTCGGGCAGCGACAGAAATTCACGCGCGAAGGTCCCCGCCATGACGGTCGGGTACTCGATCAGATCGGGCACCTCGTCGAGGAGCGTCGAATGCAGCATCGCCGCGCCACCCACGCGTCCACCGAGGCCGCGCGCCTTCGCCTCGAGCGTCCGCCCGATGCGATCCTGGCGTTCCTGCCGATCGAGGATGACAAAGTGCTCCGCGAGGCGCGCCTGATAGTCGTCGAACGTTCGCACCTTGACGGCCCGGCCGGCGCGCCCGCTGGTCGTCAGAAAACGATGGCCGTACGTGACGGCCGCCGAGACGACCTCCTGCACCGCGGCCGATTCCGAGAGCTCCGTCCGGCGAATCGTGAACGGCACAACGCGGCCACCGTAGAGATAGAGAATCCACCGAATCGGCCGGCCGAACAGCAGCTCGCCCTTGCCATCTTCCAGATAGGCGTCCCAGTGCATCGCCTTCGGGAAGCTGAACGAGCGAAGCGTCGTGGCCAGCACGTCGGGCAGCACGTCGACGGCCGCCTTGCCGCGCTGGTGCCGGCGATACCCCAGATACGTCCCCTTCGGCGTCTCTACGCGCTCGAGCAGGTTGACGTCGACATTATTCTTCCGCGCGAATCCGACGGCCGCAGGCGTGGGCTGACCAGCCGCATCGAAGGCGGCTCCCACCGGGGGCCCCGTGAGAACCTCGTCGATGTCGTTCTGACGCTCGGCAATTTTCGCGATCCGCGCGGTCAGCCGCCGGGGCGTGCTATAGCTTTCGATGGGCGCGTCCGGGTTCAACCGGTGGGCCCGCAATGCGCCGTCGATCCCGTCGCGAATCTGGCGCGTCAGGCCGGGCAGCCACGAGGCGGGAAGCTCTTCCGTGCCGAGCTCGAGCAGCAGTTCTCGATCCATTACGTCAGTTCCGGCTGTTCCACTGCCGGTGTCCCCTGCTCGGCTGCGGCGTAGGTTTGCGCGATGGCGATCGCAATCTGGCGCACGCGCAGAATGTAAGCGGCGCGCTCGGTCACGCCGACGCTGCCGCTCGAGTCGAGAATATTGAAAAGGTGCGAACACTTGAGCGCGTGTTCGAGCGCCGGCAGGATAAGGCCGCTCTTCAACAGCCGCTCGGCCATCCAATAGTACTTGTCGAACAAATCGCGGTGGAACGCGGCAAACTCGTCGCGCGACATCCCGTCGACCTGGCCGTACACGTACTTCGACTGCTCGATCTCTTCGCGAAGCCGCACCTCGCCGTACTTCACACCACCGCCCCACTCGAGGTCGAAGATGTTCTCGACCTTCTGCAGGAGCATCGCGATGCGCTCGAGCCCGTAGGTCAGCTCGGCGCTGACGGGCGCCAGCGTCACTCCGCCCACCTGTTGGAAATACGTGAATTGTGTGATTTCGAGACCGTCCAACAGCACCTGCCATCCGATGCCCCAGGCGCCGAGCGTCGGCGATTCCCAGTTGTCGTCTTCGAAGCGGATGTCGTGCGCGCGCGGATCGATGCCGACCGCTTCGAGGCTCTGCAGATAGATCTGCTGCACCTCGTCGGGCGCCGGTTTGAGAATCACCTGAAACTGGTGGTGCTTGAACACCCTGTTCGGATTCTGGCCGAAGCGTCCGTCATCGGGGCGCCGCGACGGCTGCACGTAGGCTACGCTCCAGGGCTTCGGCCCGAGCACGCGCAGCAGCGTTTCGGGGTGCGAGGTGCCCGCACCCACTTCGAGGTCGAGCGGCTGCTGGATGATGCAGCCCTGCGACGCCCAGAACGCACTCAGTTTCAGAATGAGATCTTGGAGGGTCACAGCCGCATCATGTCCTTTAACACTTTGATCGATCGAGGCTCGCGCTCGAGGTGCATGGCAATGACGCTGCGATGCAGCGACTCGAGCTCGCGCAGCATCGCGCGGTCGAAGCTCATGCCGGTCAATTCCTGCGGGCCGATCTTGCGTGCCGAGGTCAGAAACGACTGCGCTTCGGGCGAGAGCGTCTGCACCCGCGCCGCCGGATACACACCCTGCAGGCTGAGCAGCCAGAACTCGAAGTACCGCGTCAACGGCTCTGGCGGCACTCCGTCCGCGAGCGCTTCGACCATCGACACCCCGAGGCGATAGAGCCGCTCGTCTTCGTGGCTTTCGGCCGCCCACTCGTCGATGAGCTCCGCGAAATAGGCCGCGCAGCCGAGCCCCTCGATGGTGCCGCTCGACAACGCCGAACGCGAAACCTCCGAATAGTTCAGGTTCACCAGCTCGCGCCGTTCTTTCTCGAAATAGGCCACCCTGACGTGTGTCAGCGGCTCGAGCGCGCCGACGAAATTCGATTTCGGCCGCCGCGCACCCCTGGCCACGCCGCGCTTTTTGCCCCGATCGCGGGTCAGAAACACGACAATCCGGTCTGCCTCGCCGAGCTTGTAGGTTCGGAGGATGAGCGCGTCGGCACTGTACAGGGGCATTCAGAGCTTGCCTCGCCGCGGCCGTGTGGCGCAGGCGGGCTCCCTATTCTACCCCGCGCGTTGGAAGAACCGCGTGAACAGGGTGGCGAGTCCGAGGAACGACGCAAACCCCGCGACGTCCGTGAATGTGGTGATGAACACGGCCGACGCGAGGGCGGGATCGATCTTGAGCGCTTTCAAACCCAGCGGAATCAACGTGCCGGCGAGGCCGGCGACGAACAGGTTGATGATCATCGCCATGGCCAGGATGATGCCCAGCCGGGCGTCGCCGTTCATCACCGAGGCGACGACCGCCGCGATCGAGCCGACGACGAGGCCGTTGCCGATACCGACCAGCAGCTCCTTGCCGAGAGCCTTCTTCGCATTGGGCCAGGTGAGCTCGCCGAGGGCGATGCCCCGGACGATCACCGTCAGGGTCTGGGTCGCCGCGTTTCCTCCCATGCCGGCCACCACGGGCATGAAGATGGCCAGGGCCACCCAGCCGCTGATCGTTTCCTGGAACAGACCGACGACCGCCGCGGCCAGAAAAGCAGTGGCGAGGTTGACGATCAGCCAGGGCATCCGCTTGCGCAGCGACTCGGATGCTGGCGTGAAGACCCGCTCGTCGCTCGACACGCCCGCCAGGCGGTAGAGGTCTTCGGTCGCCTCGTCCTTGATGACGTCGATCACGTCGTCCACGGTAATGACGCCGACGAGCTTGTTCGCCTCGTCAACGACCGGAATCGCCAGCAGGTTGTACGAGGCCACGAGTCGCGCGACCTCTTCCTGGTCCATGTCGACCCGGGCACTGCTGGGGTCGGGCGTCATGATTCTCTTCAGGGGCGTCTCGGGCGAAACAAGCAGCAGCCGCCGCAGCGACGTCACCCCCACCAGGTGTCCCCGTTCGTCGACGATGTAGAGATAGAAGACCATCTCGACGTCGCGCGCACTCTGCAGCGCCGTGATGGCTTCGCCCACCGTCATGTCCTCGGACGAGGCAAAGACGTGCGGGTTCATGATGCGGCCGGCCGTCTGCTCGGGGTACTCGAGAAGGTTCTCGACCTCGCCCGATTCCTTGCGGCCCATCAACTCGAGGACGGCCGCCGAGAGCTCTTCGGGCAGGTTGTCGATGATGGCCGCCGCATCGTCGGACGGCAACTCCTGGACGAGCTTGGCAATCTCCTCGGCCGATCGGCCCGCCAGCAGCTGCGCGGCGGCCTCGGGCCCCAGCTCGCTGAGGGTCTCCATCGCGAGCCGGCTGTTGCGTTCGACCAGCACTGAGAAGGACGCGAGTCGGTCGCGTTCGGGAAGCTCGCCGAAAATCTGTGCGAGATCGGCCGGATGTTGCTTTTGAAGAAGATTCGACAGGTTGGCCGTGGCGCCAACCCTGAGCAGGCGCTTCACCGAGTCCAGAACGAGATCGACCTTCCTTTGCGGCGGCATACGAACCCGTTACTGTAACACGCGCGATCTCGTGATTAGAAGCCTCGTGGTAGCATCACTCCAACCAATCCAGCGGAGCCGCATCATGAATACGAACCTGTTTCGGACCTTGGTCGCCGGTCTCGTGACGTTCCTCGCCCTCGGCTCATTTCAACCGTTGACCCGCTCGTTCGCGCAGCAACCGGCCAACGACGTCGCGATCGACAACGACGACATCGGCGGCGTCGTCACGAGCCCCAAGGGACCTGAAGCGGGTGTCTGGGTCATCGCGGAAACCCGCGACCTCCCCGTCCGCTACATCAAGAGCGTCGTCACCGACGACCGCGGCCGATTCGTGATTCCCGATCTTCCGGCGGCAAATTACCAGGTCTGGGCGCGTGGTTACGGTCTGGTTGACAGCCCCAGGGGTTCGGCCAAGCCGGGACAGCGCCTTGCCATTACAGCGGTGATCGCACCAAGCGAGGCCGCCGCCGCGCACTACTACCCCGCGATCTACTGGTATTCGATGCTGACGATCCCCGCGGCCGATCAGTTCGGCGGCAAGAGCAGCATTCCCCCGCGCCTGACGCAGATGAACTGGATCAGCTCGATGAAGAACACCGGCTGCGTCGGCTGTCATCAGCTCGGCCAGCAATCGACGCGGACGATTCCCGCGGTGTTCGGCAAGTTTCCCTCTTCCGCCGATGCGTGGCGTCGACGGGTGCAGGCCGGCCAGTCCGGTCAGCAGATGTTCGGACAATTGACGGCTCTCGGCGATCTCGCGTTCGCCAACTACGGCGACTGGACGGATCGGATCGCCAAGGGCGAGCTGCCGTTTGCCAAGCCGCCCCGGCCGCAAGGCGTCGAGCGCAACATCGTCGTGACGCTGCGCGACTGGATGACCGACAGGCACTATCTGCACGATCTGATCGCGAGCGACCGACGCAATCCCACGGTCAACGCCTACGGACCGCTGGTCGGATCGCCCGAGTACAGTTCCGACACGCTGCCGATCCTCGATCCCATCAAGAACGTGGCGACGACATTCAAGGCCCCGGTGCGCGATGCAAATATGCCCCTGAACCTCGGGCCTGGACATGCGGCCGCGCTCGATGCGCTGCAACCGTCGGCCTATTGGGCCAGCGATCGAATCTGGGAGACGCGCGTCAACAATCACAACTCGATGTTCGGCCGAGACGGCCGCGTGTGGCTCGCAGCTTCGGTCCGCGGCAACGAGAATCCCGCTTTCTGTAAAGAGGGGTCGGACCATCCGTCGGCCAAGGCGGTTCCGCTGGACCGCGCTATCCGCCACATCGCGGTGTTCGATCTCAAGACGCAGAAGTACAGTTTCATCGAGACCTGTTTCTCGACGCACCACCTGCAATTCGGCTACGACGCGAACGACACGCTCTGGACGAGCGGCGGTGGTCCGGTCGTTGGCTGGGTCAACACGAAGATGTTCGACCAGACTGGCGACGCGGCAAAATCGCAGGGATGGACGGCGCTCGTGCTCGACACCAACGGCAACGGCAAACGGGATGCTTATGTCGAGGCCGATCAGCCTGCCGATCCAACGAAGGACACGCGCATTATTTCGCCCTTCTATTCGATCATGCCGAGTCCGGCCGACGGGTCCATCTGGGGAGCGACGATGGGCGTGCCTGGCGCAGTGGTGAGGCTTGTGCCTGGATCGAACCCTCCGGCAACGGCGCTTGCCGAAATCTACCGCGTGCCGCTGCCTGGTTTTGGCGCGCGCGGCGCCGACATCGACAGCAAGGGCGTCGTGTGGGTCTCACTCGGGAGCGGCCACATGGGCAGCTTCGATCGTCGCAAGTGCAAGGGGCCGCTCAACGGGCCGAAGGCAACAGGCGACCATTGCCCCGAGGGCTGGTCGTTCCATCAGTATCCCGGTCCGGGCTTCAAGGGCATCGGCGAGAACAGCGCCGAGTCGAGCTATTACTCGTGGGTGGACCAGCACAACACGTTCGGGCTCGGGAACGATGTGCCCATGTCTACCGGCAACCTGAACGACGGCATCATCGCGTACGCCAACGGCCGGATGGTCGTTATTCGCGTCCCCTACCCGATCGGCTTCTACGCCAAGGGCTTCGATGGGCGCATCGACGATCCGAAGGCGGGCTGGAAGGGACGCGGGCTCTGGGCCGCCAACGGCGACCGCACGCCGTGGCTGATTGAGGGTGGCAAGGGCACCAGACCGCTCGCGGCGCACTTCCAGTTGCGACCCGATCCGCTGGCGAAGTAGATCGCCGACTAACTAGTCGGAGTTCGGTCCCTTGACGCCGAGGCGATCCAGCATTCGCGTGTCCTCGCGCCACTCCTCGCGCACGGCCACGCGAAGGTCGAGAAACACCTTCGTCTGGAAGAAATCCGCCATCTCCTTGCGGGCGGCGGTCCCAATGGTCTTGATCATGTCCCCGCCCCGGCCGATCACGATCGGCTTCTGCGATTCGCGCTCGACCAGAATCGTCGCGTAGATGCGGATTCGGGGATCCTCGTCACTGGGCTCCTCAAACTGATCGATGAGCACCGCCGTTGAGAACGGCAGCTCGTCTCGCGTCTGCCGCAGCACCTGCTCCCTGACCATCTCCGCGGCCATGTCGCGTTCGGGCTGATCGGTCAGGTAGTCCTCGGGGTACAGCGCCTGGCCATCGGGCAGGGCGTTCAGCAGCACTTCCTCGAGGTGCGC
>Ga0065707_10000822_pt1 | contig 14256 bp, 8 predicted proteins | sample SwiRhicommuniRL3_FD_59094 | JGI IMG/M metagenome (GOLD analysis project Ga0065707, IMG submission 59094) | Switchgrass rhizosphere bacterial communities from Rose Lake, Michigan, USA - RL3 v2 (version 2) | ecosystem: Host-associated > Plants > Roots > Rhizosphere > Soil | place: East Lansing, MI...
CATAAACACCTCGCAGTGACGCGGGGCGGGCGCCCCGTTGGTTCGCCAAACGAGAGACGAAGATGATCTGATTAGCTTATTCGCTGGATATAACACGACGCTCGGCGCGCGTCCACGACTTTTGCGCGTACTAGGCTCCGAGAAAATGGATTCGAGCTGGCGTTGTGGATCCGACTTCGCCGAGTAGGCCGTTGCACGATCTCGTCAGATGTAGTGAATAACGACAGCACGACTGGTGAGGGCCATCCCTCTTCGCCTCTTGTGCGTCAGTGGTCCTTGTGTGAAATAGGGAAACACTATGACGACAAACCCAGCCCGCTACCAAAAGGTTGCGGCACCTCCCGTAGTTTCACCGTTCTCGGCATTCCCTGTCTCGGTCTCAACGTGGCCAGGATGTCAAACACAACGAGGCTTTTTCCTTTCAGATAGCGACAGACAATCAAGAAGAGACGGACCGCTACTGGAACGCGATCGTCGGCGATGGCGGCCAGGAAAGCCAGGGCGGTTGGTGTAAGGATCGCTGGGGCCTCTCCTGGCAGATCACGCCGCGCGTGCTGACCGACGCGCTTGCCGCTGGTGGCGATGAGGCCAAGCGGGCTTTCGAGGCGATGATGACGATGACGAAGATCGATGTTGCCACCATCGAGGCGGCTCGGCGTGGTGAATGGAAATTCGCCGGTAAGGTTTAGGCGGCCCGGAGTAGCGCGAACTGCCGCCTCAGCGCGTTGACTTCTGTCAGGTAGCGGTGGGCATCGTGATCGCCGCATCGCTGGCCGCGTCTCAGCCGGAACCCGCGGCGCGCGTAGGCGTCGCCTGCCCCGTTCCCGCACAGGTGGATCACTGCCGCAAGATCCTGACGCTGCCGCAGCGAGGCCGTGACGATGCGGTGACGGCCGATCGTGCGCGCGACCGTGCGATCCAGCAACGCCGCCGTCATTTCCACCGCGTGGCCCGGTACCACGCGCGTGTAGGTCGCGTTGAACCAGCACGACCGCGGGTCGTGCCAGGAACCATCTTCGACCACCACGTGATCATGGATGCAATAGCGTCTGGCTTCGGCGAAGGTGCCATCCGTCATCTGAAACATGCCGACCGCGCTCGAGGCCGGCCGGTACACCTCGAACGGGTTCCAGCTGAACCGCCACCGCCAATAGGTTCGTGCCACCGGGTTGCCGCTGCTTTCCACTTGAGCCAGTGAGGCCAGCAGTTCGGGTGTGATCACCGCCGTGGAGTGGATTTCGAAAAGAGGCCCGTGTTGACGCCAGGTCTCCGCTGGAGATTTGGCAAGCGAGTCGCTGACCGGGAACAAGATCTCGCTCGGCTTTCGAGCCACCTGCACGATCCAGTTCAGCGTCGCCCACGTGGCTAGCAGGAAAACCATCGCGATGACCATCCGGACACTCAATGGGGCGACCCGGTAGACCTGAAGCACGCGTCTGGTCATGCGCAAGGCCGGCGAGCGTCGCGCGCGACGGCGTGGCGTGTTCGTTCTCCAGGCTGCGTTGCGCCAAATCATCGTCTGAACCATGACGGGTTACTTCTCAGTATGCCCGGCCCGCCAGCTTCTGGCTACTCCGTCTTCTGATGATCATCTATATAACACGTCGTAAAGTATTGAATTTAGCCTTTAAACTTGACATTATCTTCTAGTCGATGATCGATATGTAAAATGCCAAGACACCCCTCCCCTCTCAAGTCCGAAATGGTCCAGGGCACCTTGGACATGCTGATCCTCAAGACGCTCGTGCTAGGACCGGCACACGGCCAGACCATTGCCCATGCGATCGAGCGCGGCTCCGAGGACGTGCTGCAGGTCGAGCACGGGTCGCTCTATCCCGCCCTGCACCGGCTTCAGAACCGTGCATGGATTGCCTCGTTCTGGGGCACCTCCGAGAGCAACCGCAAAGCGCGGTACTACCGGCTCACGCCCGCGGGCAAGAAGCAACTGGTCGATCAATCGTCGCGCTGGGACCAGCTGGTGCGCGCCATCGGCCGAATCATGAAGCCTGCCCCGCAGCATCGCGGATGAACTGGAGACGATTCTTCCGCCGGAAGGCCGCTGATGCCGAACAGCAGGAGGAACTGGAGTTCTACGTGGACGTCACGGCCGAGGAGTATGTCGAACGTGGAATGAATCCTCAGGCGGCACGCGCCGCCGCGCGAAGGAAGCTGGGCAACATGACGCGCGTCCGCGAGGAGATCTACGGGATGAACACCATCACGTTCGTCGACGACGCCCTGCGCACCGCACGTCAGACCGTGCGTCTTGTCCGCACGTGTCCCGGGTTCGTTCTCACTGTCGTCCTGTCGTTGGCGCTCGGCATCGGCGCGAACACCGCGATCTTCAGTGTCGTACACGGAGTCTTGATTCAGCCGTTGCCGTATCCTCACGCGGACGAGTTGGTTGGGATTTACAACCGGCTGACGATCAGCGGCCAGGTTTACGAGGACGCGGCTCTCTCGCCCGGCATGTACGCGGCCTGCCGCGACGACTGCCGGGCCTTCGAGCACATGGGCGTATGGAGCTCCGGCGCCGCCACCGTGACAGGCTCCGGCGATGCCGAACAGGTTGCCACGGTGACGATGACGCACGGTGTACTCCCTGCGTTCGGAATCCCTGCCTCCTTGGGCCGATGGTTTTCGCCGGGAGACGATTCACCCGGCGGCGCTCGCACGGCGATCCTGAGCAACGGGTACTGGCAACGAAGATTCGGAGCCGACCGGCAGATTCTCGGCCGCACTGTGGTTATCGATTTCGTACCGCACCAGATCGTCGGCGTGATGCCGCGCGATTTTCGCTTCGTGGACCTGTCGCCTGACGTCTTTCTCGCGCAGCGCCTGGCCACCAACCGGGCCGACGAGTTCAGCTACAACGGCATCGGTCGGCTCAAACCAGGCGTCAGTGTCGCGCAGGCCAACGAGGACATCGCTCGCGTCTGGAGGAATTGGGCTCGGAACGAGGGCGTCGGCACGCTGCTCGAGGAAGCGGCCGTGACGCCGAACGCTCGGCCGTTGAAGAGCGATGTGGTCGGCAATGCCGGTGTGGCTCTCCGCGTCCTGATGGGCGCTCTAGGTCTGCTGATGTGGCTCGTCTGCGCAAACGTGGCGAATCTCGTCCTGGTCCGGGCCCAGGCACGAGGGCAGGAATTCGCCATCCGCACGGCGCTCGGCGCCGGGTGGGGCAGGATCGCGCGAGAGCAGCTCGCCGAAAGCCTGACTCTGGGATTCATGGGCGGAACGCTGGGGCTCGGCCTTGCCTACGTCGGAGTCCGTCTCCTGGTCGCCGGCGGTCCGGCCAATTTGCCCAGACTGCACGAGATCGCGCTCGGGCCGGCTGTGGTCACGTTCGCGCTGTTCTGCACGCTCGGGACAAGCCTGCTGTTCGGGACCATCGCCGTTGTCGGGCGTCGCGTGCCATGCCGCATCGAAAACACACGCGGAGCAACACCCACACGGGACCAACTCCGTGGGCAACGCGTCCTGGTGGTTGGACAGGTCGCCGTGGCCCTGGTACTGCTGGTGGCGTCGGGGCTGATGGTCCGGACGCTGCTCGCGATTCAGCGCGTCAACCCTGGCTTCACGCGACCGGACCAGATCCAGATGATCCGCATTTCGCTCCCCCAGGTTCTGGCTCGGGAACCCGAACGCGTGATTCGTCTGCAGAAAGACATCCTGGACAAACTCGCGGCAATACCAGGAGTGGCCGCCGTGGGCTTCGCCAGCGCGCTGCCTCTGGAGAACAACCGCAATGGCGTGGTCGTCGCGGTAGAGGGCGTGACGGATACCACCCGGCTGCCGCCGAACCGGCGATATCGCCACGCGTCTCCGGGATTGTTCGCGGCGCAAGGCACCCGCCTGCTCGCTGGCCGAGACTTCACGTGGAACGATGTGTTTGATCAACGTCGCCTCGCCATCGTCTCGGAGAGCATGGCTCGAGAAAGCTGGGGTGAGCCGCGCGTGGCGATCGGGAAGCGCATCAGGATCGGACGGGACGGCCCGTTGACTGAGGTCGTTGGGGTTGTGGAGGACATCCATGCCGATGGCCTCCACCAACCTGCCCCTGCGACCGTCTACGCACGCGCTGGAGTCGAGACCGCGACCAACGGTTCAACCACCGTACGCCGCGCGGTGACGCTGGCGATCCGCAGCAGCCGCGCGGGCAACCCGGCGTTTCTGAAGGAAGTGACAGCGGCCGTTCATGCGATCAACGCGAGCGTGCCTCTGGCCGACGTTCGCACGCTCGAAGATGCTTACCGGCGATCGATGGCGCAAACCTCGTTCACCGTGACGCTCATCGGCATCGCCGCGGCGATGGCCCTGGCGCTCGCCGTCGTTGGCGTCTATGGAGTGCTTGCCTATGCCGTGGCCAGGCGGCGGCACGAGGTCGGCATCCGTCTGGCGCTGGGCGCGCAACCTGACGCGGTGCGCGCTCTCTTCGTTCGACAGGGTCTACTGCTCGCATCGCTCGGTGGCATTCTCGGACTCGCCTCCTCAGCCACTCTTTCGCGCTGGATCTCGCCGCTGCTCTATGACGTCACCGCTTTCGATCCGCTCACGTACGCACTGTCAGCTGCGGCCCTCGCTGTAGGCGCGATTTTGGCGAGCCTCGTCCCTGCTCATCGCGCTGCTTCTGTCGATCCCATGGAGACGCTCCGCAGCGAGTGACGTGCGCCGGCCTTTTTGCTTTCAGCGCGAGCGAACACTCACCGCTTTTCGTGTCAGAATTGAAAGTGCCAGCGCAACTGCCACGTTCGAGGCGGTGTTTCGTGCCACGTTGTCTGAAGAAGCTCCTGGTCGTTGGTTCGATCGCGTTCATTCCATCTCAAGCCTTCGCACAAACATTCGGTTCCATATCCACCCAATCGACTCAGGCGCCTGGTGCAACCCAGGTCGACGTCACCGGCCTGGCCACGCCGGCGGGGCATGTAGTGAGTTTCGATATGGGCAGCTATGAGTATGTCGAACCCGGCGAGACGAGCATTTCGATTCATGGCCCCAAGTTCGGAGGTGGATACACGGGCACGAAGTCGCTCAATTCCAGCCGGCACTGGTTTCTCCAGGCCGATGCGCGAGGACTTTTTGGCAGCGCCACTTACGACGGCTGGTGTTCACCCCTGCTGATCGCGCCGGAGAGAACGTCGCCAAATGGCTGGGCGCTGGGTCTTGGTGATCCGTCGCCGTGCACTGAGAGCGGCGACCGGGACTGGTACGTGGAAAGCCGTGCCATGGTCGGCAAGGATTTCATCGGCCACACATGGGGATGGTCACCCGAGATCGGCCTCGGTGTTCGTCATTTGTCGAATGGCACAACCGGCGTGCCCGGCCACCGCACAGAGGACTATCTATACCTGCCAGTCGGGATGACGGCACGCACTGTCGTGGCTTCACACCACGCGCTGAGCTTCAGCGTGGAATACGACCACCTGCTGCATGGCTGGCAGACGACGCGCGACTCGCAGTTAGGCGGAGGAGATGTACCGGCAACGCCGATTGCGCCCGCGTTCACGATCGAAGGATTCTCCGATATCTCGTTCGATCAGCACTCAGGATGGGCGCTGCGCGCCAGTGCGAAATATCAGATAACCAGGCGGTGGTCGGTGGAGCCTCAGTACATCCACTGGAACGTCGGCGCCTCGCCGGTGAACTATGAAACAGCGACATTTACCGTCAACGGCATCACGGCCCGGCAGCAGCTCGGCGCGTATGAGCCGCTAAACAGGACCAACGAGTTCGTCGGCAGGCTTGGGTTTCGTTTCTAGACGCGATCGGACGTTCACTTATCGCTTGTGGCGGCTCGCACGTCATAGGCGTACACATGCTCCTGGTTGCGGAGGATCAGCCTGCCGTTCGAGATGATAGGGTTAGGCGCCCACGTCGGCGGGGAGTTCCCCGGAAGACGAAATCGCCCCCGCTCCCGATAGGCTTCGGAGGTCGCCTCAGCCAGACCGACGACGCCATCTTCACCGTAGAGATAGAGGCGTTCGTCCGCGTAGACGAGCGACCCCTTGCCGACGCTGCGGTTTCGCCAGACCACGGAGCCATCCGCGAAACGTATCGCAGTCAGGATCGCGTCGGAGAACCCGTACAAGTAGTCGCCGACGAGGACCGCCGAGCTGTAGTGGCTTTGCAGATTGCGCGTGAAGTACACCTCTTGCGCGCCTGTGGACGACAGCTCGAGTAACCCTGCCCCGGTATCGTAGCCCGACGAGACGAGCACACGAGTTCCGCTGACGATCGGAGTGGCAACGTTGGCCGTGTCGTTCGATGCACGATCGTACGACCAGAGGAGACGGCCGTCGTGCACGTCGACACCGAGCGTCCGGTGATCGCTGAAGTAGATCGCTTGTGTCACCTCTCCGACCCGTGCGATCACGCCGGACGAGTATGCGGCCCCATCGCTCTCACTGCTCCAGAGCATGGCGCCGGTCAGCTTGTTCAGAGCTACGATCGAGGCCTTTGGACCGCCCGCGTGAACGATCACGCGATCGGCGACGACGAGCGGGGACTCGCTGTATCCCCACGCCGGGATGGAGCCTCGGTACTCGCGCACGAGGTCCTTGCGCCACACCACCCGGCCGGTCGCGGTGTCCAGACAGGCAAGATCGCCAGTCGCCGAAAGGGCATAGAGGCGGTCGCCGTCGATCGTCGGCGTGCTGCGCTGGCCGCTGCCGTAGCTGTTCTCGTAGCTCGGTCCATTCGGAGTGGCCCACAGCCTTTTGCCAGTCGCAGCATCCAATGCAATGACGAACCCGGTCTCGCCACGATCGCCTAGCGTGTACAGGCGTCCGCTGACGGTGGAGAACGACGAGTACCCAATCCCCGCTTCGGTGGTGTGCCAGAGGAGAGGAGGACCCTCTGCAGGCCACGACTTCAGCAGACCAGTCTCCGGCGACTTCCCGTCCCGGTTCGGTCCGCGCCATTGATCCCAGTCGGCCGTCTGGCTCGAAGCCGCGCCCGAGTAGAGCGCGACTAAAGCTCCGATCGTCAGGAGGCTGCGCTTGAACATGCTTGCCTGCGGTGCCAGCACCATAGCCCTCAATTTTCGACCGGCACCTCGAGCAACACGATATCCGACTGCTCGTTCACCTGCTCCAGCACAATCTCGCGCCCATCCGGCGAGATATCGAAGTCGCGGACGTTGAAGTCCGAAACGAGGTCCGTCAGCTGATGTTCGGCGCCGGTGTCGAGATCGATCTGCCAGAGGTTCTTGTGGCCGATTTCACCACGCAGTACTACGAGCGAACGCCCGCCAGGCATGAAGGCGAGATGTCTGGCACCGCGGGTCAGAGTGAGTGCGGGCAGCGGGTAGGGGCTGGCGTCGGCCTTCGCGGCCTTCACCGGAAATGTCGTTCCGACATCGGCTCCAGAGAACACGACGAAGTCGCCTTGCTGCGACCACACCGGGTCGAGTGAGTATTCGGTCACAAAGGGCGCCGGAGCGCGGCCGTCGAGGGGAACCGTGAAGAGTCGCGGGACGCCGCTGCCCAGGCCGGCCACAGTAAGGGATTGTCCGTCGGGCGCCCAGACCGGCGCACCCTGCAGATCGAGCGACTTCGCGATAACGCGTGCGTCGGTGCCGTCCGCATTCGCAACATACAGCAGCGTCTGTGTGTTTTGCCTGGTCGAAAAGGCAATGCGACGGCCATCGCGCGCGATGCCAACGCCTCCGATGATTCGAGCCTCCGGCGCGCTCCACAACTCGGTGGTGGCGTCGCCTTGTATTTTCCAGATACTGTCGCCGCTGTTTTTCGAGGAGACATACAGCAGATAGTCGCCGCCAAGCCTCGGAGAGGATCCGTTGCCGCTGGTCAACGAAATGCGACGGGCGGTCGACATCTCAGCGCGCGCACCGCTGATTGGCAGCCGCCACAGCGTGCCCTTGGGGCTCGCCAGTGTGGCCAGCAGGCGCCGGCCGTCGGCGCTCGCCGCGAGCGAAGAATATTTATCCGTGCCGAAGCTCACGCGGAGAGGCACGCGCTTGTCGACGTCGAGACTGTAGATCCACGGCCCGGAGCCGTCCGCGTCGCTGGCGAGATACATCAAGGTTCTGTCGTTCAGGAAAACCGGGTAGCTGACGATCGAGTTGTGATTCGTCATCCGCTCCGGCGCGTCTCCGGTCGGTTTGATGCGCCAGATGTCCATGCGATCGGGCACGGTGCCTTGCACGAAATAGATGAACGCCTGGTCACGCGACCAGATGAGGAAATGGCTGTGAAGGCCCGCCGGCGCTGAGAAAATCTGACGCGAGTTCGACACCTGGCCCGATTCGCTCACGAACATAGGATCGCCAGGCCCAGGCGTGTGATACACAAGCCGGCCGTCTGTGGACCAGTCATATTCCGCAGCGGCCAGGTAGGGTCGCGGCTGCCCGCCAAGAACGGGCACTGCCCAGACGGCGATGTCTGACTGACCGGAACCGGCCAGCCGGCGAGCCCAAAACGTCACCAGCGTTCCGTCGGGCGAAAAGCCCAACGTACGAACGGATGGATTCACGAGTTCTCCGGAACCCCCGCGAGTGAGGTTGTAGAACTGACCAGTACCGACCTGGGTCACCCACACATCCACCTGCCCGTCGCGATCCGCCTGGAAGGCGGCAAATTTCCCATCGCGCGAGATCGCGGCCGCGCGTTCGATGCCGTCGAAGTCCGTGAGTTGCAAAAACTTGGCGTCCGCTAGCGGGTTCGCCGGGGTGGCGAATTGTTGTCGGAACAGGAAAACGGTGAAAGCCGCGGCCAGAGCCACCGCCAAGGCGGCGACCAACCAGAGGGCCATACGTGGGCGCGGGGGGCGAACGGCAGACGGAAGGGCGACATCGGCAACATCTGCCTCCGCCACAGAAGGACCCGAGGGGCGGCGGCTCTGTGACCAGGCGTCGAGCTCGGCCCGAGACGCGTAGACCGATCCCAACTTGTCGTGGACATGACGATGAACGGGCATCCCTTCGCGCTTCTCCCAGCGCTGCACCGTCGTCACGTCCCGCCTCATGTGGGCTGCGATTTCCTTCCACGAGTCGAGACGATCCCCCGGAGCCTGTTCCTCGTCCATAGGGTTTATTCTGTCGCTTCGACCCGTGCGGCACGGCAAACGACGGCATTGAGCCTCCACCGTCGAATGCGGCTTGCGGGTGCCTCTTCCGACTGCCTATTGTGCGTCAACGGCAACAGGCGGAGTCAATGTAGGAGGTGGGCAATGTTTGAAAGACTTTTGGGTGGATTGCTGGTCGCCGCCGCGCTCGTTCTGCAGGCGGGAGCCCTTTCGGCACAGGAGGTTACCGGAGCCCTGATTGGGACCGTCCGGGACGCACAAGGCGGGGTCGTCCGCGGCGCGGTGGTCCGGGTGACGTCGGCAGCACTCATTGGCGGCCCGCAGACCGTGAACACGAACGAGATCGGGCGGCTCCGCTTTCCCGCCCTGCCCCCCGGTTCCTACTCGCTCGACGTTGACGCCCCGGGATTCGGCGTCTATCACGAAGAGAACATCCGGATCGGCGTCGGTGCCACTATCGAGCGAACGGTCGTGTTGAAGCTCGCGAGCATTGCCGAGTCGCTGGTCGTCCAGGGCGCCGGCTCGCGCATAGAAGCGCGGGGCAGCGGGTTCGAGACTCGCTTCGGGCAAGAGGACATCAAGGCGATTCCGGTCCGCCGGTTCAGCATGTTCGATTTCATCAGGGCGGCGCCGGGTGTTTCGCCAACCTCGCCTGGAAGCATGTCGACCAACAGCGTGTCGGCGTTTGGTTCCGGGACGAACGAGAACACGTTCCTCATCGACGGTACGAACTTTACCTGCCCGTGCAGCGGCGAGGCGCGATCGGAGCCCGGCGTCGACTTCATTCAGGAGGTGCACGTCCAATCGGTGGGGGCCTCCGCCGAGTTCGGCAACATGCAGGGCGCCGTGATCAACGTCGTCACACGGCAGGGAGGCGATCGCTTTCTCTACGACGCGTCGTACTACGGGCAGACCGCCGGCCTCACGAGCGAGCCGGTGCAGCTCGTGTATCCGGGGCCCGGCCAGCGGAAGAGCGGCTACGAGCGCGTCAAGTATCACGATGTGACGACCAACCTCGGCGGTCCAGTTGTTCGCGATCGGTTGTGGTTCTTCGCGGGCTACCAGCACCTGCGCGACTACGACAGTCAGCCGGGGACCGATCCGCAATTTCCGAGAACATACGAGCAAGACAAGGTCTTCGTGAAACTCACGTGGCGCCTGGCGCCGGGACTCCAACTGCTGCAAAGTTTTCACGATGAGTTCTGGGTCAATCCCGAGCTTCCCACGCTCGTGAAGCCGTACGACGCGACGCAGCGCCGGCACGCGTCCGTTCCAGCCGCAACCTTCGGCCACCTGACGCACACGTTGTCCTCGAATACGGTGTGGGACGCGCGCGTTGGACGGTTTGTATTTGATCGCAAGGACGACCCGAGCTCTGGCAGCACAGCGATACCGAGCCGGTTCGATCGCGTAACGGGCGTCTTCAGCGGTAACCCGCAGACCTTCGGCGGACTCCTGCTTATCCGCGATACCGTCAAAGCGACGATGAGCCACTTCCGGCCCGGGCTCCTCGGCACCGATCATCAGTTGAAAGTCGGCGCGCAATTCGAACGAGGAGAACACCAGTTGACGCAGATCATCCCGACCGGGACCAGATTCGTCGACGACCTCGGGCGGCCGTTTCAGTCCGTCTCGGCTGCGCCGTCCACCACGGGCGGCGTGTTCCATACGAGCTCAGGTTTCCTCAGCGACTCCATCAATATCGGGAATCTGCTGACGATCAACGCCGGCGTGCGCTTCGACCACAGCCGCGCCATCAGTCAGGACCTGCCGGCTCTCGATGTGTATGGGAACGAAACCAGCACCATCGTCGAGGGTCTTGGCACGCTCTATACGTGGAATGTCTGGTCGCCGCGCGCCGGCGTTACCATGAAGCTGACCGAAGACGGCAGGACGATGCTGCGCGGGAGCTATGGGAGGTTCAATCAGGGCGTTCTTACAGGAGAGCTGTCGCCGTTTCATCCTGCGGCAACGCCTACCACCACCATGGCGTTCGACGCGGCGACCGGCGGCTACACCACCCTCGTGTCCGTCGTCGATCCGCGAAGGAACCTGCGGCTCGATCCCGCGATGCTTTCGCCCAGGACCGACGAGTACTCGATTGGTGTCGATCGTGAGCTCGGGCGCGGTCTTTCGGCGGCGCTCGCGTATGTCCGGAAGGATGGCAGCCAGTTCGTCGGATGGACGGATGTTGGCGGTCAGTACCGCCAGGAGACCCGATCGCTGCCGGATGGCCAAAGCGTGCCGGTACTCGTCCTCACGAACTCAACAGCCGACCGCCGCTTTCTGCTGACGAATCCTGCCGACTACTCCTTGACGTATGACGGCCTTGTGACGGCTGTCGAGAAACGCCGCTCGCACGGATGGCAGGCGTTCGGATCCTACACGTACTCGCGAGCCACTGGGTTGCAGCCCTCGAGCGGGGCAACGGCGGCGGCGTCGCAAGTGAGCACAATCTCCGGCACGCCCTTCCTGACGTTCGGACAGGATCCGAACACCCTGACGAACGCGCGTGGCCTTATGCCAAACGATCGACCGCACATGCTGCGGTTCATGGGCACCGTCGACATTCCCCATACGGGACTCACGCTCGCCGGCAACGCGCAGCACTTCAGCGGCAAGCCGTGGGCCGCATCGACGCAGATCGTCCTGCCACAGGGCGACCAGCGCATTCTGCTCGAGACGCGCGGCACGCGCCGGCTGTCGTCGCAAACGCTCGTCGATCTCCGCCTGTCGCGGCCGGTCAGCCTGGGCGGATCGAGGCGCGCCGAGCTGTTCGTGGACGTGCTGAATGTGCTGAACGACACGGCGGAAGAAAGCCTGGCCAACGACAACCTGTTCAGCCCGACGTTCGGCCAGCCCACGGCGTTTGTTGATCCGCGTCGAGCGATGTTTGGCGTAAGGTTGAACCTGGGGCGCTGATGATGACGACCTCTCTTGCGTGGGTAGCGGTGCTCGTCCTGATGTTCCCGATCTCGGCGAACGCGCAGGAACACTCCCACGCCACAACGGCCGAGAAGCTTGGCACCGTTCACTTCACCACCTCGTGCAGTGCGGCGGCGCAGTTGCCGTTCAACCGCGCCGTCGCGCTCCTGCACTCGTTCGAATTTCGAGAAGCCATTGAGGGGTTCGGCGCGACGCTCGCGGCCGATCGATCCTGCGCGATTGCCGAATGGGGCATCGCGCTCAGCCAGTGGAGCAACCCCTTTGCCGCCGGCATTCGCCCGGCAGGACCGCTGCAGCAGGGGCGTGCCGCCGTCGAGCGTGCCAGGGCGATCGGTGCAAAGACCGCACGAGAGCGCGCATATGTGGACGCCGTCGCACGGTTGTACGACGATTTCGAGAAGACCAGTCAGACCGACCGTTTGCGCGCATATCGCGAGGCAATGTCGAAGGTGGCGGCGGCCTACCCGACCGACAGCGAAGCGTCCATTTTTTATGCGCTATCGCTCGCCGCTGCCGCGTCCCCGGCCGACAAGACATTTGCCGACCAGCTGAAGGCCGGCGCCATTCTCGAGCGGCTCATCGTCCGGCAGCCCGATCATCCAGGCCTTACGCATTACATCATCCACGCGTACGACGTGCCGCCGCTCGCGAATCGGGCGCTCGAGGCTGCGCGGCGTTACGCGAAGATCGCGCCGTCGGCGGCGCACGCGCTGCACATGCCGTCGCATACGTTTACGCGGCTCGGCTACTGGCAGGATTCGATCGAGACCAATATCGCTTCGGGCGAGGTCGCGAAGCGAGCCGGCTCGGTTGCTGAAGAATTGCATGCGATGGACTACCGAACGTACGCGTATCTGCAGACCTCGCAAGATCGTGATGCGAAGGGGATGCTCGACGCGCTCCCGGAGGTCGCGGCGCGCTTCAATCCCGACGCGATCGGCTCGGCGGCGCCCGGCTCGGCCGGCATCTTTGCGCTCGCGGCGATTCCGGCTCGCTACGCGCTCGAGCGAGGGGCGTGGGCCGAGGCGGCGAAGCTCGAGCCGCATCCGAGCAAGTTCCCGTACACGGAAGCGGTGACCTATTTCGCGCGCGCCATCGGCGGCGCACGGATCGGCGAGACAGCGACCGTTCGGACGTCGATCGACGCGTTGCAAAAAATCCACGACCAGCTGGCACAGGCAGGGGAAGGCTACTGGGCCGAACAGACGGAGATTCAACGCCGCGCGGCGTCTGCCTGGCTCGCGCTCGCAGAGCGCCGCAACGCCGAGGCGCTCGCCGAAATGCGCGCTGTTGCGATGCTCGAAGACAACACCGACAAGTCTGCGGTCACGCCGGGTCCGCTGGCCCCCGCTCGCGAGCTTCTTGGAGAGATGTTGTTGGAGATGAAGGAACCGGCTCAGGCGCGCACGGAGTTCGAGGCGACGATGAAGAAAGAGCCGAACCGCTTCCGGGCCGTGTACGGCGCTGCCCGCGCCGCGTCGCTCATGGGCGATCGGGCGGCGGCACGACAGTACTACGCTCAGCTTCTCAAGATCTCCGAACGCGGCGACAGGCCCGGCCGTCCTGAGCTGGCGGACGCCAGACAAGCCGCGCGGTAGCACAACGGCGCGGGTGAGACTCCTGGTGAACCTGTCGCAAGGTGAACGAGCTCTGCTCTAGCCAGTGCAAGAGCGATCGCGCAAACAGCAAGTCGCGGTCAGATCTCAAGCAGATCCCTGCCAAGAATCACGCGGCCGCCGAAGTGCGTTTGCGCAGCGTCGATCCACATCCGAGCGGTGACCTCCGGATCATCCGCCGGCACGAGATGCGAAAGGACCAGCGTCTTGACACCAGCGGCCTGCGCCATGCGCCCCGCGTCTTCTGCCGATGTTTGATGCGCGAGGATGCTGGCCTTGAGCGCCGCGGCATTCGGCACGCGTCTCACAAGTCGATCAATCGCGGTCGGGTACATCACCGAATGCACAAGCATGTCGGCGTTTCGAGCGAGCTTCACGAGATTCTGCGACGGCGACGTGTCGCCGGANATGACGATCGAGCGGTCGCGTGCATCGAAACGGTATGCAAATGCCGGCACNACGGGCGGATGATCGACGAGCGCGGCCGTGACCTTTACGTTGTCATCAGANATGACGGTACCGCCATCACGAATCTCGTGGACGTCAACNAGCGGCNCGAGCGGCACCCTGCCCTCGTTTGAAATCCGCGTGTCGATGTCGTACGAGTTCATCTCGAAGAACAGCTTCGTCATCTTCTCGAGGGGCGGCG
>Ga0065707_10000724_pt1 | contig 14253 bp, 7 predicted proteins | sample SwiRhicommuniRL3_FD_59094 | JGI IMG/M metagenome (GOLD analysis project Ga0065707, IMG submission 59094) | Switchgrass rhizosphere bacterial communities from Rose Lake, Michigan, USA - RL3 v2 (version 2) | ecosystem: Host-associated > Plants > Roots > Rhizosphere > Soil | place: East Lansing, MI...
CCAAATCTTAAGAAAACTCAAGGAAAATGAGGGCTGGTCCGGATTATATTCCATCATGTTTGAAGACTTTGTAGCTTCAACGAAAGAATCGCTTGAACGTGATGTTCTTTTCAACTCTTCGATCTTGTTTGATCATTTGGTCAACGAATTGCGAGGCTTCAACTTCATTCCAAACGAACTTGTCAATGCTTTATCAGCCCACCATAATGTTCATGACGGTGAGCAGTTAGTTAAATTGATTGAAAACCTTATACTGTCGCTTGAAGAGCTTGTAAATGGTGAATATGACGCTGCGATTGAGAGATGTGTCTCTTCATTCATACAAGAAAAGTTTCGGGAACTGCAAGAATTGGAAATCGACAATGAAGACTCATACTCCGAAGACAGTCCTTCAAACGGGTTGAAAATACACAAGTTACGAGATTCCAAGCGTGGCCCTCTATCGCCATTAAGATCGTCTCCTCCTCGTCCCAACAAACGAAGCATCACCAAGAAGCAGAAACAAAAAGTCTCACCTCGACGGAAAACTTCCAAGAGAGTGTCATGGGATGTACCCAAGAGTGATACGACCATGTTGGAGAGTGATGTCAGCTTAGACGACTTCAATTCGACAATAAAAAGTAATCTTGGTGACGATTCTCCTATTGCCAAAGATATATTAGACCAGACACTAATGGGAGATGATCTTGAGTTACGTTTTAATCCTACGCTTGACTCACCCCCGGTGCCTACCATAACTAGTGACAAGATCAGCAAGAGTATATTGACAGATTTAACCAGGCAACGCCCAGGTAAACCCCAATACTTCTCCAACAGGCGGCTCTCTACAAACCTAAGCACGCCTATCAATTCAAATACCTCTACCTCAGCCACTCCTACTACTGGTTCAGATAACTCCAACACAACCCCTAGCAAAAATGGTTCTAGTCGAGCTAACTCTATTGGAAATAATGTCACTACTCCACCAAATACTGGTGCTATTGATAATGACTCCATCAACACCTCAAGATTGCCATTGCTAAACAAGCAAGCCAGCACAAAGATCATACATGCCACGGGAACTGACGAGTCCGGGCCCTCGTTCATTCCTGGACCTCTGTCCGTCGCATCTCAATCCAAGATGCCTTCATTAATGAAAGCTACCAGTGTTCTTAACAAATTTCATGGAGTAGAGACCGATGTCCATAGAAATATAGAAAGTGCAGGTTCAGATAAATTAGATTAGAGTTGCATGACAGACTTACACTCAAGAAATACCGAAATCTAGATCTAAAAGTACCGAGAATTGCTCAAGAGTAAAGAGAATTAGTTCAAGAATAAAGAGAATTTGTTCAAGATTTTCTGGGAATTAGTTTAAGATTTACTGAGAGAAGTTGAGATCTGAGATCTAGACTTTTCTTGAGTGGAGTCTGCATTGGCATTATTACAAGTGCTACAAAATCTGCCTAAATAAGTCATTTTAGTATTAACTAGAACTATAAATCATAATTCATGACGGAGCGACTAATATCTGCCACCGGAGTTGTAGTTGTCTCTACCTTCGGAGTTGTAGTTATCTCTTCCACCGGAGTTGTAGTTATCTCTACCCCCGGAATTGTAGTTGTCTCTACCACCGGAGTTGTAGTCATCTCTGCCACCCTGGTTAAAGTTATCCCTACCGCCAAAGTCGTTTCTTCCCTCGTTGTTTCCTCCGTAATCGTTTCTACCGCTGGTATTTCCNCCATAATCGTTTCTACCGCTGGTATTTCCTCCATAATCGTTTCTACCGCTGGTATTTCCTCCATAATCGTTTCTACCGCTGGTATTTCCTCCATAATCGTTTCTACCGCTGGTATTTCCTCCATAATCGTTTCTACCGCTNGTATTTCCTCCATAATCTTCCTTTTTATCGCCACCAAGGAAACCACTAAGACCACCAAGACCACTCAGATGTTTACCACCTTGATTTTGGCCACCTTGGTAGTCATTTTTGCCGTGGTTAGTACCTCCACCGAGGAAACCACTGATAGTTTCACCAATTCCTCCATGGTGGCCCTGGCTTTGGTTTCCACTATGACTTCCTTCATACTTGTTTTCGAGTTTGTTGGCACCAATGGCTCCACCGACGGCACCAATGATTCCTCCCAAGGTACTGTGGTTGCCACCGAGTTTATTACCACCAAAAGCACCCGCGGCTCCACCTATAACGGTTGATAAAAGACCTCTGTCACCATCACCTCCGACTTGTTCGCCCTGGCCTTGTTGACCCTGGCCTTGCTGACCCTGACCCTGTTGACCGTGTGGTTGTTCGTAAGATCCTTGTTCTCCTGAAGAGTAAAATTCATTAGCTGACATATTGATAAATCTTATTTAATTGAACATTTCCATTCCCATCCGATTTGGGGATTCTCCAACTTTATAGGAAATTTCATGGACCCCGTGACCTAATGATGATCCGGAACAAATCAGCAACTTGCACAAAACCAAAGAGAAAGACTTCGGAAAAGAGTCCTAATTTCACTACAGTTTCCGTGACCTAATCGCACATGATGTTAACAATCATTTATATCAGCTCTAGTGTGTAGCGGGAATGGCCCCCACATTGTGCCATGAGTTTCAGTTGCTTTCGCAGCCATGGTCTTGGACGCGTTGTGTACAGGATTCCCCTTTCTTGAGGAAGCATTTTTGTCGAGTTTCAGGGGATGTAAACCTGTTGAATCAGGAAATCCTGATATAAGAGGTGGTTGGAGAAGGTCCCTGTCTAAACATTTAGACTTAGTCCCCAGTCTACAGGTCCACATCTTGGTATATGTTTCCATTAGTACTTTAGTCCGTGCCTCTGTATTAAGAAACTATTGAATATAATTATCTGGACACAAGTCCACGACTACATGATGACACAGTCCTTTTCTTGAGCAGACAGCGTGGAGTTGGGGTTAGTCGAATTGGCCTTTTTGAATCTCTTTTGTATCTTAAGAGCTAAGTCCTTGTCAGCCAATCTTGAAAATGATTTTTCTTCCCCATTCTCAGCCGCCTTCGTGTACCAAGCTTGGGCTTCGCTGGTGTTTTTAATGCAACCAATTCCCTTATCGTAGAAGTTTCCTAATGCAAATTGTGCCTTTGAGTAGTTACACATGGCAGAACGTTTGGCCCACTCAAAGGACTCACTTTCGTCCTTGGGCAAGTACGGTTCACTGCCTACTAAGTACCATGCACACATGGCCAACATGGATTCAGGGTCACCTCCCAATGCAGCTTGTGTATAATAATGAATTGACAAGTTACTATCTTGAGGAACAACCTCACCGACTTCATAGAATTTACCTAAAAGTGCAGCAGCAGCGACGTGTCCCAATGCAGCAGCTTGGGAATACAATTCTAATGCATATTTTTTGTCTGGAATAACAATATCTTCAAAACCTTCAAAGTGGATCTTTCCCAACTCATATGGGGCAGCAGCAACCAACTCGTTAGCGATATTGGAAGCCCTTTCCAACCACTTGATTCCCATCTTTTTGGTGTTGATATTGTTAGGCAATCCCATTCTGCTGTAGAAAGAATATACTCCCAATTTGTACATTGCAGCAGGATGGTTCTTAGACGCAGCCATTTTTAAGTATTCCACAGCTTTTCTAGCATCTCTTCCAGTTCCTAAACCCTCTTCGTAACAGTAGGAGGTTCTGTATGCCGACTCGATGTGACCATGTTTTGCTGCAGATTGAAAGAGCGTAAAAGCTTCTCTGTTCTCAATCTTTTCCAAAGCTCCCGAACTATACGCATCTGCAAGCAAATACTGGGCATCAACGTATCCTTTGTCGGACAATCTCTTCAAGTAGCGAACAGCTTCCTTCAACAATGCACGTTTTAATTTCTTGTCCTCGAGTTTCTCTGGATCAATGTTTCCTAAATCAACTGAGTTGGAAGACTTGGTTTTTTTGTGACTTTTATTAACATTCAAAGAGGAGGGATTGTTAGAAGGCGAAGCCTCTCTTGGAGAATTTTCTGCTGGAGTGCCAAATGTGCTCTTACCCTGCTCTGCTTCAACCAACAACGCAGTTTGTAACATATACTGAGCATATTGGAACAAAACAGTTGGATCATTTGATTTCTTTGCATTTTTACGATAAAGTTCAATGGTTTTGATCCGAGGCATGAGAGTCTGTGAGTTGCTTCCCAAATATTGTTGAATCACATTCTGACTGAAGTCGACCATACTAGCATTATCAGTTCTATCATAAAAAAACGACGATGTCGAAGAGACCGATCTGAGGTGGCCATTTTTCTTCAAATGTGGAGGAGTTGTCAAGTTGTTTTCGGACTTGGAATACATCTCTGATCCCGCAGGATTCAAATTGAAGTTGGTAACTGACGATGTGGATGACAAAGGATTGGATGGTGGAGATTGAACATGGAGCTCTTTCGTAGCGAATACTGGTGGTGGTGTTCGAGCTTCGTATTCAGGGTAATCTGCCCCATGGTTTACCAACAAAGCATGCGAATTCTGGAAGGCAGAATAATTTTGACCATTCTGAAGTTGTAGTGTTGAATCTAATGGCAACTGTCCAGACAGCCCAGTATGTGGTACTTGGTATTGACCTGCTTGTGGTGCTTGGTATTGGCCCGTTTGTGGTGATTGGTATTGGACAGCTTGAGCTCCTTGATATTGGACTGGTTGTGCTCCTTGGTATTGACCTGCTTGTCCTTGGTATTGGGTCGCCTGTACTCCTTGATATTGTACTTGACCAACTTGTGTGTGGTGAGGGGGTTGGCCACCGGGTGTCAGGGGATCATACAGTCGTCTGTTGGATCTGGGAGTAGGAGTCTGAGAAGTCCTTCCGAGAGCTGGGTTGTGTAAGTTTGTTTGAGAACCTCTTTTGCCTCCTCCTTGAGAGGAAGCTGGAGGACTTTCCCTTCTTACCTCGTCATCCAAAGGATATGGCGTTTGTGACTGAATCTGTTGGCGGTAAGGATGACTACTCATATTGCTTTGAACTATAACACACTCTAAGTATATTGTGGCAGTCACGGTTCAACAACACAGTTGTACTTATAAAATGCTACAAATACACGAGTTGCAATACGAAGAACACGGTGGAAAGAATTTTCTTCTGTTTCAGAGGAGACAATTCCTAAATCCTAGCGCGCGTCCCTGCCACAGGTTTTGGCTACCCCTACAAGATAATAGCAGCATTAATTAGAAGTTATAAATAGGTGTAGTGGTTTCAGGGGGGCTGTTAGCTACTGGTAAGTGTGCTTTGTTGCGAGTGTACTCGTTTAATTGAAGCAGCTTACAAACATTATGGTGGTGGAGTTTCTGATCAAAGAAAATACTAGATCAGCGAAGGTAAACAACAGATCAAGAACATGATCCGATGGCCCCAGCAAGCATATTATTGTTAGCGATGCTGCAACTATAATAATGATGCGATATGACGTATAATTGAGGTGTTTTGGCACCTAGCCTATTTCTAGACGATTGCGTAACTCCTGGCCAAACATTGGGATAGGAGCACAGGCTGTAGCTATCTTTAAATCGTTTCTATATGAGTGCGTAGATAACGTGATGGGGAGATAGAGGGATTAGCTCGTTGTTTTTGGTTCTTTTTAGACGATGTTGTTAGGTTCTAGAAAACAGTAATCTGGAAATGATAGTGATGAGATAGTGCCATACAAGGTGTGTGGCTTTAACAAGTCTCGTACAGATTTTTTATATACTCGTATTGTCACTAAAGCTCACTATTTTCTAGGCTACATTGCCTAGAGTATCTCTAAATGTTCTCATATATTGTCCTGTCTATCATTAGAATGAAGTGGGTGTTATTTCTGATGATTTATTGTTCTGTTTTGTATTTATATCTATTGCGGTGATGATTTTTCAGCTGTGTGAACACAACTAACGATTTAGATAAGTGATTGAGCAGACGGTCTACGAAAATTTGGTTAATAACAGCATGAATCAGGACATACGACTATATGCTTCTACTTCCCTTTAAATCTGTTATTAGTAAATGGAGCAGCTTAATATCACTAATCGGAACTCATGAGGGTATATATTTATTCTTTCTAACCAGCGTGTTCTTGGGTATGTCAATTACTAAGTAATATAAATCACTATCCTCTCCGTATAAAACTAAAGTACGCAGCCACAAACGCAGCAACAAGGACTCCGAATAGTGTAAAGCCTTGTAGTCCTAGACTTCTGTCAAGCGGTGATGCATCTTGGTCCACCAAGAGTCTTGCGCGGTCTTCTGGGTCCAACATGTCGATATTCTCCCGTATATTGATGGGGGTTTCATTATCTGGTAACAGGGTGCGTTGTTCTTCTATTTGAAGCTGTTTCTGGGCTGCGGCAACATCTATTTTGTTCTGTTTGGTCAAGTCTGGAAATTGGGTCTTGAATCGTTGGTTTTCGTTCACATTCCATGCCTTACTATCACGAGCCAAACGGCGTTTGACATTCTCACTCGTAGTGATCGATCCCGTCGTCGTTTCATCGCCTGTCATAAAACTCAACAATCCTGTCAATATAGTAGAGACACTCCACGCAGGATTCCATGTGTCGGGGTGATAGTCACTCATCGAGAGACATAATCTAGTATTGCATGCGAAACGGCCATTAGGAGTGATCATGGAGATCGAAGGAGGTTTGAAAGGATAGTCCGTGGGGAATCGGAGTATTCCGTGATACTGGCCCCCTTCAAACGGAGTATGTGAAGGTCCACTAATAACATAGTGCCACTCCAATATATTCTCTTCGTTAGGATGGGTCGTAATATATGGAGGAGGGTTTGCCAATATCGTTTTGTATTCTTTATTTAATCGTTTTTGTGATTGTCTAGATGCCATGGTAGTGATATTAGAAGAAACTGATTATTCCGGAGTGATATTTGAAGTAACAGTTTATTTCGGAGTGAGATCTAAAGACACTTGTCTAGGGACTTTACATCCGCAGATGAGGATTTGTTGGATTGGGCGCACACGACTCTACGATAGCCGATAGCCCCCACACCCCTATAAAGAGACTAAATTAAGGTATATATTGACGAGTACCTTGGGACGACCAATATTAAGACGAGGTGAAGTATAGTTATATGTACTGGTTTAAGTAGAGCATCTTACAGTTTTTTGCTTAAGGATCAATATCCGTTGATGTGATAATCAATTGCTTTTATTCGTATATTAACCAGGGCACTTACGAGTTAGTTTTAAACTCGCTTGATACTGTAATAAATGTCGTATATTACTATAAAGAGTAGGTAAATTAGACCTTAGGTCCATTATAGCTAGAACTATGATAATTTGAATACGTTTGAAAGCATAGTAGGTAGAATTGAAAAGTACTATTTATTAGTTCTAGTTTAATTTGTTGTTTTGACTAGTGATTTGACTAGTTTTTGACTTGTAGCTTTGAATAAAGTTCAAGCCATTTGTCCAACTGCAAGGATAATACTGGTCTGAATCAAATATTCCTTCTTGCCCGCTAATCCATCACGACTAGGAAGTAATCCTTCATTAAGGTCATCAACAGTCTTTTGGGTAGAATGGTTTTCAACAAAACTACGTGGTTGCCAAATAGGAATAATGATTTCACGAGCAGAAGAAACTTTGGATAGGCCACTGTATTGTAACGTCTCATTTAGAGACGAAATTTTGAGACCACCCATATGTCTAACAGCAGAGTCGTTTTGTTCCGTAGATGTGTGGTCACTTTCTTCTGTTTCTACATCTTCATTGTAAAAATCAATAATGAAAAGCCAGCCTCCCTTCTTTAGAAACGAAGAAATTCTTTTCGTGATCTCTCTGTAGTTTTCGATATGGTGATACGACATCGTACATATAATCACGTCGAAACTCAGTTCAAACTTAGACTTGAGTTCAGGCTCGATCTCAAGCACATCACAAACATACGATTCGATGTGTATATCCGACTGGTACTCCTTGGCCTTGGAATCAAAGCTGTTCAATAGAATCTGGTTTATATCTACACCCACCACCGTTGTCTCACTGTCACCCTTTAAGAAGGGATACAATTTTTCAGTAACGATTCCAGTTCCACAGGCAAAATCCATGAGTTTAATGCCTGGCTTGAAGACTGAGTGGGGGAACTGTTTGTGAAGCGTCTTGGGATCAACTAATGTGCCAGGATCGTCGCTTAGTTGAATTACTTGAGCGGATTCCTCGGGCGATTTCCTATTTGTGGGGTTACTGGTATCAAACTCAATCAAAATCTTTGTGCTTGCTACTGAAATCAATTTCACGGAGTCACGTTTGTCATACAGATCTGCAAACCCTTGGTCAAACACCCGAAGGTTGGCTTCCACTGCTTGTTGGTGTGCCATGGTAAGGAATTGGAATATTCATTTAGAACTATAGCGGTTAAAAATTGCGACAAAATATGCGTCAAAGAGAACCAGTGCTACAACGACTTTTTGCGGAAATGATGTGTAACATTTGAAGAGTAATATTAGTGGTAGAAGTGATGTTTATATATAGAACATGAGAATTCTATGACGGAAGAGGAGTAAAAATTATCAGCACTCTCTATAGCTTGTACTACTGAACCTGTACTACTGAGCTTGCATTACTGGGTGAACTTTCCACCAGATCTCGGCCGATAGGGATTTCGTGAGATGATTATTAACAAGATAAGAAAGGTGATAGACTATTTCTAGAATGTAGTAATATATGATTTGTATATGTTTCTGGTTGATATAAATTCTGGTTGCTTCAAATGTGTGGTTGCTATATAACAGTATGGTTGACTACTGGTTGGTTTATTATACCTATTTTGGCTTTAGTCTCCGCTAAAAATATTCTCAACGGTTCTTTTACTCAAATTGAGATGAGTTCGAGGTCGAATGAATCCGTGCTTTAGTTACCTCCGATCTTCGGTTTGGACAGTATGTCATAATCATAGCCATGTCCGACACGGACTTACGCAGCGGTGATGATCTTTCACTACTAGTATCGAGTTGTAACGTCACTTGGTTGTGAACGTGCGGAAATAGATTAGAACTCGTTTTGGTGCGTTTTTACAGTATTAAAGTATGACTTAACCATTTCAAGAGATAGTAAGGATGGTTATTTTAGTATAACGGATCTGATAACTGGGGAGAATAATATCGGATAATACTATTAATGCCTAATTTGATAAAAGTACCATAAGCGATGCTTAGAGCAATAAAAGTACCTATAAACGATAAATAGAGTATCAACAATATGAGTTTACCACGGATAACTTGATCAAAAAAAGTCAAAACTTCTATTTCTATAGACTATGACTAGAAAAGGAAATGCCAGTCACTTGACTGGGGTATCCAATAAACTATTAAAACTTTGAAACTCTCTACTCCGACTGCTTATTAACTCACTATTTTCTAAATCAATACATTACGTTTAAGGTATCGTGACGTGGGCACAGTCACGAGTTAACTGACTAAGCACGCCACTACAGAGTCCATGACCCACACGCTGACCGCTCATTTCATAAAGGCTCGTTTCATAAAGGCGGCCTATAGATAACGGAAGTACGATTCCAATTAGGCAATTTGGCTGCGACTGATAAGCGCAAAAAAAATATACAATGGATCGAAACAGCTAAATGGGTAAAAACTTACGTAAGGTCCATAGATATATAAGAAGACGTCGGGACTCGAAACAAACAAATGGTCGATTCCAATAAGTTCTTCCGTTATGCCATCTAACGAAACTATAATTAGCGGAAGATTAGATAAGTCCGTTCCGTCTTCTACCTACGAGACACTCCTTGAATCCAAATGGGAGGCTGCAAAAGCAAAGACGGGGCTAGAGTCTACTGCAGGGGTTGAATTCGATCCCAGCCTCCATCTCAATTACTATGCTTCCCCTATGATGAAACACAAGTTTCAAAACACACGTCGTATCACCATGGAAGAGTTGGGACTCACCAATAAACGTCAAATCTCTCCTATCGGAGTAAGTGACCCCTTTCCATTATTCACCGACGAGGCTGTTGATATTATGCGCCAGGAAGTCCTTGAAAAGCAGTTGTTCTTGAACTTTGCAAGATTCAGTTACTCTTCCACCTCCGGGCTCGATGTTGCAATGAGAGGATACGTCAAGAACGACGAGGAATATTCCGCTCCATTCACGTATAAGTGTTGGACTCACCCAAAAACAATGGAACTAGTCAGCAAAATGGCTGGGGTGAATTTGGAAGTCGTGATGGACTTTGAAATCGCTCACTTGAACGTTTCCATGAAACACCCAGACGTTGCTAAGGAGGAAAGAGCAAGAACTGCCTCTTCGGACGGCGTAGGCATCCCGGCCATTGTCGACTGGCATTACGACAGTTATCCGTTTGTATGTGTATTAATGCTCTCAGACACTACAGACATGATTGGTGGAGAAACATCTTTACGTATGGGAGGTTCAGAGAAGGGCAAGGTTGCAATTGTCCCTGGACCTCAACAAGGTTCCGCTGCCATCTTGCAAGGGCGTATGATTGAACATTTAGCTCCTTCGCCTATTGGAATGAGCGAACGTATCACCATGGTCACTTCGTACCGTGCTAAAGATCCATTGAAGAACGATGGCAGTGTCTTATCAACAGTCAAGCCTGAAATTAACTATGGTTCTTCATATAATAGTTTCTACTCACAATGGATCAACTACAGAGTCGAGTTGCTCAAGGAGAGATTGGATCTTTTGAACAAAAACTCGAGGGATGAAAAGGGGATGTTCCAGAAGGAAATGACAAAGGATGCATTGATCGAGGTTGAAAAGTACTTGAAGGATACTTATAAGGAGATGGAGTTTACCAAGGAAGACTATGAGAAAATACCTAAGTAGAGCTCTTCGAGTGAGCAACTTCTAGAGAGCTCTTGAGTTAGAATCCTCTACAGGTACAAGAAAGTATAGAATGAGCCTGATTCCCAATAGAAATAACCACTAGACAGATTTACTCATTAATAACTCACCCTATATGTACTATGTATATTTCTATTTCTTCTTATGTTTGACGTCCAATTAATATTATCAATGATCGTTGATCGGCTTGATGTCGGCTAGTATTTCTTATTACTATACGTTTAATACACTTGTTTATTATTAATATATCACTTTCGTGACAATGTTCAAGGTTATATAACTATGAAGGAACGGATTAGAATTGAAGTGGTGATTTTTTTTGGGATTTTCATGATGTATACTTGACACTGTATAATTAAGACTGGAATTAAAAACTCTCTAAATGAAAACATTAATAAGATTGAAATAGCAGCTCAAACATAACAGATAATAAAAAAGTTGAGGAGAAAAAGTGCAGAATGGCTCTAGATAAGGAGAAGCATTGTTGACGACACATGTCATTAGGGTCGTCTTGAAAACTTTCCTCTTATTTTGCTTATTGACAACACATTTTGGACCAGAAACCTTTATGGTTGTCTTGGTCTTCGTGGTTTTGTTGTTGCTCGTATTGGTGTCTATTTTGAGTTTCGAATTTATTGGTAGGTTGGTTTTTAATAGGTTGCGATGTTAATAACTCACCGTTGCTTCTATTGGCATTGTTGTTGGTAATAGAGTTGGGAATTCCCGCACTCTGAGAGTCCTGTTTGATTGGAGGTAACGGTCTGTTAACCAAATGTTGTAATTTCTGTTGATGTAATTGTGCGGCAGACAATTGCTGTTGTGGTTGAGGTTGTTGTTGTTGAGATTGATGTTGTCTGTTTCTTCTTTGGTCACGATGACGTCTTTCCCTATCGTTTGGAGGGTTAGGGTGTCCGTAACCATGCAAGTTGGGCTTTTTGTTGATTGAAGAATCCCAACCTTTACCGCCATTGAGATGAAGCCAATCATAATCACCATCACATGATTGACCTAAATCATCTAATGCAGAAACAAGAAGTAATCTATATTCTTCGTAGGTTGGCTCGGCATCAAATGGTAAACTTCTAACTGAATCCAAAAATTCAGCAAATTGTCTAGGCAAGCCATCACATAACGTAACTGCTGGAGTGGTTCTCTTCTTGTCACCAATCTTTTCATACTTCTGTTTGTTGGTTGGTGCCTTTAACCCTTGCCATGGCAATTGACCTCTCAAAAAGTAGAAAAACACATGACCCAATGCTTCTAAATCATCTCTTCTCAGCTGCTCGCGTCCTAAATGAGTATTAATAGACATATAACGCGCTGTACCGCTCAAAGACTTCTTTTCTCTGTATGGAATATGCTGCTTGGTCCTTGGATCTCTATATTGTTTGGCCATACCAAAATCAATCAAGTGAACATGGTTTTCGTCAGGTAAACCTTGACGACCTATCAAGAAGTTATCTGGCTTAATATCTCTGTAGATTAAATCATGACGATGGACTTCTTCAACTAAATTAAGCATTTGGATTGCAATTTGAACGACAGTTTTGACACTGAATCTTCTTCCACACCAATCAAACAAGTCTTCCAATGACGGTCCTAACAAATCAATAACTAAAATGTTGTGTAAACCCTCTTGGCCAAAGTAATAGGCGTTTGGAATTCCTTCTGATCCTTGTAAATGTTTATAAGTTCTGTATTCATCTCTCAATTGGGGAGCTTCTGTCTTTCTTGGCTCAAACTTAATTCCTACTGGGACACCGTTTATTATATTAGTACCTTCAAATATAACACCAAAGGACCCTTCACCGATTTTTTTACCGATTTTGTAATGTAAACCGACCACTGACGAATTATTAGAAGAGTTGGCAGTTGAATTAACCGAGTTTGGATTGTGAGTTGCCGCTGCAGCTGCTAAAGCTGCAGGGTTCGCTGATAATTGTGCACGATTAGACATGGATGAAATGCTGAATTTTATGTAGTAAACAATAAAATTTGACGATGAACCTCAAGATCAAAAAAATGAAAAAAGGGAAAGCTCACGTGGAATGGAACTGTAGGGGTTGTAGATGTACTAGTTATATATAATAGTACTTCTAGTAGTAGATCCAATAGTAAACAATAGACTTCCGTGCAAGTATATCCGCGACACCACTTTTCTAAGGTTGACTAGACGAGGGGTAGATGATTTCTAAATTTTGTGGTTGAAAGGGTTTGTTTTATCACTCAATGGAGATGTTACACGACCTTACGTGACTAGTCGGATGGATTGATGTTATTCTGAGGAATAAGTGCTGGTGGAAAGGAATAAGTGTTGTTGACGCTGAAATTTTTGCGTGCGAACGAGACAGACTGAGCGTCTCAGCGAAGCGAAGCACCCCCAAGGAATGATGTGTCGGCAAATGCACCGTCCGCTATCATAACCAAATATGCGAAGAAGTATTAAGAGAGATGTGGGATAGTAGATATTTAACTCAAGGGAACATATGAGCCTAAAGCTACTCTACAAATTTGAACATTAAGGGCCCTTTTCATACACGAAGCAATAGTGTATTCACCGACAAGCGCGGGTCATATGAATAGTTTGATCCGGCCACATTTATCACAGCAAGGTATAAGTGGGTCGCAGCCTACATAGCGTAATTCTGGGAGTTGATGAGATACTCAACTTCCACAAACACAAACCGCCAATATTCTACAGAGTCTGCCAGGACTCCTTGGGTTAACCGGGTGAGTTCGCTATACGGAGTATCTAAGATATAATCAAGTTATGTTCGAGCTTCTACGATATAGTTCATAACAAGTTGACTCCAACTAAAAGTTAGAGACGGTTCTTTGTTCAGATTATCACCACAGTGATGTTATGCGTTGAACGATTCAAGAAGAACTACCTGTAGAAGCCGCAAATTATATATATAATACAACTCACAAAATCGACTTCCCCATAGATTCTGGGACATTTCAAGATAGAGAGGAAAGATTTCTTCTGCAATAGGACTTCTGGAGCACGATGACTCCCATTATACAACAAGCTTCGAGGAGTCCCAAGTTTGCTCTCAAAATTACAAAGAGCACATTTCTACAATAAGTGGCTCGCGATTGTGTTCCTGGCTGAAACAAATGCAACATTGAAAATAACGGCACGATTGAGGCTATTTTTTCACTAAAAGAAGTCAGAGTCATAAGGCTCACAAAAAGTATCAAACGTCGAAATCTGCAAACTTGAAATCTAAACCCGAAATCTCTAGAATGGTGTTTCGTTAATAAGCACAAACAGAAAGTTTAGAAATAATCCGGGTCGGGATTGACGGCTGTTCCGTTTCAATCGTTCTTTTTGTCACGTTTTGCTCTCTCTTATCATGGCGAGTTCCCGAAGTATTTTGTACAGCGACTCGTTAAATAGTGAGTATCAAGAGTTTCTATATG
>Ga0065707_10082517_pt1 | contig 14244 bp, 10 predicted proteins | sample SwiRhicommuniRL3_FD_59094 | JGI IMG/M metagenome (GOLD analysis project Ga0065707, IMG submission 59094) | Switchgrass rhizosphere bacterial communities from Rose Lake, Michigan, USA - RL3 v2 (version 2) | ecosystem: Host-associated > Plants > Roots > Rhizosphere > Soil | place: East Lansing...
GCGACAACCTCGATCTCGCCCCCAATGCCTATCGCATCAATCTCGCCGGTGTGCCGGTGGGCGAGGGCACCATCTATCCCGAGCGCGAACTGGCCATCAATCCCGGCAAGGTGTTCGGCAAGTTGAGCGGCATCGAAACACGCGACCCGGCCTTCGGCATGGAAGCGGTGTGGATCGAGCCGGGCGCCCGCGATCATGCGCAGACGCTGGGTTTCACGGTCGTCGATGCGAGCACGGTGATCGCGACGCATCTCAGCCACGTGATTCAGATGCACGGTCACGAACTGCTCGGCCACGAGGAGGTTCAGCACCTGCTGAATTCGCTGGCGAAGACGGCTCCCAAACTCGTCGAAGATTTGACGCCTCGCGTGCTGCCGCTCGGTACGGTCGTGCGTGTCCTGCAGGCGCTGCTCGCCGAACGCGTGCCTATACGCAATATGCGCACGATCGTCGAAACGCTGGCCGAGCACGGCACGCGTACGCAGGATCCGCAGCAGCTGCAGTCCCACGTCCGCGTCGCACTGGGCCGCCAGATCGTCCAGGACATCGCCGGCATGTCGACCGAACTGCCGGTCATCACGCTCGAACCCGAACTCGAACAGCTGCTCAGCAACTCACTCGCCGGCACCAATGCGGCCACGCCGGGACTCGAGCCCGGTCTCGCCGAACGCATGCAGCGCCGCCTCGCCGAAGCGGCACAGCGCCAGGAAATGACGGGCGAACCGGCCGTGCTGCTGGTACCGCCGGCCCTGCGGCAGACGCTGGCCAAGTTCATGCGAGCCATCGTTCCGGGCATGCACGTATTGGCGTGGAACGAAATTCCGGATAACCGGAAAGTGCGATTGGTGACGGCGGTGGGGCGATGAGAGAGGCCGGTACGCGAATGACTAGAAGCCATTTCAACAACCAGATTTCCTCCCCCGGGACCGGGGGAGGAAGCGGATGCCCCCACCTCGATCCTCCCCCGGAGATGACCAACGGGAATGCCCGAAGGGCACGGGCAGGAAGTCAGACAACTGCGACGAACAACGAATGAAGATCCAACACTACCGTGCTCCCGATATGCGTCAGGCCTTGCGCCAGGTGCGCGATGCGCAGGGGCCGGATGCCGTGATCCTGTCGAGCCGCAAGATTGCAGGCGGTGTCGAAGTAGTCGCTGCGGTCGACTACGACGGCGATGGCGTGACCGATACCGATGCGGTTGCTGCCGCGCCGCTGTCGGCTGGTCCGGATCGTTACACGAGCGAACCGGAAGAAGTACCGGCTCGCCGCGTCAACTTCCGTCCGCAGAATAGACATTCGCAGCCGCAGGCACAGGCACAGGCCAGCGAAGCACGTTATCGCTCGCCGCCTCCGCCGGAGCCGGTTGCTCATGCTCCGGCGCCGCGACGCCAGCCCGCCGACCAGATCGACGTGCCGGTGGATGCCGACGCCAACGTCAACGAAGAATTGCGGACTCTGCGCCGCATGCTGGAAACACAGCTCGCGACGCTCGCATGGAACGATCTCTCGCGCCGCGCGCCGGTGCAGACAGAGTTGCTGAAGCAGCTGTCGGCACTCGGATTGGGCCATGACTTGTGCGGTGAATTGGTTGCCCAGCTGCCCGCGCGTCTCGAATTGTCGGAAGCGACCCGCGTTTCACTGGCGCTGATCGCACGTCGCATCGCCGTCTCCGAAGAGCGCTGGGTGGAGCACGGCGGCGTAGTGGCAATGATCGGTTCGACGGGCGTAGGCAAGACCACGCTCATCGCGAAGCTCGCCGCCCGCTGGGTGATGCGTCACGGTCCGAAAGATCTCGCCGTGATTTCGTGCGACTCGGTGCGGTTCGGTGCGCAGGAACAGATTCACACGCTGGGCCGCTTGCTCGGTGCGCCGGCCTTCGCTGTCGATGGTCCGCACGAACTGGCTGAGTTGCTGGATCGCCTGAGCGAATACCGGCTGGTGTTGATCGACACCGCCGGCTTGAGCCAGCGCGACGGCAACCTGCCGAATCAATTGGCGCAGTTGCGTGCGGCCAGCGAGAAACTGGAAACGTGCCTGGTGCTCTCGGGTGCGGCGCAGGCGGGTGCGATCGAAGAATCGATCGAACGCTTCTGCGCCGGCGCGCCTGCCAGCTGCGTGATCACCAAGCTCGATGAAGCGACCAGCCTCGGCGGAGCCATCTCGGCGCTGATCCGCTCGCGCCTGCCGCTTGCCTATATGAGCGATGGCCAGCGCGTTCCGGAGGATCTGCATCCGGCACGTGCGCATCAGTTGGTCGCTCGCGCGGTCGACCTGAGCCGCAAGTCGGGTGCGAACGCCGATGAAGACCTGCTGCAGCGGCGCTTCGGCGCGGTTGCCCACGCACTCGCCTGAAATAACGACACGCACGCACCGCCAACGAACAACGTAGTTCTCGCACGGAAATTTTATGGAACCAATGCAAACAGCCGGCATCAAGCGCATGACCCAGCCGGGCCCGGTCCAGGTCATCGCCGTCACGGGCGGCAAAGGCGGCGTGGGTAAGACCAGCGTCTCCGTCAATCTCGCCACATCGCTTGCCAGCACCGGCAAGCGCGTGATGCTGCTGGATGGCGATCTCGGCCTGGCCAACGTAGACGTTTTCCTGGGGCTGTCACCGCGCTACACCATGGCCCACGTACTGAGCGGCGAACGCACGCTCGAAGAAGTCATCGTCGAATCGCCGCAGGGCGTGCAGATCGTGCCAGGCGCATCGGGCGTCGCCGAACTCGCCAACCTGTCGGCCGCCGGCCATCTGAGCCTTGTACAAGCATTCAGCACGCTCAGCGCGCGCGTCGACGTAATGATCGTCGATACGGCCGCGGGTATTGCCCACAGCGTGGTGCAATTCTCGCAGGCCGCGCAACACGTTCTGCTGGTCGTATGCGACGAACCCGCATCGATGACGGATGCCTACGCCCTCATCAAGGTTCTGAGCCGCAATCACGATGTGACGCGGTTCCGCATCCTCGCAAATATGGTGCGCTCGCCGGGCGAAGGTGAGGCCTTGTTCCAGAAATTGCAGCGCGTAACGGGCAAATTTCTTGACGTAACGTTGGACTACGTTGGGGAAATCCCTGAGGACCCGTATCTGCGCAAGGCAATTCGTGAACAGCGTCCCGTCATGACGGCGTTTCCCGCCAGTCCGGCGTCGCGTGCATTCAAGAAACTCTCGCTCAAGGCCGATAAATGGCCGGTACCGGAGGGCCCGCGAGGCAACCTGGAGTTCTTCGTCGAGCGTCTCGTCCGCCGTCCGCAGCCGCGGCTCGAGGTGGTGCGATGAGCAGTGTTGGTGCGTACAGCGTATCGGGATCGACGCGGCCAGGACGCGAAGCCGATGCCTTGGTCATGCGGCACGCGGAGCTCGTGAAGCGCATTGCCTATCACCTCGCAGGTCGCCTGCCGGCCTCGGTGGAAGTCTCGGACCTGATTCAGGCCGGCATGCTGGGCCTGCTGGAAGCGGCTTCGAACTACACCGCGGATCGCGGCGCGAGTTTCGAAACGTATGCAGGCATTCGTATTCGCGGCGCCATGCTCGATGCGTTGCGCAAGCTGGACTGGGCTCCACGCTCCGTACATCGCAAGGCGCGCGCGGCAGCGGCGGCGATTCGCGAACTCGAAGCGGAGTTCGGTCGCGAAGCGCGCGACAACGAGATCGCGGATCGGATGGGTGTGTCGCTCGGCGACTATCACAAGATCGCGCAGGATGCGGCGAGCTGCCGCATCTCGAGCCTCGACGATTCGAGCGGCGACGAGGATTCGCTGCTGGGACGGGTCGAGGATGAAACGGCGGATCCGTTTCTCGATGCGAGCGACCAGGGATTCCGCCAGTCGCTGGTGGCAGCGATCCAGGAATTGCCGGAGCGCGAACGGCTGGTGATGTCGTTGTACTACGACGAAGAGCTGAATTTGAAAGAGATCGGCGCGGTGTTGAAGGTGACGGAGTCGCGCGTCTGTCAGTTGCACGGCCAGGCGCTGGTGCGACTGAAGGCACGCTTGGTGGATTGGCGGGATCGATCGGCGAGTCGTGCATGACCGGTAGCGCATCGGTCATCGATGCGGGCGACAGTCCATAGGGCCACTGTTCGAAGTTAGCGGCAGGAGTAGCGGGTGTGAGCAAAGACATGAAATTTCTGGTGGTCGACGATTTCTCGACCATGCGTCGCATTATCAAGAATCTGCTGAACGATCTCGGCTACGGCAACGTAACCGAAGCGGACGACGGCGCCACTGCGCTGCCGATGCTGCAGGCGGGCAACTTCGATTTCCTGATCACCGACTGGAACATGCCCGGCATGCCCGGCCTCGACCTGCTCAAAGCGGTCCGCGCCGATGCGCGCCTCGCCAAGATGCCGGTGCTGATGCTGACTGCCGAAGCCAAGCGGGAACAGATCATCGAAGCGGCGCAGGCCGGCGTGAACGGCTACGTCATCAAGCCGTTCACCGCGGTCACGCTGAAAGAGAAGATCGACAAGATCCTCGAAACGCGCGCCAACGCGGCCTGAGTATTCGTGTGAGCGCCATCGAAGTGGAAGTAACAATGAATACCAATCCAGCGTTGCAGGAGGAGTTCGGCGAGAGCATCGCTGCGCTCGCCGGCGCGCTCGCCGCCGGCGATGACCAGCGCTTCTTCAACGAACTCGATGGCCTGGTACAGCGTCGCGAATTCGCGCTGTTCGGCGAACTCCAGAAGCTTACCAACGACTTGCAGGGCGCCCTGCAGCGCTTCCGCATCGATTCACGGCTGGTCGACCTGGCTGAGAAAGAAGTGCCGGATGCGCGCGCGCGCCTCGATCACGTACTCAAGCTCACCGACGAAGCGGCGCACAAGACCATGGACCTGGTCGAACAATCCGGTCCTCTCGCCGAGCGCACGTCGCGCCAGGCCGAAGACATCATGGTGCTGTGGAAGAAATTCCGCGCGCGTGACATCGACGTCGTTGCGTTTCGCGACATGCTCGCTCGCATGGATGCGTTCCTCGAATCCGCGCACGCGGACATGGACAAGGTGCGCGGCAATCTCGCTGAAGTAGTGCTCGCTCAAGGCTATCAGGATCTCTCCGGCCAGATCATCCGCGGCGTGATGAAGCTGGTCGGCGAACTGGAAGTGGCGCTGGTGGAGCTGGTGCGGCTCTCCAAGACAGGAGGCCAGAGGGTGCGTCCGGGCAATGTAGAAGAGACATCGCGGGGCTACGGCCCGGTCGTACCTGGCGTGAATCATGGTCCCGCGGTCAGCGATCAAGAGGACGTGGACGCACTACTGTCCGGACTGGGAATGTAATTCCCCGTGGACATTCTGAGTGTCATCGGGCTGATCCTGGCCATCGCGGCGCTGCTGATCGGCGCCGTGCTGAAAGGGGCGGGGATCCACGCACTGGTGTCCAGTGCGGCGTTCATGATCGTGATCGTAGGCACCATCGCCGCGATCTGCGTGCAGACGCCGTTGCCCGTGATGAAGCACGCCATGCGCATTCTTCCCTGGATTTTCAAGCCGCCGACAGTCCAGCGCGCGCTGCTGATCAAGCGCATGGTCGATTGGAGCAACACGGCGCGCAAGCAGGGGTTGCTGGGACTCGAACCGGTGATCGAAGCGGAACGCGACGATTTCGTGCGCAAGGGGTTGCAGCTGGTGGTCGATGGTTCCGAGCCGGACGTCATACGCAGCATTCTCGAAGTGGACCTCAACATTCGCGAGCGCGCCGACACGCGCGCCGCCAAAGTATTCGAAGGCATGGGCATCTATTCGCCTACGCTCGGCATCATCGGCGCCGTGCTCGGCCTGATGGCGGTACTGCAGAACCTCGCCGATCCCAGCAAGCTGGGCCACGGCATCGCGGCCGCGTTCGTCGCGACCATCTACGGTATCGGCCTCGCCAACCTGTTCTTCCTGCCGGTGGCGAACAAGCTCAAGGTGGTCATCAACGGCTTGAGCGAAGGCCGTGAGATGGTGATCGAAGGCATGATTTCGATTGCGCAAGGGGAGAATCCGCGGGCGATCGAGTCGAAGCTGCAGGGATATCTCCACTAAGGCCGGTTCGTGGCCATTCTCATCCCCATGTCACGCCGCCACCAACACGAGGAGCACACCAACACCGAAGCGTGGGCCATTCCGTATGGCGACCTCGTGACCTTGCTGCTCGCCTTTTTCGTGGTGATGTACGCGATCTCGTCCGTCAACGAAGGCAAGTATCGCGTCATGTCCGATTCGCTCGCTGCCGCGTTTCGCGGTTCGCCGCGCACCATGCAGCCAGTGCAGGTGGGCGAGAAGTCGGTGGGCTCGGGCGCCGATATCGAGATGAGCATCGTCAACCAGGCCATGCTTGAAGGACAGCCGCGCTCCATGCTCGCGCCGACGCCGGTTACCACCAGCGAGCGTCCGCAGCACGTGTCGAATGCCGCGTCGCACGCGGAATATGCAGTGCAGACTACACAGAGCGCGGCGGTCGTGCGCCAGCTCGAAACAGTCGCCGACCAGGTGGAGCAGGCGATGGCGGGGCTGGTCCAGCAGAACCTGATTGCCGTACGCCGTCACGGTCTGTGGGTGGAAGTGGAGATTCGCACCGACATTCTATTTCCGAGCGGCGTCGCGACACTCTCGCCCGATGCGCGCAAAGTGATCGCGCAACTCGGTGAGACGATCAAGCCGTTCCCGAATCCGATCCGTGTCGAGGGACACACCGACAATCTTCCAATCAAGAACTCGGCCTTCCCGTCGAATTGGGAACTGTCATCCGCGCGCGCCGCGAGCGTCGTGCACTTGTTCACCGAAGTCGGCGTGAATCCCGCGCGGCTTGCCGTCATCGGCCTCGGCGAGTTTCGTCCTTCAAAGGCCAACGATACAGTCGAAGGGCGCAATACCAATCGACGCGTGGTGCTGGTCATCCTCGGAGGCGACGGTTCCCCTGAAGGCAGCTATGCCGGCGAGCGCGGTGAGCACGGCGAGTCGCCCGACGACCTGCCGGGCCGCGATGCTCCGACGGAAGCGCATCCTGCAGACGCTCAGCCTTCCACGCCGATCCAGACCTTGCGCACCGATCAGTCCGGCGTGTCTCCCGCCATCGAAGCAGCTTCGCCGGCGATCGCCATGCCGGCCGCGCCAACGACCTGAGGCTCGTCAGGGACATGCTCCTGTAGCGCAGCGCAAGGTGCGTGTGGTCCAGACCATTCCCGCTGGTCATCCCCAATCTTCATCTCCAATCTTCATCTGCAAGCGACAGCGGCCTGCGGATGAAGATCGCCGGACATTCGCCGCTGCCGCGACGAATGTCCCCGGACTACGCATTCCACTAATGACATCAATGTCATCGGTATCCTGAAATCGGATAGTGAACTGCCGCAGTCGCTGCCCGGCAATTTTTTCCAGGATGCGTCGAACGCAGCGGCAAGTCAGCGCGACGCGCTATGTTTTCCGAGCTGGGAACAGCGTCGCCGCACGCAGTGAGATGTTCCCTCAGGCTCCCGATCGATCGTTGCAGCATCGACCATTCGTGTTCGCGCTACGCCAGATGTATACATGAGCGGCGCCGCTGTTCACATAAATTCCCCCGACTTGGAGGCTGAGGGTCAAGTGTGGTGAGATGATCGAACCGACCGGTACAGAGTCGGTAGTACAGATCTCCCTGCGACTGCACCGTTGACAAGTAGACGCCGGAGATTGTTGCTAAGGCAACCGATAATAAACGGACAACGGTGGAGAGTCCGATGAGGGATGCAGAGACGGCCATGCGACGGACGCTGGGTCGGGAATGCCAGCGTGTCGGTCGGGCCATGATTGTGCGTGCGCTGTTAGTTCGTTCCGTTGCTCGCCTCATACGTGTTCGCCTGCTGACTCCTCGTCTACTGTATACGCGCGCAGCGTGTGCTATTGCAGGGCTGACTGTCGTCGCGCTGACTACGCGCGCCGAGGCGTTGCAGGGAAGCGCCAACTTCGACATTCCCGCGCAGCCGCTGCCGTCGGCACTCATCGAGTTCAGCCGCCAGGCCGATGTGCAGGTCATGGGAAGCTCCAGCGCTTACGCCCACCTGCGCAGCCAGGAAGTGAAAGGCCGACTCAGCGCCACCGATGCATTGCGCCGGCTGCTCAGGTACACGGGTCTCAAGTATTCGATCTTTCGCCGCGCGGTGGTGGTGAATTCGATCTCGAACGCCAGGGACAGGCTCACTCAATCCGTCGACGCCGGTGGCATGCCCAGCATCGGCAATCTCGACGAAACCATCAGCGTCGCTCGCGCCAACGCGAATTACCCGATGCCGATGGGGGACATGCTGGTCACGGGAACCCACATTCGCGGCGGCGATCCCATCGGCTCGCAGGTGATCGTGATGGAGAGGGAAGACATCATCAAGACCGGCTACTCGACAGTGGCGGATGTGATTCGCTCACTGCCGCAGAATTTCGGCGGCGGGCCCAGTGAAGACACCAATCTCGGTAACGAGGGCAACACGTCGCGTGGGACTGCGATCAATCTGCGCGGCCTCGGCGCGGGTGCGACGTTAGTGTTGATCAATGGTCGGCGCGTGGCGCCGAGCGGTTCGCAGTCGTCGTTCGTCGATGTGTCGAGCATTCCGCTCACTGCCGTAGCGCGCGTCGAAGTGCTCATGGATGGCGCTTCGGCCATCTACGGTTCGGATGCCATCGGCGGTGTGGTCAACTTCATCATGCGGGACGATTACCAGGGCGCCGAAACGCAAGCGTCGCTCGGCAGGGTAACCGAAGGTCCGCTTCAGGAAGTCACCGCGTCCCAGCTGTTCGGCACCCGCTGGTCGACCGGCCACGCGACTATCTCCTACAACTATTACCAGCGCGATGCGCTGTCGTCCGCCGATCGCAGACTGACCAGGGACAGCGACCTGCGCTCGCTGGGCGGCAGCAATTTCAGCCTGGACCTTGCGAATCCCGGCAATCTCGTCGTCGCGGGCCGGACGTACGCCATTCCAGGCAATCAGAACGGTGTCGGCCTGTCGCCGGCGTCGTTCGTGCCCGATACCGTCAACTACCAGAATCAGAATGCCGGTCGCGATGTCAGGCCCGATGTCACCGTCCACAGCGCTTTTGGTTCGGGGTCGCAGACGATCGGCCCGCTGACGTTGTCTGGCGATGCGCTCTATTCGACGCGGTCGTCTGTTGCAAAGCTCGCGGCCTTGACTGCGCCGCTCGTGGTGCCGGTGACCAATCCGTTCCGCGTCGTTCCGTCCGGGATCAGTCCTACCGCGCGGCAGACAGTCAAGTACAGCTTCGACGGCGTGCTTGGCCCCCGCATCTCGGATATCGACGTGGATACCTTCAGCGCAGTATTCGGCGCCAAGCTCCAATTGCCGCGGCACTGGGAGGGAACCCTGTCGCTGAGTTACGGAGCGGAGGATATCGCTCAACGGCAGAGCAACAACTTCAACACCAGCGCGCTGAACGCTGCCCTGGCGGATCCGAATCCGCTGACGGCATTCAATCCTTACGCGGATGGCAATGCGACCAATCCCGCGACGCTCGATCGCATCCGTCGCACTACGATATACAACTCCACTTCCGCAGTCCGCGGCGCCAACCTGATGCTGGATGGCGGGCTGTTCGCCCTTCCCGGTGGCCAAGTGCGGCTCGCCGCCGGCCTCGACTATCGCGACCAGGATTTCCAGAATCGACGTCTCGGTGCGGACTCGACCGCACCCTCGATCACTCCCCGCTATACGCGTCATGTCAAAGCAGCGTTCGCCGAAGTGCAGGTGCCTCTGATTTCCTCGCGCAATCACGTTCCCGCTGTCGAGCACCTGCAAGTCTCGCTCGCAGGTCGCTACGATGACTACAACGACTTCGGCTCGACCTGGAATCCACGCGTGGGCGCTGAGTGGGCGCTGGTGCGCAGCCTGGCATTCCATGGTAGCTGGGGGAAGTCGTATCGCGCGCCCGACCTGCCGGACCTGGACGTGCGCAGCAACCAGACCGCGATCGCCGATTTGCCGGACGCGCAGTCGCCGACGGGGACTTCCCCGGTGCTCGCATGGTTGGGAGGCAACGACGACCTGAAAGCGGAGACGGCGACGACCTGGAGCGCGGGGCTGAACTGGACGCCGCAAGCGAAGTTCACCCCGTCTGTCGACCTGACTTACTACTCCATCGATTTTCGGAATCGGCTGCAGATGTCCACTGCGGCCACTCGGTTCCTGCTCGACACGGATCGCTACATGACGCTGACCTATCGCAATCCATCGCCGGCATTGCGGGCGGAGGCATGTGGCCAGGGTGTGTTTCTCGGCAATGTCAGTTCGAGTCCGGGCGCTTGCACGACCGCGCCGGTAGCCGCCCTGATCGACTTGCGCTGGAACAACATCAGTGAACTCAGGACCAACGGCCTGGACCTGAAGAGCAGCGCCTCCATCGACACCGGTTGGGGACAATTCGCCCTCACCAGCAACATCAACTATGTACTGGATTTCAGCGAGGCCGCCTCGCCGACCGCCGGTATGGTCAGCCTCGTCGACACCGTGAGCAATCCACTGCGCTTCAGTATGAACAACAGCCTAGCCTGGAGCCGTGACGAACTCACCGTCTCGGGCACGGTGAACTATGACGGTAGCTACCGGGACAACCTGAGTAGTCCCAATCGGCGTGTAGGTTCATGGACCACGCTCGACCTGAATGTTCTCTATGCGTTCGATGAGCCGTCCGGTCCGGGCTGGCTCGACGGATGCTCGCTCACGCTGAGCGTCAGGAACGTTTTCGATACCGAGCCTCCCTTCGTCAACAATCCCAGCGGCGTCGGCTACGACCGCGAAAACGCCGACCTGCTGAATCGCTTCGTGAGCCTGCGTTTCAAGAAAGAGTGGTAGTCGCGCTATCCCCTGCGACCGCAGGAAGCAGCACTGTGTCGATAGTAGTTGTCAACGCCATCGCGACGACTTGTCTTAGGCGGGGGTCTTAGCCGGGCACCATCCGCGACAGGACGATTTGCGCAATGGGCAAGATGCGATTGCTGCTTCAGGTCACGGCTGCATCCGTACTCATTGCGGTAGGGATGTTTGCGTCGTCTGCCGCGGTGCAGGCAGCAGCGCCGGGCTATGTTCTCATCGATCCCGCTCCACCTGCCGGCGACCGCAGCAAGGTGGAAGTCGTCGAGTTCTTTTCCTACGGCTGTCCGCACTGCGCCGCGCTCGAACCCTATGTGAGCCAGTGGGCGCGGGGCATCGATCCCGCCAGGGTCGAATTCCACCGCGTGCATGCGACCTATTCGCCGCTGATGCTATGGCTGGCCCGAGGGTTCTATACAGGCGAAGTCCTCGGCGTGACGGCCGATGTCCATGCTGCCGTATTCCGTGAGATCCACGAGAAAGGCTTTCCGCTGGAGCAGCGCACGGTGGAGAACCTCGCTTCGCTTTATTCCCGCACTGGAGTCGACAGCGATGAGTTTCTCCAGGTGGCCCACACCGAGAAGGTGGCGGCGCTGCTCGAGCAAGCGGATCGGCGCCAGCGGCTGTACCGGGTGGATCGCACCCCCACACTGATCGTCGCAGGAAAATACCGCGTGACCGCCGAGTCCGCCGGCGGACAGGACCGTATCTTCGCGGTCGTAGGCGAGTTGATCCGCCGCGAAACAGCCGCCAAGCCGTGCAGCACACATTAGATAGACTCAACTATTGACCACGATATCGACAATTGATTGATCAACGGTCGATTGAACAGTCAACAGTCAGGATAAGTATATTCAGCTGGCCGTCCGCGGTGCTCGACTTGTCATTGTCGCGACCGCGGCTGCTTGTTAGGGGTAGCTCCAGCGTCGGAACTTCTTGGCCGTGGTTGGGAAAGTAGCAAATAGCCAGAACGAGGTGATGCATATGGATCCAGTCGAAGACCAGGACGATGCCGACCCGGCCGAGTTCGAACTCCTCGATCTCGGCGTTGCGACCGAGCAGACCAGGGGCCAGGAGTCCGGGATCACGCTCGATGGCGGGGATCCGCCGTTTCATCGGTTCCTCTGCTTCCCCTGTTGATAACTCATAGGAGGTTGCCGGTCCGGCAGGACCACGCGCGTTCTGCCGGGCCCCATGGCAATCGCTTCGAGCGATTGATTGGGCCTGTCAACGATTGGCTTCGGTGTTCGATTCCGCATGCTCGATTCGCGCGACACGCTGCGGAGCGTCACGACCGTCACCGCTCCGACATTTCGCTGTCAACGTCTCGTCATCAGCATTCCCTAGGTTGTCGGCCTCGGCCGCAATGACGCGGTTGATGCGTCGTTACAACATCAGGGAGTCTTCCAATGCGAAACCGCAATCGTCGTGTGGTATCACCGCCTCAACTTCGTCCGCTCGTCGCTGCGATTGCCGGCATCCTGGCTGCGGCCGGTGCCCACGCTGCTGGGCCTGCACCGGACCCGAGCTCCGCCGGTGCGACAGTAGAAGAAGTCATCGTCCTCGGCCGCGGCGAAACGCGGCAGGTGCAGTCGGTCAGCGCGTTGCAGATAGATCAGTTGCCCGCCGGCACCAGCCCGCTCAAAGCCATCGAGAACCTGCCCGGCGTGAATTTCCAGTCCGCCGATCCGTTCGGCGCCTATGAATGGTCGGCACGCATCACCGTCCGCGGCTTCAACCAGAATCGCCTGGGCTTCACGCTCGACGGCGTGCCGCTGGGCGACATGACTTACGGCAATCACAACGGTCTGCACATCAGCCGCGCGATTCCATCGGAAGCGGTTGCACGAGTGCAGCTGTCGCAGGGCGCAGGCGGCATCGATACGGCGTCGTCCAGCAATCTCGGCGGTACGGTGCAGTTCTTCTCTGCCGATCCGGCGAAGGACTTCGGTGTGCAGCTGGCGCAGACATTCGGCAGCGATTCGATGCGTCGTACGTTCGCCCAGCTCGATACCGGCGAACTCGGATCCGCCGGCACTCGTGCCTATGTTGGCGCGGTCGATTCGACCATCGACAAATGGAAGGGCGGCGGCGACCAGCAGCAGCGCATGTACAACCTGAAAGTGGTGCAGCCCCTCGGCGAGGCGACACTCACCGGCTACTACAACTATTCCGATCGCATGGAAAAGGACTACCAGGACCTGTCGCTCGACGTCGTCGCGCGTCGCGGCTGGGATTGGGATAATTTCTTTCCCAACTGGAATGCGGCAGTCGCCGCCGGCCAGGCTTGCAATGCCAGCGGCGGGAACGATGGCATCGCGTGCGACGACGCCTATTGGGATGCATCGGGACTGCGCAAAGACAAACTTGGCTATCTCGGTCTGGATCTGCCCATCAACGACGCGCTCGACTGGAAGACCACGGCTTACCTGCACAAGAACGAAGGGCAGGGACTGTGGGGCACTCCCTATACGCCGACACCCGGCGGCGCACCGCTGTCGATTCGTACCACGGAATACGACCTGGATCGCAAGGGCGCGATCACGGCGCTCACCTGGAAAGCAGGCAGCCACACGATCAACGGCGGCCTCTGGTATGAAAAGAACGAATTCAACCAGGCGCGACGCTTCTATGGGCTCACCTCGCTCACGGCGCCGACGCGTTCGTTCGAGGACTTCCAGAGCAATCCGCTGCGCACCGACTGGGACTACGCTTTCGATACCAGGACCGTGGCCATTCATCTGCAGGACACCTGGGCCATCACGGATGCGGTGCGCGTGAACTTCGGTGCCCGCTCGCTGCAAGTCGAGAACGAAGCGACCACGCTGGTGGGCGACGTGAAGTCGGGCAGCATCGATGCCGACAAGATCCTGCCGCAGGCGGGTGTCAACTGGACTCTGAACGATGGCGTCGAAGTGTTCGGCGCCGTTGCCCGCAACATGCGGGCATTCGCGAGCAGCGGCACTTCAGGTCCGTTCAGCACCACGGCTGCCGGATTCAATGCAATCCGCGACACGCTGAAACCGGAGACGTCGACCAGCTACGAGACGGGCGTACGTTTTCACGGCGGGCCATTCGAAGGCGTGGTCACCGCGTACCACGTGGATTTCAAGGATCGGCTGATCGGCATCAACACCGGTCCGGGCATCATAGGTAACCCTTCGGTGCTGGCGAACGTAGGCAGCGTGGTCACCGATGGCATCGAGACCGCACTCATCTGGCGTCCGCTGCGCGAACTCACCTGGCTCAACTCGGTTGCCTACACCAGCTCCGAGTACGACGACAATTACGTCGTGAACACCACTGGCGTGCCGCGCACGGTGCTGGTCAAGGGCAAGAACACTACCGATACGCCCGAGTGGCTGGTGAAGTCCGAACTCTCGTACGACACCGGCTCGCTGTTCG
>Ga0065707_10000750_pt1 | contig 14233 bp, 16 predicted proteins | sample SwiRhicommuniRL3_FD_59094 | JGI IMG/M metagenome (GOLD analysis project Ga0065707, IMG submission 59094) | Switchgrass rhizosphere bacterial communities from Rose Lake, Michigan, USA - RL3 v2 (version 2) | ecosystem: Host-associated > Plants > Roots > Rhizosphere > Soil | place: East Lansing...
ACCGTCGTCTTTGGTGCCAAGGCAGGTGAAACGGGCAAACTTTATGGCTCTATCACCACCCAGGATATAGCAGCAGCTATTCAGGAAAAGACCCGCTTCGAAGTTAAAAAGCAGCAGATTGACATGCAGCCTATTCGCAATCTTGGCGAGTTCACGGTTCATGTTCGCCTCACTATGGACCTTGTCCCTGAAGTTAAAGTGATTGTGCATCGAGAAGGCGAAGCCCTGGAAGAGGGTGCTCCAGCATCAGCTTCCTCGCCCGCTCAACCTCAGCAAGCACAAACAGAAGAACCTGCTCCAGCGGCTGAAGCAGAAGCCTAGTTTCTCCATCAGCACATGACATCACCAGTCCATTCCCGTTCGATGGGGGTGCTGGTGATGTTTCGTTTCGCATGACACAAACCTTCGGTCAGAGACTCAAAACAGAACGTGAGGAACAACGCCTCACACTCGAAAAAGTTTTTGAAGCCACGCGTATTCGCGTTCCCTATTTGCAGGCATTGGAAGCAGACGATCTTTCGATGCTGCCTTCGCCTGTGCAGGCTCGTGGCTACTTGCGTAATTACGCAGAGTTTCTTGGCCTGGACTTTGAGCAGATGCTCGAAGATTTGCATACTATGAATATGCAACAGGCATCGGGGAAAATTATTGGCCCCTCTGATGAAACGGACTCGACTCCGCAAAAGAATTATGAATTGCCTAAGGTTGCACAGTCCATTCCGACCATGGAGTCATTGGTTGTACTTGAAGAAAAGTCAAATCCTAGTGAAGAAGCTGTTTCGTCGCCTCCGGACGAACTTGCAATTCAAGACAATACTTCCTCCAGCATAACGGTGCCCATCAAGCCGAAACCTGCTCGCCGCAAAAAAGCTGACTCCTCCCCCAAGTCTGCCTCTGTAGAGTCTCCAACCAAGCGACGTGGACGCAAAAAAGCAGAACCTGAATCTGTCCCTTCAGTTGAGCTAAAACCTGAAATTATTGAAGAGCCTGTTCCTGCAGTTGAACCTGTTCCCCAACCTGAGCCTGTTGAAGAGCCGGTGGTTCCAGTCGAGTCTGTTCCCGAGCCTCAACCTATGGTTCAAGAAGGAATTGAAAAACAACAAGAGGAGGAAACACCTGCTGATGTCAGTGACAAGCTCTGGCAGACCTGGTTAGGCAGATTTGGCTCCGTTTTGGCTGCGCGCAGGAAGCGCCGCGTGCTTACACCAACGGAAACTCCGGTTGTTGAAAACGAAGTGATCGATATTCCGGCGGCACCGGAGGTCGAAAAAGCAGCGGAAAACCTTCCGCAGGAAAATTCACTTGAAATCCTCAAAAATATTGGTAAGGACTTGCGCGAGCGGCGCGAATTACTTAGCCTGCATTTCGATGAAGTAGAACGAAATACGCATGTCAAAGCCCATTATCTTGAGGCGCTCGAAAGAGGCGCGCTGGACGACCTGCCATCTACGGTTCAAACGCGCGGGATGTTATCGAACTATGCCACTTTCCTGGATATGGATGTGGATGCGTTGCTGCTCCGTTTTGCAGACGCTTTGCAGGCCCGGCATCGCGAGCGGAATCCCCAAAAGCCTGCGCGTAAACCAGGACAACCCATTATCCCCAATATGCCTCCCGTGCGTACTTTTATCGCGGGCGATATGATTTTCGGCGTAAGCATGGCTATCCTGCTTGTAGGATTTGCGATCTGGGGCGTCAGCCGGGTAATGAATATACAGAGTCAACGAGAAATCAAACCAACCGCGCTTTCGATTTCTGAGGTTCTCCTGGCTTCACCGAATCCATCTTTGACTACGGTTACTGCTACGTTTATTCCAGTCGAATCATTTCCCGGCGAAGCCACCGTGACTGTTGAGATCCCTACTCAGAACGCCAATGCAGAAGTGCAGCTTAATTTGGTAGCGGTGGAACGAACCTACATGCGGGTAGTGGTGGATGGTGAGATAGCTTTCGAAGGACGTGTGGTGCCCGGAAATGCCTATCCGTTTGAAGCGGAGAGTCAAATCGAGGTACTGGTGGGAAGCGGCGCGGCCATCCGCACTGTTTATAATGGACGAGACCTTGGTCTGATGGGCACATTTGGTCAGGTTGTGAATAATATTTACCTGGGTACCGAGATCATTACGCCGACCGCCTTGCCAACCGCAACTGGGACGCTCACACTGACTCCTACAAACACAGCCTCGCCTACGGCTACACCGAAATTTACGTCCACACCTGTTCCGTCAAGNACAGCTGTACCATAACTTTTCAGAAGACCCTAAAGGTTTTGTTGTGAAAGCATGAGCTTGGCTGCAAAGCNNACCNTNACNNNTCANNAGAACCTAAGGAAAATTTATTCGTGTCAAAAAATACATTTCATCTTGTTTCACTGGGTTGTGCCAAAAATACTGTTGACTCAGACTCGATGGCGCAGCTTCTTATCCGCGATGGTTATCGCGCGGTAGAAGATCCTGCGCGTGCCAACGTGTTGATCGTGAATACCTGCGGATTTATTGGGCCCGCAAAAGGGGAATCCATCAACGTATTGCGGGAACTGGCAGAAGGAAAACGCAATCATCAAATCTTGATTGCCGCCGGATGCCTCACTCAACGCTATGGTTCGGAAGTTGCCCTAAAAGTCCCTGGAATTGATGGCGTGCTTGGCACGCGTCGCTGGATGGATATTGTGCAAGTGGTACGTGAACTTCGTAAAGGCCCGCACCCTGAGCCGCTTTATCACTTGCCGGATGAAGCGAAAACGGTTGGCACGGATGAGAAGGATGCACTGCGGGTTTCGGTAGCAGGCGCGAGCGCGTATCTCAAGATCGCGGACGGATGTCGGCGTCCATGCGCGTTTTGCGCGATCCCGCTGATCAAAGGGACAGCTGTCTCGCGCCCGATGGAAGTGATTGTGGATGAGGCGCGTCGCCTGCGCGACTCGGGTGTGCGTGAGCTGATCTTGATCGCACAGGACACGACTGATTACGGACATGATCTGGGCATCAAAGATGGATTGGCTGTGTTGCTGGAACAGTTAACCGATTCCGTTCCGGATATGGATTGGATCCGCGTGATGTACGCCTATCCCGGTTATGTCACGGATCGCTTAATTGACGTGATGGCAACTCGCAAACAAATATTGCCTTATCTGGATATGCCGCTGCAACATGCACATCCCAAAACGTTGTATCGGATGCGCCGTCCCTCGAATATTGACTGGGTACATCGTACACTTGGTAAGATGCGCGCCGCGATTCCAAATCTTGCGATCCGCACCACATTCATCGTCGGCTATCCGGGAGAAACAGAAGAGGAATATCAGGCGTTGGTGGATTTTGTGAAGGAGATCCGCTTTGATCGCGTAGGCACATTCCAATTCTCTTTCGAACCCGGGACCACCAGCGAGCCGTTGGGTGACCCTATTCCCGCCGAAGTGAAGCAGGCACGTTTTGAAAAGTTGATGGAGCTGCAGCAGGGTATCTCCATGCAGGTCAACCAATCTTATGTGGGGAAGACGCTGGATGTTCTGGTAGAAGGTCGTGATAAAGGAATTGCCATTGGTCGTTCTTATCGTGATGCGCCGGAGATCGATGGCATGGTCTTTATTGAAGGGAGCGCAAAGATTGGCGAGATCATCCCCGTGAAGATTAACGGCGCGATGGCTTATGATTTGACAGGGGTGCCTGCTCTTTCATTGATCCAGGTGTAACCTTTTAATGTTGCTCTCTGCATTTTTGTAGAGCAAGTGAAGCAGATTGTGTATTAGACTTGAGATCATTCATAAAGGAGAAAGGCTATGTTTAAAAGAGTTATTTTGATGGCGGGGTTGTTAGTTTTGATGGCGTTAATGACAGGCATGCTTACCGCCGCAGTGCCGATGCCAAATACTTCAATCGAATTGGTGGCGCCAGAAGAACTTAAAGTTCTTAACGATCCTCAAGCTCCCACACCCACGCTTACCATGAATGTAGGCGATACCCTCACGGTGAGGGTACAAGTTGACAGCGATCCCGAGTTTATCTCTGCGATGGCTTTGCCCTCATTCCAATTTCCGGGCAAGGGAGTGGTCGCAGTGCAGGGCGGGGATCGCACTGGCAGTGGTACATCGGCTACCCTGGAAGTGACGTTCAAGGCGAAAGGGCCGACTGCAAAAATGCCGGGCGGCGTTGCCCCTGTCTTCGTGGTGGTGGGTGTCCGGTATGGGGGTGGATTCGTAGTAACGCAGCAATTTCTCTTCAACGTCGCGGTACCATAGAAACCTATCAGCTAAAGTAAAGTTCATGAAACGGAAACAGCCCGTCCCTAAGAAAGAGCGGGCTGTTTTGATTTTGGTCTCGATATGCAAAAAACGCTACTCGACCAACCTCCAATTATGAGGCACGCGCAAATGCAGTTGCGAGCAGGATTAAAACCGATAACCCAAAGTTCATTCTGAGAAGCAGAATTTCGCGTCGACGTAATCCATCCAATTCTTCAGTATTTTTACTCTTCTTTGATTTCAAAATCGCGCGCCGAATAGCCGGAATTACTTCCCAGGTCTGGATGGCGCTGACCACGACCATCATGATACCCAGAAGATGTTTGGTGAGGATCGCCAGTGACCATTGTGTACTGGTGGAGAGGAAACCATCATAATGTGGATTGACGCTCATCTGGAACAAGCCTGTGACGAGCAAAAGGCTCATACAGAACCACGCAATTGGCTCGAGGCGCTTTTGCATCGCTTCGATAAATATAAGTTGCGTTTCAGGATTTAGCGAGCGCTGCATGGCAGGGAGAACAAGGAATGAAACGCCTGCGAGGCTGCCGACCCAGGTTACGGTGGCAAGCAGATGCAGCCAGAATGTAAGTGCCAGTGCCCAGGCGGGTGGGGCAGTGATCATGGCGTTGGTGGTGTTGGGGTTTCCGTGGGGGGCTCAGTGGGTGGAACTTCTGTAGTGACTACAACAGGTGGTGCTTCTGTGGTAACAGCCGGAGGTACCTCTGTTGTTACTATGGGTGTAACTGCAAGGGTGAGGTCGATCGTGGGTTCCGGAGGGTGGCAGGCGATATAGGCGTCATCATAGCCTTCCTGGGCCTGTTTGTCTAAAGGCGCGATTGTCTGTGCATTCTCGTATTGTCCAGCGGCCTCGCAGTATTCTCCCTGCTCCAGGAGCTGATCACCGTAACGCATGGAGGCGAAGTGAATGCGTTCGGAAACAGTCATGGTACCGTCCCACAGGCCATAGCCTGCGATCTGATTGAAATATTGCAACGCTTGTGCCCAATCCAATTCCCAGAACGATGCGCCAATGAGATAGAAGCGCGCACCTTCACGCAAACCATTTGAATCACGATCTAATGGACCAAATCGTTCTGCCAACGTGAACTGATAGATCCCGCCTTCCAGATTGCCTTGCTTTGTAATCAAATCATACCCATAATTTCGCAACGCAAAATAATACATCCCGTCTACTTGTCCCGTTTTATAGGTTCGATCAAGCTTGCGGATCTCGTCGAGCGTGCCAATGGCGCCGGGCCAATCCTGGGAGGCGATCTGTTGCTGTGCCTTTGTAAAAGCCTGCTCGGCACCTGTGAAGTCCGGTGTGGGAGTCAGCGAGGGGGTGAGTGTTGGCGTCGGACGATTCATCAATACAAGGACTTCCGTCAGCTTCTCCTGCGCGCCAGGGAATGCAGGATCGTGCGCGATGATGAACTCAAGTCGCTGTTTTGCATTGTCGTAGTGCTGGAACTGGATGTCCACCAGTGCGTATTTAAATTGGTCCCCAAGTTGCTGCGAGATGACTGAAGATGCGGTGTTCCTGCGGACTGAAATTCCCGATGCGTACCCTGCTAGAATGGCAAGGATCAGGATAATGATCAATCCGAGAGTGGTGAAAAGGAGCATGCGCCCGCGCCCGGGCTTACTTACTGTGATATTAGGTTGTGTGGTTCCAAGATTTTCAGACATGGGTTTAATTATATCCTAACGAAATCTTCGCTTTGTAACGCGAGCTTAAGCTTTCCCTACAGCTTTAAAAGTAGTTTGATTTCTGACCAAATGAATGGAAGAGCGACCAGCCCACCAACGACCATACCGAGCAGGGCGGTCAGCACAGCGGAGCCGGGCACGATCACTGCCAGGACGTAGGCGGTTACGCCTCCGAGCAGGGCTGCCACCAACCCTTTGAACACCGCGCTCCAGACCTGGAGCGGTTCATGCGTTCGTTTGCTCAACCAGCGAAACAGGACAATGGATTCGACCAGCAAGGCGATCTCTGCAAACGCGATGATCGGCGCGCCGATCTGTTTGAGAAAAGTGAGTCCCAAAATGCCAATCACAATAAAAATTGTAAACCGCAAGATGACCGCATACAAGGGAAACAATGGTTCCTTGCGCGCATAAAAGGAACGCGCGGCGATCTCCTGAATGGAAAAGCCGGTCAGTGTGAGCAGATAGGCGCGCGTCGTCCAGGTGATGAGCGTGGATGTGTCTGCATCGAAGCCAAAGACCGCCCGTACGAGTGGGTTAACTCCAGCCGCAAGCACTGCCGCGACAGGAATAGTCAACGCGATCAAAACGCGCAGGGCGCGCTCGATCGCTAAATGGAACCCGTTCCAGTCGGCGCGGGAGGCGAGTTCGGCAAGAGTCGGCAGCATGGCGGTCGCAATTGCTGTCCCAAGCAACGTCTCGGGAACCTGCATGATCATCCAGCCATACGTAAGCGAGGTCACCGCGCCAACCTGATCCAGCCGTGAGGCGAGATTGTCACGCGCAATCACGATCAATTGAATGCCGAACATGGTCAACAAACGGGGAGCTAATAATTTCAGAGCTTCGATGAGTCCACTATTTCTCAAATCGAGGGCAGGAGTCCATTTGAATCCATATCTGAACAATGCAGGGATCTGAACGAGCAGATGCAACGCCGCGCCGAGAATGACGCCATAGACCAGCCCATGAATACCAAAGCGCGGCACTAGGAAGATCGCCCCAAAAATCTGACCGACATTGTACAGAGTGGGCGCGAGGGCAGGCAAAAGGAAATGCTGGTTGGCTTGCAGGCTTGCCATCACCAACCCGCTGATGGAAAAGATGACTGTACCAATGAGGTTCAATCTCATTAGTTCGGCAAGGAGTTGACGTTGCTCCGCGCCAAAGCCAGGCGCAATGCCGATTTCCGCATTGACAATTGGTTCAGCAAAAATGGCAATGATGAGGGCAAAGGAGCCGGTCACAATAAAAGCAAGGTTTGCAACCCGTGAGAATAAATCCCATGCTGCGTCACGGCCGCGCGTAGTGAGATATTCGCTCATTAACGGGATAAATGCCATCGCCAGCGCGCCGCCCGAAATTAACGCGAACAACACATCTGGCAAATTATTTGCCGCATTGAAGGTGTCCAGCAATTCAATGGAGCCCGCGTATTGGCGCGAGATAATGCCCACGCGTACGAAGGCGAGGATTTTGTCAATAAAGAAGAAAAACGCGATCAGTATCGATGTGCGCGCAAGGAAGGAAAAATTTTTCATTGATAGGATCAATGATCGTCCGGTGCAGGAGTTTCTGGGGGGATAAAGTCTGGAAGTTTCTCTGCCAGTTGATAGGGTTTATGGATCAATGTTGGCAGACATTGCGGGCAAATGTAAAGTTCCCTGCCCTGGAATTTCAAGGTGATGAGCGGTCTGTCCATTTCAGACGAGCCGCAATTGAGACAAGTTGCGTTTGACATGGGTATCCTTGGATTAATGATGTTTGTAACATCTGCTATGGCACATACGGCGGCGTGTTCATCACTACAAATTTGTGATCTGCATTTCTACTGACCGTATATTCAAATTGCGAGATGGGCGGCATCTCTGTCTCGTTCGCTCCACAGCATGGACCGAGTACAAACAGGCTGCCATCGGGGTTGTTGAATTCTACCTGAAAGATGTACACATCACCTTCCTGGCGTACTGATTGGGCTGAACGAGGCTCCAGGCATTTGAGCAACTCATTTTCACAAGCCCATTCCCACAGTGCGACATGATCAGATGGATTGATTTCAGGGTTGAAGACCTGTAGCGCTTCATATTCTCCGCCGTAAAGCGGAGTGGCAGCTTCGTAGTCTTTCTCATGGAGCAGCCTGAGAAACGTGCCCAGTGCATGAGCTGCTTTAATTTCTTCCGAGGCTGCGGAAGTCTGGGTAGGGCGTGGTGTACTGATTGCCTGTGTTGCACAACTCACAAGGAAGATGGTGATAAGCAGGAATGTGAGACGTTTTGTCAAAGCGTTGCCTTAATGAGGCCTCCATCCACGGCTAGCGCTACACCATGGATAAAGGATGCAGCCGGTGAAACCAGAAAAACGGCTGCATTTGCAAATTCCTGTGGGCGCCCCATGCGTCCAAGTGGGATCTCAGCCGTTTGCTTGGCGGTCTCGTCTTCAACGGTTGTGGTGTTATTTTTGGCGCGAAATGCCATTAATTCCAAGATACGCTCGGTTTCCGTCCAGCCGGGCAGGATGGAATTAAAACGTATATTTTCCTTCCCAAGTTCCAACGCCAGGGATTTTGTCAACCCGACGGTGGCGGCCCGAATGCTATTGGAAAGGACAAGGTTGGGGATTGGTTGCTTGACCGTGTAAGAGGTCACTGTCAGAACGCTTGGAGAGGATGACTTTCGCAGGTGAGGCAGGGCCGCGCGAATCAGGCGGACATGGCTCATGAACGACGTATCCACGGCTTTCTGCCATGTGGCTTCATCGAAGATTTCGAACGAGCCCGCGGGAGGTCCACCCGCGTTTGTGATCAGAATGTCGAGCCCTCCCAAAACATCGACCGCTGACTGAATCAGGTTTTCTGCTGCCGAGGCATCACTAACGTCTCCCACCATCCAGAACGTCTGTGAGCCCGTTTCGTTCGTTATTCTGTCTGCCGCAGACCGGGCATTCTCTGCCTCGCGGCCATTGACCACAACTTTGCATCCCTCCCGCGCAAGCGTCAGAGCGGTGGCAAAGCCAAGTCCGCGCGAGGAGCCGGCCACGAAGGCACACTTATCTTTGAGTTGTAAATCCATAGGGACTCCTAATCTATTTAATATTAACAGATTTTGAAAGAACTCTGTAATGGAATCGTTGAAGCCACTGAAGGAAGTATCAGTGGCTTCAACTTTCGGCGATTTCTCCGTTTGATTATGGAATTAACAATATCTTGCCTTTTGATTGCCGACCCTCAAGATAGCGATGTGCCTCAGCGACATCAGCAAGCGGGAAGGTTTTATCAATTCGAACCTTTAACTCGCCGGAGGCAATCCAGTTGAATACGTCGTTGACTCTTTCCAATAACTCGGCGCGATCTGCGGTGTAGTGACCGAGATAGGGTCGAGTCAGATAAATCGAGCCCTTTGCATTCAAGACCTGCGGGTCAAGAGGCGGGACTGCGCCCGAGGAGGCCCCGTACAGAATCATAGTACCCCGCCGCCGAAGGCAATTCAAGCTTTTATCGAATGTGTCCTTGCCAACCGAATCATAGACAACATCCACGCCTGCGTTATTGGTCAAGCGCTTGACTTCCGCTTCAAAATCTGTCCGGGTGTAGAGGATGACTTCATCCGCGCCCGCTTCGCGTGCCAGCCTCGCCTTTTCCTCTGTGGATACTGTCCCGATCACGAGGGCGCCGCGAAACTTCGCGACCTGCACCAGGAGTTGTCCGGTTCCTCCACCGGCAGCGTGCACAAGCGCAGTCTCCCCTGCTTTAAGTGGATATGTGCTGAAGGTCAGGTAGTGAGCAGTCATGCCCTGCACCATCGCTGCGACCGCTTGATTTGCATTTACCCCTGCCTGGATGGGAACGAGCCGCCAGGCAGGCACAGTTGCATATTCCGCATAGGAGCCTTGTACCATGGCATATGCGACGTGATCACCTGGTTTTACCTCGGTCACGTTTGGACCAACCGCATCCACAATCCCCGCTGCTTCCTGCCCAAGCGTAAGCGGCAATGATCCCTGGTAACGGCCGATGCGATGATAGATATCAATAAAATTGACGCCGATTGCTTCGAGCTTTACCCGCGCTTCGCCCTCCCCTGGCTCTGGCACCGGGGCATCTTCATACGTCAGCGCTTCCAACCCTCCATATTGATGTACGCGGACCGTTTTCATAGATTCACCATCTCGAAGAAAATGGAACGTAAGATTCGTTTCTAGAAAATTGCATCCATCAAATCCCGTTCTCGCAACATACGACGCTTCCAGTTGTTGATCAGCGGAACAACAAATGGCAATAGACGCAGGCTGTAATAAGGCGGCAGAACTGGCACGCCAAGCAAGTCTCCAAAGCTGATCAGCACGAAGAGATGCTCCAACGAGCCGCGCTGTTTTGCCAGGGTGCGCACCTGGTCGTGGATTGCCATGCCGTAGAGGATTTCGGCGAGTTTACGGTTAATTCGTTTGGAAGACATAGGGCAAAATAAAATGTGAGGTGTAAATCATATTTTACACCTCACATCTTACACTTCACGCAAAAAGCGCATCGCCCATACGCGTCAGAGAGGTTGTCCCACGCACTTCCGTCTCGTATAGTGGGAGCGTGGAGCGTACCATGCCATCGAATTTCTCCCAAATGTCATCCATATAGCGCGCCTGCATATCGACGCGGTTATGGACGAACTCGGGTGAGTCTGTGTTTACCTGGGAGCGATCGATCAGCATGTTGACAATCACACCTCCCACGGGAATTCCAAAGTCATGGAACCAGCCGATAAAGCGTGTGATCACTGCAATGGGCAGCGCTTCAGGAAGGGTCACGAAGAAGAATGCTGTCAGGTCTGCATCTGTGAGCAGCTTCTGAGCTTTTCCCATCCGGTCGCGGAATGATACTAAATATTCCATCAATGGATCAGCTTCCTTCTTTTTGGTAAAGGAGAGTAGTTCACGTAACGAACGCGCCTCCTCCCGGCTCTTCACCATCTTGTTGACCCACAGTGAGTAGACCTTGGACATCCCCAGCAAGCGTCTGGCATTGGCGGTTGGGGCGGTGTCGAAGACATACACATCATACTCGTCACGCAACATCAACTCGACCATGTTCTCAAACATCGCCGATTCTTCAAAGGCCGGGTTCATCGTCGCGGATTCGACAAATTCTTCTGCTTTGGTCGAGATATCGGCAAATTTCAGGAACCATTGGATTTTATCCCGGATCTCCTGCTTGGACCGTTCAATCGTATCTTTTGTGTCGATCTCATAAGCCCATAGATTCGGGACACCGTCCACAGTCGTTGGCTTGCCAAATACATTTTGGCTGAGCAACCCGCTCAAACTGTGGACCGGATTCGTAGAAGCCAGCATGACCCGCCTGCCCTGTTTGGCGAGCCAGATGGCGGTCGCGCCCGCCATGACCGTTTTGCCCACGCCTCCTTTGCCTCCAAAGAAGATGTAGCGCAGTGTGTCATGTTCTTTTACATAATCCTTCATAGGAGTTTCAATCGCTTTGGCACTCATAGCTTTTCTCCTACTTTCTCCCCATACATGATTTCGGATAGTTTCTTGATCATCTCCAGACCGGTCACATCCCGCTCCAGTTCGGGGACCCTCGAGGCGACCTGGCTGCCGAAGGTTTCATCGATCTGCTTGAGATATTTATCCTGCATCTCGATGCGGTTTTTCAGGTAGGAGGGAATGTTCTGTCCAAGCAGTTCGCGGGGCACTACTCGATTGACCACATAGCCCATGATGGGAACATCGAACTTCGCGAACAGTTCCGCCGCTTTGGCTGTGTCAACCAGGATCATCTCCTCAGGAATGATGACAAAGAAGAAGCCAGTCTTCTCTTTATCTGTCAGGATCTGAGAGGAAGCATTAATGCGCCCACGGATGTACTGCAATTCCTTGAGGATCTGATCTTCTTCTGTTTCCTTTTCGCGTTTCAAACGCGAGACCATCTCCTCGTATTCGCGCATCTCCTCGCGCAGTTTCGTGATCTTATTGATCCACTCATCATAGACCTTTGCCATGCTCAGATAGTAGAGCGCGTGACCGAGTGGAACAAGATCGTAGATGTAATAGTCGTAGTCACCCTGCACGACAATATCTACAACCGCGTCGAAGATGGCGCTTTCCTCCATGGCGGGTTCAGCGGAAGCAGCCTGGATATACTGCTCGATCTCCTCAGGCACCTCATCGAACCCATACATATCCAGAATTTTCTGTCGAATCTCGTTTTGATAGGCTTTAATGTGCTGATCCGCGTCGATCTCCTGCGCCCAGAGATTTTCCATGATCTGGACAGGACCCTTGCCGAAAATGTCCTTCTGGAAAATATCGGAAAGGCTTGCCTGTGGATCAACCGAGAAGACCAGCACTCTCTTCCCCTGTTGGGCAAGCCAGTAGGCCGTAGCAGCAGAGAAGGTGGTTTTCCCCAGGCCTCCCTTGCCGCCGAACATAATATAGCGTCGTTCAGGATGTTCTTCGAATATGTGTTTGAGGGACATGCTGTCTCCTTATTTCAACGATGTGCAACTCCTAGAACATTGCGTCTGAAACATCTTTTTCGCGCAGCAGGCGTCGCTTCCAGGTGGAGATCTGCGGCACCACATATGGCAGCAAACGCAGGCTGTAATACGGGGGCAGGATTGGGACCCCGATCATATCGCCCATCGTGATCAGGATGAACAGATGCTCCATACTGGCACGTGTCCGCAAGGCATAGCGGCTCATATCATGCGATGCCATGCCATAAAGCACTTCCTTCATGTTTTGCCAAAAACTTTTTTTCTCTTCTTCGCTCATATCCATGTTCCTTTCTCTAACGCAGGAGGATTCTTAACACAAAGGGCACGAAGTACACAAAGGGGAAAAGACTCACATTAGGTTTCTTCCTTTGTGACCTTGATGTCCTTCGTGTTTAAAAACATAGGTTGTGTACAAAATCTACAGACCATCCAAGTGATAATCATGTTCATCGCTAAATTCGCGTTCGCGCAGAACGCGGCGTTTCCAAGTTGCAATATTGGGAACAATATAAGGCAATAAACGCAGGCTGTAATAAGGTGGCAGGATAGGCACACCAATCATATCTCCCACCGTTCCCAACATAAATAGACTCTCCAGGCTGCCGCGCATTTCCATGGCGTGTTCGGCGATCTCCATGCCAAACATGCCATATAAAAATTCACGGATGGACTGCCAGCGACTTGGTCGCTTGCCTGATTGAACTTGATCCTTTTTCATATTATACTGATACCAGTAATCTCCAATCGTTGCCGAGGTGCATGGTGAATCCACAATACGTTCTGGTTGTTGCCGTGATCGTCCTGATGGGCTGGTTCGCTATAGGCGTCATCTACAACCTGCGTCGTGGCGATGCACTCTTGAAGTGGATGCAGAACGGGCTTCCAGACATCGGTCAGAAGACTACGTTTCGCTGGCTCGGCACCTCGGTCGCAGAACTTGTGATCGCGCATGCCAAAAAGCCATTTCGGCGCCTGGAAACTCTGCTTGTTTTTAAACCGCGCGACGTTTTTTGGATGACGATCCTGGCATATTTCCAGGGACGGGATGACATGGTCATTTTTCGGGCTCAGCTTACAACGGCTCCTGTTGCTGATCTTGAGTTGGTCGACCCAAAAACCTGGAGCGGACGCGGCGTCTTGAAGCAGTTCGCCAATCGCAAGTGGGAAAGCAAGGCATACCAAGGATTGCAATTAATGGCTCCCGCGGGATTACTCGACCTGGCAACCAAAACGCTCGACAGTCTGACCATCCCAATGCAAAAATTATCTTCGAACTACGCGCGCCTTAGTTTACGTAGAGACGCCTCGCGACCGAATTTCGAAGTGCATGTGCCGTTCCCTGCCTACCGAATATTGGACGCCAGACAATATTTCGGAGCGCTGCGCGAATTGGCACGCGCCATCGGCGAACGAGACGAATAACGCAAATACATGAGCCAGGGAGACGCAAAGCGCGTCTCCCTGTTTGCAACTTAAGCTAATCGTCAGCTGCAGCGGGAACTTTCTTCGCTGCACCACCTGTGCCATAACGCTGATAGGCTTGATAGCCGTCCCAGCCGATGATCAGTGCTGCAACGAACAACAAGACAGCAATGATGATCATGGCCCAGGCCCCACCGGCGGCAATACCACCTTTTGGCACAATGGTCACAAACAGGTTGCGTGCAGTGACCAGCGTGGCAGCTAGGGTAGTGATATACATGAAGAGCATTGGCCACAGCGCAAAGGAAGGATTCTTCTTTTGCTCCCTTAGCCACACGGTAACAATCAGCAGGCT
>Ga0065707_10082521_pt1 | contig 14221 bp, 14 predicted proteins | sample SwiRhicommuniRL3_FD_59094 | JGI IMG/M metagenome (GOLD analysis project Ga0065707, IMG submission 59094) | Switchgrass rhizosphere bacterial communities from Rose Lake, Michigan, USA - RL3 v2 (version 2) | ecosystem: Host-associated > Plants > Roots > Rhizosphere > Soil | place: East Lansing...
AATTGGGAAGCATCGTCGAAACGGCCTGGGCCTGGCATCGGCGGAAATCCCCGTCCGCCACGGCGCCTTGACAGTCTTCGCGAAGCGCCGCTAGAATCCACGCTTTCCGGGAGGTCGGGGCGTAGCGCAGCCTGGTAGCGCACTTGCTTGGGGTGCTTTAACCGTGTCCTTGGAAGTCCGCTCCCATCAAGCGTTTTCAGCGACTTAGCATTTTGGCAAACACGGAAAAACACACCAGAATTTTGCAGTTGGTGTTGCCAGGAAGTGTTGCTAGCTGAAATAGAAAATCGGCGGCCCACCCGTTGCAACGGGGGTGGGCTCCTGACCTACCAGGGCCGCCGTACTTTTCCCCTTCAGGCCGCTACAGGAAGCGGACCGTGCCGAAGAAGAAAAAGCCGCAAACAGATGCCGTGGAGCTCAAAAGGTATTGGCCGGAATCTTGCCCGAAAGAACTGGCCCACGGAATGGTCGGTTCTGACGGCGCCCGCATTGGCCAGGACACGATCAAGCGGGGCGGCGTGGTAAAAATGAATCCCGGCGTTGCATGGAGGCTTACCGCCACTTTCAGCGAAATAACCTGCGAGGAAGAAGCAACACAAGGAACGAAACCGCCGCGGGGATTCTCCCATTTCGACATGACGATCACTCGGGCCGATCCGCTCCTGCTTGCGCGGATCAAGCATGGGAACACTATCCGCCTGCGCGATCAATGGGAATTTGAGTTTGAAGGCGACCCGGCCATGGTTCGCCGGCAGAGCGCGATCATGAAGCTGACACGCATGGTCTTTGCGAGGGACGAGAAAGATGAGAATACGCGCGAGGTGCGGCAATGGATCGCCCTTCAGTATGCCGCTAGAGCTTCGGCGGTGCTTGTGCGGTGTGCCCGGGCTGACGCTTCTGAGAGGATGCCGGTGCGCCGATTCGATCCGCTCGATCAGGATGCAACGGGCTCATGCTTGGCTCGGGACCTCGATTTGGATCCCGCCCTTGTCAGCGACACCCTGGAGCGTTTCGGCAGATTCCAGGAGGCCATCAACAACCTTCCCGATGAAAAGCTAACCCGCGTGGAAGTGGATCGCGCCCTCGGAATAGAGTCAAGGGATGGGGATGATGCCGAGTACCTTGCTCTTCCCGATCTGACCACAGAGGAAGCGGCCGAAATGGAGCGCATGAAGAAGCTAGCGATGCGCCACGAGCTCGATCCAGATGGACAGGCGCGACTCCTTCCCCTCCTGAAGCGCCATACCGCCCACATCAAAGCCCGCCTGAGAATTGGCAAGGCTCGATAACTCTCCCGACTTCACACAATTACAAGAAGCCAGACTTGCCTGACCCCTCCCAATAGGAGGGGTAAATGGCAGAACGCAAGATCACGATCACCGTCGAGGGAGATGGACCAGGAGCAGAGACGGCACTCGCCCGCCTTATCGAGGCACTTCGGCTCGTCACCGAACCGCGGCCTAAGCCTTCGCCGCCTACACCCAGGCCCCAGGCCAAGGAAGGCGCTGCATGACCCGCCCTCTGGCCGTGGAGCCTGATCCGCCGCCTGGAATCGAGCAGCATTTCGATGCGCGAGCGGTGGCGGTCCTGCTCGCTCTCTCTCAGCAGACAATCTATCGCCTTGAGCGCGAGGGAAAGCTGCGCGGAATTCGCCTAGCAGGGCAGCTCCGCTTCAGCGAGTCGGCAATCCATGAATTCCTGGTTCGGGCAGCCGAAGCCCCGCGCCGTGTCCCTCCCCCCCAGCTCCTTGCAGCCGGTGGACGACCGCGGGGGAGCCGGCGGCGATGAGCCTGCCTGAAGTCCTACAGCCAGCCGATGAATATGCAGAGCGCTCAACGATTCTCATGGCGCTTGAGACTGCGCAGATGCGGACTGAACTCCTCGGGGAATGCCATCGCGCTCACTTCTCTGGAGCCCTCCGTCCGATGCTATGGGAACTCATCGAGACTCGAGCAAAAGAGGGCTTTCCCCTCCAGGATCTCGGGGAACTTCGCACGGCTTATCTCGGTTTGCCGGATCAAATTCGCATCCCGCCAGCTTCCGCCGAGAATGAATTCAGGGCTGTTTCCGACGCAAATTTCCGCGGAGATGTCGCGTCATATTTGCAACGGCTTCGACTTTTTGCTGCAAAGCGAGGAATCCTAAGGGGCGCAGAGCGTGTCTATCGGGCCGCCGGCAATGGTGCGACACCGGAAGAATTGAAGGCCCTGATTCAGGGGCTCAATGCGGAATTGCCGGTAGCCTCTGCTTCTCCCCTCACATGGATTAACTCCGAGGGATACGACCCGGATGAAAAGGTGCAGCCTGAATTCGGGACGGAGAGCGGAGAGATCGTCATGCCCCAGGGTGATCTCGTGCTGGTCGCGGCAGAGGTGGGCGCAGGAAAGACGCTCTTCCTCCTGGATGCCTGCATCGCCACCATGCAGGGCCTTCCATTCCTGGGATTCCCTAGGGCCGGCGCTGGCAAGGCGATGATGATCCAGGCCGAGGGAGACGGGATGAAGCCAACCCGGCGGCGGGCCGTTCGGATTATCACCGGACGCGGCGGGCAAGTGGAACAGCTCGATTCCCCACGCTTTCGACTCGCCGCGCCGGACTGTTTCTGCCTGGAGCGTCCAGAGAATAGAGAAGCGCTTCAGCAGAATCTAGACCGCGACGATCCGGATGTTTTGGCGCTCGATTCCCTGACCGCCATCGCTGACCCGCAGCGCGAGTCCGGCTCTGCCGCGGCGGTGGGGGAATTCATCCGGGAATTCATTCGTCCGTTACAAAAGCGCCCAGACGGAAGTAGGCGGACCCTGCTTCTCTCTCACCATTTGCGCAAGCCATCCGCCGGCCCAGGGGCTAACAGTCTCAAGGCCAGGATCGCGGGGAGCTTCTATACCCTCGGCTCCGTCGATTCGTGTCTCGGTTTGGAAGGGTCCGGCCCCGAAGGTTTCCGGGTCAGGCTGGTGAAGCGCACTAGGTGGGGGAGCCGTTTTGAGCCATTCCTAGTGGCAATAGAGGGCGAGGCGAATGCTCCCCTTTCTCTTTCCAATCGAGGCTCACTGAAACCGTCCAGCGCCCAACTCGGGGCAGATGAGGATGAAGTCCTAGAGGGCTTCTCGGCCTTGCCAGATACATCTGACCCTGAGGGATGGATTCGCCTGGCCGATGTGAAGCGCCACGCAGGCATTGGACGTGAGGACGCGAAACGAGGGAAGCGGTACGACAGAGCAGCTGACCGACTCCATGAGGCTGGCCGCCTCGATAAACATCCCGACCGGCGACGCACCTACAAGGTCATCCCACTTCGAGAGCCAGGAGAGGGCGAATGAGCGACCGTGCGGACAAGTTGCGGACACTTTGCGGACATCAAAAAGTGCGGACAGACAACCCCCCTATAACCCCCCGTTGTCCGCAGTCTACGGGACAAGCGCGGACAACTTGCGGACAGAGACAGGGACCGCGGGACTTCCCCGCTTTGGGCGGGGCGTCCCTTGTCCCTTCGGAAACCCTAAGAAACCCGCCTTCGCCCGGCAATATGTGCGCGGGACAGCCTTCCGGCCTCCACTTTCAAGGCCCAGGCCTCGACCTTCCCGATGGCCGTGGGAAGGTTTCACTTGCTTCGCTAGCGAGTGCGATGCAGCCTAACCCTCGTGGTTGTATGGTTTGCAATGGAAGGTGAAACCGCAACAGTTGGGAGCAACACCTCTTTTTCCGCATACCCTCCGGAGCTGACATGGACCACGGGGGGCTTATGCACTCTATTGCTTTGGGTGGGAATTGGGCGACAACTCCTCCCAAAATTTCTCCTGTGTTGGGCAACATGGGTCTCTTTCGACGGGGGTTTTGATGCCTTCTGCAAAACGGCCTTCTCGCTCCGCTCTGGTGGCTCTGGCAGAGGAGATTGACCGGGATACGAGCCTTTCCCTGGAGGTTCGGTCCCGCCTGACCTGGGGCCTTAATTGGGAGCGGAAGCGTAACCCAGGGATGGATATTCTCGAGGAGGAGGTCCGGGCCGCTGTTTGGAGAATCCTTTGGGGGCTCCAATGCGGGGATCGGGACCTGTTGACAAGGTGCCGTGCGTTTTCTGAGCTGATACGTGGTCTTCGAGCTCTCGGGATACTAGGCCGAGACGGTGCGTTTGGGTCGGTGCGGTCCAGGGGCTTGAGAATGCGGCCGCCCACTCGACAGGCATGACCATTGGCCAAGCCAAGCTAGAAGTTGACAGGAATCCGGCTGGCGTCACATTGGGTCGTATAAGAGCCTTGAGGATGGAAAGGCCCGGGCCTGAAGTATGACAGACAAGCAACGTTCGGAAGCGACAAAGAAGGCCGCCAGGGTACGCCGGGGAAATGGGTAACTCAATGAATTCAATTGACTTTTTGGAATATCTGGATATTATCTTCGCTTTATAGATTTGAATTTCCCAACTCAAGGGGAAGCTGCGGAAGAAATGGAGCATAACCCGATGCCACAGGATGGCAGAACTTCCGAAGAGCGGTTGATAGACCGGGCGCTTCTTCTCTTGGCACTGAATTACGGGGAGCGCGTTGGTCGAATTGATCATTTCAGGCTAATGAAAATCCCTTTCGCGGTTCAACACAAACTGAATGGCGAAAAACTGAGGAGCTTTTCGTATCGTTTTTTCCGTGAACAGCATGGTCCAATCAGTAAGGCAATTTATGATGATCGTGATGTTCTCAAAGATGCGGGACTGATCGAGGGCGGTTCAAGTCGTTTGAGTCTTACAAAGCTTGGGGATCAACTATCTAGATTAATTTCTACCTTCTTAGAGGAAGAGGCACAGAACGAGAGGATCGTATCCGTCCTAAAGTCAGGAGCCCAGAGATATGCTTCTCTTCCAACCTGGGAAGCAATAAAGGCTGAAATCTATGACCTCGAAGTTGAGATGAACGGGGAAGCGGTGAAGGTGGGCGATACTACTTCGTGGACGGATGTTCTCGAGAAGCTACCGCCAGAGGAGTGCGCTGGCCGTTTGATCATGCCTGAAAAGTTGACCCGAACCCTTAATCTCGCGTTTTGTCTTTCGCCAATGGAGATTGAAGCGGGTTGCCGCAACTCTGGGCTGACCATTGAACAAGCATTTGCTTGAGACCTAAAGGACGACATAAATCGTCCTAAAGACGACTGTATCGTCAGGAAATTCTGAGCATTCGGTATGCCGAGAACCTAGTCCCCGCCTTCTGCATTCACCACATATTCCGTAAACCAGCCTGTAAGGTCCCACGCTTCTTTCAAAGCATCCTTCCCACGGATAAAAATGCTCCGGGTCGTTGCCTGGTTTTTTTAAGACCGATTCAACACACTCTCGGAGAGGTGCTTTGGAATCTGGACCGTAGTTCCTCAGCTTGTTGACAAATAGCTCAGTGAAAATGGGCTTCATGCGGCAACTGCTTTCGTCGGCTCGCTCTTACCAGTGGCCGATCCGGAGGGATGATATGAGCTTGCTAGTCCTTCGCCAGCGCTTCTCTGGCTTTTTGGCCTATCTCCGCTACCTCGTTTTCCTGTGCCATCCATTTGTGCAAACTCTGCTGAAGCAGTTCCGACAGCATCGCTGCATGTTGTGGCGACATGGAAATTGCAACCACCTCGCGAACAACATGCGCGTTCCCTTCCGGGGACTGCTCAAATTCTCCAAACCGGATCCTAAAATCCACTCTTGTTGTTTGAATCTGGGCCGTGTTCGCATATCTATGGACGAATCCAGGGTCCTTGATACGTGCAGGAAGTTTTTCTTGGGCTGGAGCTGTCTTCCTTGTTTTGCGCATAGATTTGGTCATTTAGTGGTCTCCAGGCCCGTCGCGGTGGTAATCGTAAGTACCTCTGATGGAGAGCCCGACAGCGCTGTTGAGAGGTCCCAGATACTCGCATACGAACTTTCTTCTCTGGGCCCTCCTTCCAAAAGCGCAGATTCGAGTAGAAAGTCAAGATTCGTTGTGAATGCCTCTTTCGAAAGCAAGGTTCTTAGATCGGCGACGTGCCAATCGTCGAAGGAGGCTACATTCTCCTCAATGTGCAGTGGTCTTTGCTCAAGCCCCTTGTCATCGCCAAAGCTCGGAACAACGGAAGAACTATCCGGAATTCTTGCCTCGTAGCCAACGATTTCGCTAAATGGAACAAATCGGACTATCAGGCCGCAATCAAATGCGGAAGCTAGATCTATGAGGGTATTGAGAGTCATGCCTTCTTTGTTCGGATCTTCTAACCTGGAAATTGTGGCCTGCGGTTTTGCTGCTCGCTCCCCAAGCTCGCCTTGGCTCCAGTTACGGGCCTCGCGGTTTGCTCGTATTTGAAACGCGATCCCGACGCGAATAGTCTCAGTTAGGAATGCCTTGCGGTCTTCCTTCCCTCTCCTGAGACTCTTAATGAGCTGCTGGCGAATCGAATCTGTAAGCATCTATTAGTTTCCTATTTGTCTTTACGGCATCCATTCGCCTCTGAGCAAGCTCAGGGGCATTGGCCGGATCCCATCGGGTCGGTTTGCGGCCCGTTTTGGTGGCACCCAACAAAAAGGTGAACTCTCCAGGGTTAGGGCCCTGAAATCCTAAGGGCCTGTACATAATGCCTTCGAACTTGATAATTAGTTCCCAAATTCCATTTGTACCAGTGAGGGCCTCGAAATAGGGGCGCTTCATTTCGGCCTCACCGCTTTGGTGCCTTATTATTGCATCTATTCTTTCGCGAACCCGCCTATCGACTTCCTCTCGCCATTGCGAGAAGTTCGCCTTCTGGTCTGCCCCAATATACACGAAAAATGACCAGTGCGCCATATCGATTATTCCAAAAAAATCATATTATCTAGCCAGCCCATGGTATAACATTTTCGACATATCATTGCTAGTGTTTAACCAAAATACGGGATTCCCTGACGATTTGACGGGGAGAAACGCGCTATGACTCTCTGGAGTTTCGCCGAGGGGGGTCAATGCGACCGCACGCATGGCCGACGTGAGCAAGAACGCCGTTCTCAAGCTACTGTCTGACCTCGGCCCTGTCTGCCGTGGATTCCAGGACGAAGTGCTTCTGGGTCTGTCCTGCCGAAAGATTCAGGTTTACGAGATTTGGGCCTTCACCAGGATGGAGCAGAAGAGGATCCCAGCCAAGCCAGCTGGGACCTGGGGAGTAGGGGATTGTTGGACCTGGATTGCCATCGATGCAGAGACAAGGCTCGTCCCATCTTGGTTTGTAGGGCTTTGGAATGCGCGTACGGCATCGTTTTTCATGCGGGATCTGCCCTGAGGCTTTCCGATCGTGGCCGGTTAACGAGCGATGGGCATTCGAGGTTTCCTGAAGCGGTCGAGTCTGCATTTGGCTCCGAAATCGATTCCGCACAGCCAATAAAGGTCATCGGTCTGCCGGAACGCTCGCCTCAGGCCGAATGGAAATATAGCCCTGGCGAATGCTTCGGGTCGCGGCGAAAGATTGTCTCGGGAAATTCGGATCTTCGCCATGTTGCCACTTCCTACTCAGAGCGATCAAACCATAAACTGCTCTCCAAGAATGGCCGTCTGACCCGCTCAACCAATGCTTTCAGCAGAAAGGTTGAGAACCTTAGAATTCGACAGATGTGGGACTCAACAGTCCTACAACTTCGCGAAGGTTCATATGAGCTTGCGGGTTAGTCTGGCGATGGCGGCGGAGAAGGGGGACAGGTCTTGGAGCTATGAGGACGTGATCGGGTTGCTGAAGGTTTCGGAGCCTTCGGATGCAGAAATTGGCAAGAAGAGGCATGACACCAGAAAGCCAGACTGAACCTCTGGCGACTACGGGAATTATCACTCTAAGGAGATCTGGTTCAGGGACCCTCCCGGACCGCCCCTCGAATGCCGCTTGGTCCTTGTGGCTGCCGGTCCACATGTCGTCCTTGGAGTGAAAGACGACTGGTTTCCTCGGCGGATGCGGTGTGCCGCTGGAATGCCACTGGACGTGTCTGCTTCCATCGAGGGACGACAAGTGCTCGCGGCTGGATGTACGTGGAAACCGCAGGTTCCATTGTTCGACACCGCCAATTCAAGGAATAACGTGTGATTCGGATTGCTCCTTCAAAACTCCCTCATCAGCTACTTTGTTTCACAGGCGACGACCCGTGTCGTGTATCCTCTAGCTATCCGCTTCGGCCAAGAAACCGCCGAGCCCCGCCCAGTAGCGGGCGCTTCGGGAGGTGCCTCGTCATGAAGGAAAGCACTCGCAGTTGGTTGTCGCGATTTCCGATCCTTGCTCTCTCGCTACTTTTCTTGGCGTCATCAACGCTTTCCGATTCAGACATGTCCTTATTCACACTCCTCGCACCCCCTGAACTTCTCGGTCAGCTACCGGTCAGTCTTGTCGAAGGCGATTTCAACAATGATGGAGTTGAGGATCTGGTTTCCCTCAATAGGTGGTCGGGCGACGTTTCAGCCCTCATCGGCTTAGGAGGCGGCAATTTCCAGAAACAGATCAGATCCCCCTTGGCCTTATATGGAGATAATTCCGGTGGAATGCTGGCCGCTGATTTTGACCGCGACGGCAATCTCGATCTGCTAGCTTGGAGTAGCGGATCTACAAAGGTCCTCATCGGTCTAGGAAATGGTAGATTCAGAATGGGAGCGAACGAACCCTGGGGAAACTCGATCGCGTCGGTTGTCGTAGGAGACTTCAATTCCGACAACAACTTGGATATCGTGGTCGCCGACCGAGGAGTCTATAGCAATGAACCCTTACCTCCCCGTTACGCTCCTGCCTTAATTGTCTCCTTCGGGAATGGCGATGGCTCTTTCTCCCCGCTCATTAGAACCGTCATGGTGGACAGCCCCTTGGCCCTCGCTGCCGGTGACTTTAACAATGACGGTAGAGCAGACCTTGCTCTCGCATACGGTGTGGTCCCTCGCTGTTCAGGGATTTGTACTCCTTCAACGGGAGGGCTCGTTTTGCTTACCGGTCGCGGTGATGGAAGCTTTGACGCTGGAGACCGATTAGATTCCGAAGTGCCTTGTGCGGTTGCCGCCGGGGATCTCGATTCGGATGGGCATGATGACCTCATGGTCCTAAGCAAAGGCTATCCACAAAGTGGATTTTCCCCCTTCTTGAGCTCGGGCGACGGCCATTTTGTGCCTGGGGACCGGATTGATCAAGAACTTTCCTCCTGCTCCATTACCATGAGTGACTTCAACACGGACGGTCATCTCGATTTCGCTACTCCGGATTCTGTGTACTTGGGGATTGGGGATGGCACCTTCGGATCTCAGAGGAAGCTTGGATTATACCCATCGTTCGTAGTCGCAGGAGATTTCAATCTGGACGGCAACTCCGACTTGGCGGGTATATTTGGCGAAGATCTTGGTTTCCTATTAGGAAGAGGGGATGGAGAATTCGATTTCCGTAGGGGTTCGTACGACAGGTACTTCGGCACAGGCGATAGCCCTTCCGGAATCGCCGTAGGTGATTTCAATGCTGATGGAATCTCGGATCTCATTGTCACAAACTCACGCTCCAACGATGTTTCCCTTTTCCAAGGCATGAGACCTGAAATTTTCGAATTTGCAAGACAATTGCCAGTTGGGGTTTCCCCGGTTGGGGTAATCGTTGCTGACCTCAATGAAGATGGGATGAGCGATGTGGCTGTGCTTAATGAAGGGTCTCGAAACGTGTCGATACTGCTGGGCGAGGGGGACGGCAGTTTTTATTCCTCTAAGGTGTTTGACGGTATCAGCCCAAGTTCTCTGGGCATGGCTATTGGCGACCTCAATGGAGACGGTCATGAAGATCTGGCCGTGACGAGTCTCTACTCCAACGATGTATCTATACTGGAGGGAGGCGGAGATGGAACTTTCCGGCTCGCAAGGCGTGTGACGGCCGGGGAGGCGCCATTGGGCATTGTGGCAGCAGACTTCGATGAAGACGGCAACCAAGATTTAGCCGTGTCGAATAGTGCCTCACAGTCTGTCTCGCTGCTGCGCGGTCGAGGCAACGGGACGTTTGAGATCCCAAAGCATTTCGCCGCTGGAGTTTTGCCTTACAAGTTAGCAGTTGGTGATTTTAATAGTGATGGAGCCCCAGACCTGGCTGTTGCTAATGCCTTCTTCGCTCACGCCGGAACTGTGTCAATCCTAATTGGCGGCGGTGACGGTAATTTCAAACCACAACAGATCTTCGCCGTGGAAGGCTTACCGACCGACGTTATAGCGGTCGACCTGAATGAAGATGGAATTGTAGACGTGGCCACAAGCGACCGATTTGGCGGAGTGTCTCTGCTGCGTGGTGTTGGAGACGGAACCTTTTCGACGGTTCAATTTCTGGAGGGAGGGGCGGGGCCTTCTGGAATTGTCGCGGGGGATTTTTCCGGAGATCATCGACTCGACATCGCGGTCGCAGACGCAGGGAATAACACCGTGTCAGTTTGGGTCAGGAACAGTCGCCCAGTGGCGGTTGTGAAAGCCGACGAGGCGGTGGAATGCACTTCTTCTCAGGGGACCCGCGTGCTCCTGGACGGCACTGGATCGACTGATCCCGATGGGACGCCGGCTACAAACGACGATATCGCCTCCTTTGAGTGGTTTGAAGACGGCTCTCCTTATGGGGTCTTCCTTGGGAGCGGTCAATTGCTTGAGGTGAGCCTCGGACTGGGGGAACATTTCATTTCCCTCTACGTCACAGATAAAGCGGGCGCAGTCGATTCGATCAGTTTTCAGATCTGGGTGCTGGACTCGACGCCCCCAGCTCTGCGTGTAAGCCTAAATCCCTCTCGACTGTGGCCCCCTGACCACAGAATGGTTGAGGTCTCTGCGTCAGTCGAAGCGAGTGATGCCTGTGGCAGTACCACCATCCTGCTGGATGGGATTGTGAGCAATGAACCCGACGGTTCGAGCGACAATGGAAATCAGAAAGACATGAGCGATATCCAGGGGGCCCTTCCCGGCACAGCGGACTTTGGGTTTCAGCTTCGTGCAGAGCGAGTAGCGAACGGCACTGGGCGGAAGTACACGGTTACGTATCAAGCGCTCGATGCCTCATCCAATATTTCGTCGGCCAGCGTCGTCGTCACGGTCCCACTGTCGCAGGCCGAGCCCCCCAAACCCAGGTAGACCCTGTCTCTCTAATGTCATCTGTTAAGGTCCTACCTGTCGCTTGACCCATTCTGAGTGGAGTTTCCTGCCTGCGTCGATGCGACACCAGGGAGGGAGGTGGCTTCACTGACGCACTCCTACCCATTCCGTCTGAGCTCCGGCCGTTGCCATCGTCGAGGTCGCACCGGTGAGGCGCACGCGTTGCACTCACGGGAGCGGGTTTGCACGGAATGCGAGGGATCGAGGAAATGTGTGGTGGCTCTGGTCAGGCGCCGCGGCCACGCGTTGCTCATGACTACCCTTCCGCGCCCATTGAGGGGAAGCCACCCGTGGACTTGGGACCGCTCGGGACAGGATTCAGCAGGGTAAGTCGCGAACCCTTTCCCACATTCCCTGGTCGCTCGGATGCGTGTAGACGGTCGTGGTAAGTGGACTCACGTGCCTCGCAAATCTCTGTGCCAGGAATAGGTCCCTGCTGGCCCGGTCGAGTTTCGCGCCTGTTTTGCTGGAATTAGAAATCAGATTGACTGGATGGACTCGCTGCTTCTGGCGGCTGCAACGAGACTGGAGAAGGTCCAATCACTGGTGTCATATCATCACGAACCTTCGACAGCAAATCGAGTCCAACCGGAATCGAAAGTGGCTTTTCAGGTTTCAGTCCATCATGGATCACGAGAAAAACATGGGAATCCGGGCGGAGTTCCTTGAGAAACTCTGGACCAAAAATGTACACTCCCGCATAGGACTCGTCATTGGCTGAGCCATTATTGGAGATGAACTTAGCCGCCTGGGTGACCCGCGATCGTCGGATCGGTGCCACGTTCTTTCCGTCGATCACCAGTTCAGCACTGTCGAAGTCGCTCTTGTAGTGATACCTCAAGGTGCTGGTCACTCCCGTCATTATTGCCCCAAAAATTGAGCCACCGGTTGCCTTGAGACGGGGCAGCATAAAGATCTCAATCACCGGACGATAATCCCCGAGAGCAACCCTCCACGCTCTCAGGTTAGAGTACGGATCAGCATCCGGGTTTTCTGAGTTACCTCCTGCTTTCTTCAGCTTCTTAGCCCGAATGTCAGCCTTCTCCGCTGCATCCTTTGTTTCGAGAAAGTACTTGAGGGCTGGGGTCATGAACTGCACATCAAATGTGGCATTCCTGACCCCATAATCACTTGGTTTGAATTCCTTTACTTGGATCTGCTGTTTAAGGTCTGCAAGCGGGAACTGTCCCTCGGGCATAGACGGAAGCGGCCTACTGTCGGGGAGGGGTTTCTGTGAGGCCACGACGCGAGCTTTCTGGAGCAGGTCTTCGGCAAGCCCAATGCGGACGATGCCGGAAACACCCCCGCCGGTCGGATCCAAATCCTTGAAGGTCGCAATGCCAATTACCTGTCCTGCTGAATCGAGCAGTGGACCACCAGAGTTGCCATGATTAATACTGACATCCGAAATTATTACACGGTCTTGGACCTTACTTATGATTCCGCGGGTGAGGATCTTTTCCTGATTCAGCGGGCTGCCGATCGCGATGACGGTATCTCCCTCTCGGATCGGCGGGCTTGTTGGGGACGCTGTAAGCTTCAAGGGGTGAGCCTGAGGATAGGCCGCTGGGTTGAAACGCAAGACAGCAATATCGTTTTCGCTATCGACTTCGAGCTGTTCGGCAGTGAACCGATGGCTGGGATCGAACTCGACAGCCAACTCACGAGATCCTTCGACGACATGGGCATTTGTCAAGATTAGTCCCAGCGAATCGACAAGGAAACCCGAGCCGTGTCCTGTTTCCGATTCGACAGTGACTACCCCGTTCTTGGACTCGTTAAAAATACGTCCCTCGGGTGTAACGGGTATGCTCTCGGGCTGCAGTGTCTTGAGAGTGGCGTTGTCATTGCTCATGTCGACAACGATTTGTCTCTGATCCGGGGAAACATTAATCGAGAGATCCCAGGTATATTGGTGGCCTTCGACCTCGACGGGATCCTGAACGACAAAATGATAAGATCCGGCATTGAGGGTGGTCTCAGCAATTCCATCAAAGCCTGTTGTGATTGACAAAGGCTCAGACTGAGGTAACGGTGCACTTGAGACTGAAACGATCTTGATCGTGCGACGTGGTACTGGTCGAAGGGTTAGGTCCTGCAATACGAGAATTATACGCACCTTGACTTGCGTTTGGACCTGATTCGCCGCTGCGCACTCGCCGTAGGTCACGCCGAACAACAGTGAGAAGAGGAGCATTGAAATGCAGGCGGCGAGCCTCTGAAATGAGGTACGCATATTGATTCCCCCTGGGAACGCCTGAGCTCTGGGCCAGAACGCAGGAGACTCGAATTCTTTCAAGAGACTAAGAACAAGGCCATTTTGTTCTTTATAGCTCCCTGGAAGCTTGCGTGTCAACAGCTTGTTCCGGACGGAAAAAGTTGGAGAACCAGGGCCCAGGTGCACGGTACCAGTTCCACGCGCTGCGGCCCAACGAGGTTAGGATCTCCAGCCCGATCCTTCATTTCACCCTACATGAGGGATTCCCTGAGGTTGTCAAGATTCTGGCAATCCATTTAGGACCTCAGATTCCTCGAAAGTTTGCTCTTGCACCCCCACACGGTTGATCTGAAGCCTGCACTACTTGACCCACCGATCTCAGCGGCATACATTCCCGTGGGGCCACTTGCTAACACTTAGGAGCTTATCCATGCGGAAATCGACGCTTTGCGGTCTGGCCATGGTGTGTGCGTGTTTGCTGCTCGGTTTGACGGGGTCGTTTGCTCAGCGACCCGAGGGCGGTGCTGGGAAGGCGACTAGTGCCACGTCCATCGTGGCTGTCGAGGCCGTTGGTGTTTGCAATCTCGACAACCAGGTCACAACGATGGGAAGTGAACAGCTCTTTTCTGCGACTAGTTCCGCCAGCTGTGTGCCGCGATCACAGTGCTGCAAGGTCTGCTCGAAGGGCAAAGCATGCGGCGACACCTGCATTCGAAGTGACTATACCTGTCACAAAGGCAGGGGATGCGCCTGCAATCAAGAGGAGGTCTGCCAGAATTGAAGTTCGGCGCTTCCTTCTACTTGCTCAGAACTGGTTCCACTTCACTACCGCTGAAATGGTTCCACATTCCGCGCCGAAGCGGCCAACCTGTCCATCGAGCCTAGCCCGGAGTAAGCTCCCACCAATCCCTCTCTT
>Ga0065707_10082522_pt1 | contig 14220 bp, 12 predicted proteins | sample SwiRhicommuniRL3_FD_59094 | JGI IMG/M metagenome (GOLD analysis project Ga0065707, IMG submission 59094) | Switchgrass rhizosphere bacterial communities from Rose Lake, Michigan, USA - RL3 v2 (version 2) | ecosystem: Host-associated > Plants > Roots > Rhizosphere > Soil | place: East Lansing...
GGGACCGTCGCTGGCCACACGATGCGCCACCGGCGGATCGTTCCCACGCCCCTCCAACGTCTTGGAGGGGAGAAGGCCCACTGCGCAGCACCGGCCTTCGGGAGGTCCCTCTCCAACGTTGGAGAGGGAAAGGGTGAGGAACGCGTGAGCCCCGTTGCTCAAACCAGACAACTATATTTTTCAAGATAGGTATCCATTCGCATTTTTTTAGCACTCATCCCCAATAGAGGTTCGTCATTTTGATGACACTCATGCACGACTAAATAAAAACCGGGAGAGTCCTTATGCGTCTCAGCGTCGCAATGGCGGTAGCTTGGGCTTCCATCTCAATCCTATCCGCAGCCGAACCCGCGCAGGCGGCCGTTCGCCAATCCACCCACATTCCAGCCCAGTCGCTCGGTACCGCGCTACAGGCGCTCGCCAAGCAGCGGGCGTTCCAGGTTGTGTATCTCTCCGATGCCGTCGACGCCATGAAGACCGAGGGCGCGTTGGGGGAGTTGACGCCCGATGAGGCGTTGAAGCAGCTGTTGAGTGGAACGGGGCTGACGTACCGGTACCTGGATGAATCGACGGTTACGGTTTATCCGGCGGATGCGCCACGGGCTATGAATGGATCTTCGGGAGCCCAGGCGAATACTCCGTATGTAGGCTCAGGGGTACAAGACGAGAAAAGATCAATCTGGCAAAAACTCCGGTTAGCTCAGAGTTCTGAAAACACAGATTCCAAGTCTTCTCCGACTTCGGAGGCTTCTTCAGAAGGCTCTGAAGATAAATCCGTTAAGTTGGAGGAAGTCGTGGTGACGGGAACGCGGTTCGATGGGCGCAACGTTTTGCAATCGCCAGTTCCGGTGGATGTCGTTTCGGCCGAAAGCTTGCGCGCTGGCGGGCATACCGAACTGGGCGAAGCCCTCAGTGTCCAGGTGCCGGCACTGAGCTACGACCCTGTGGCCGTGGCCAGCAGTTTGAGCGCAGTTCGTCCTTTCAACTACAGGGGCTTGCCGCCAGAGCAGCTCCTGGTCCTGGTGAACGGTAAGCGGTGGCACTTATCCTCCGTTTGGAACCCGAAGTCCTATTTTGATTTCAACTCGATCCCGCCGACCGCCGTCGGCCATATTGAGGTTTTACGGGATGGGGCTTCGGCGCAATACGGTTCGGACGCGATTGCCGGCGTCGTCAATTTGTTCCTAAGAAATGATGTCGGCACCGAAGTCGTTGCGACGACCGGGCAATATTATGAGGGCGATGGCAACACAGCAGAACTTGGACTGGATCACGGCTGGCAATTCGCCAATGACGGGTTCTTGCATGTCTCTGCGTACTATCGCGACGCCGATCCGACTAATCGCCAGGGGACGGATACCAGTCAGCAATATTTTGACGGCGACCCACGGGAGGCCACCGGCGTTGATCGTAACAACAATTACCAAGTAGGCAATGCGCGGCGTCGAGAGACGGGCGTGTCTTTCAATTTTAAAGCACCGTTTTCCGACAGTTTCACGGGCTATGCATTTGGTGGCTATACGGATCGCACTTCAGAGACCAAGCTGCTATGGCGCCCGCCTAATGCAGACAACAACGTCCGTGCGATTTATCCAGACGGGTACGCACCGGTTGCGGACATACATATCTCAGACCTAAACTTCGTCGCCGGCATCAGCGGCACCACTGGAGGCTGGGATTGGGACCTGAGCGAGTCTTACGGATTCAGTCGAGTGAAGGCTTTTTTTGACCACTCGGTGAACGTCTCTTTGGGGGCCGATAGTCCAACCAGCTTTTACCAAGGACTCGAAAAAGTTAGTCAAGCAACTACGAATCTAGACCTCCGTCGCAGCGTTGATGTGGGTCTCCCCGCACCGCTTCGTATCGCGGTTGGCAGCGAGTTCAGGTACGAATCCTACAAGTCTGGTGCTGGCGAGCCGGCATCATACATCAATGGCGGAGTGCCGATTCTGGACGGTCCTAATGCAGGCGGTATTGCGCCGATCGGCACACAAGGAGGTTCGGGAAATCGGCCGGATGAAGTAGGGCGAGAATCGCGGCATAACATCGGGGCTTACATCGATGTGGAGAATCAAATCACGGAACGGCTGTTGTTGACGGCCGCTTCCCGTTATGAGCATTACAGTGATTTTGGCTCGACCGTGAATGGCAAGCTATCTTTTCTCATGCAGATGACGCGCGCGGTGGCCTTGCGCGGGAGTGCCAGCAGCGGTTTCCGCGCTCCCTCGTTGACCGAATCGAACTTCAGCACAACGGGTTCCGAATTTAACCCGGAACTAGGCGAGTTCTTGATTACCCGGGGGTTTCCGGTAAGCAACCCGATCGCCGTGCTCCTGGGTGCTGAGCCCCTGGACCCTGAGAAGGCGAGAGGCTTCTCACTCGGCGCAACACTGGCACTCGACAGCGGGATGAATTTCACCTTCGATGTGTATCGAACCTACGTCGATAACGTCATCATCGGCTCGGCCACCTTTCGTGGTGCCGATTTGACGGCGTTCCTCGCGGATAATGGCTATCCTGACATTGCAGGGGCTAACTACCAGCTCAATGCAGTGGATAAACGTGTGGATGGCGCGGATTTCACGGCCAGCTATGCGGCTGCGTTTGCGAATGCTTCGCGCCTCAACTTGTCGGCCGGCGTCAACGTCAATCGACCGAAAGTCTTGAGAGTCGCTGACACGCCGCCCGAACTGGCTGCGCTTTCGCCCATTCCGCTGCTCACGGCAGATCAGATCGACACGATTGAGCGTGGAACACCGCGTTCGAGGGTCAACCTGTCAGCCGTTTATCAGATAAGGAACTGGGAGCTTTCGCTGCGTGGAACTCGGTATGGTGAGATGAGATGGCTGAGCTATGCTCCGCCGGACACGACTGAAAATTTTCCCAACCAGTGGGTCGTGGATCTCGAGACGTCGTACGATTTCACGAAATCCGTCAAGCTTGCCTTGGGTGCCCAGAATGCCTTTGACAACTACCCAAAGAGAATAAAGGCCTTGAACGATTTCCTCCCAGGTGGACTTCTGCGCTACCCCTATTACCAAGGGGCGCCTTACGGAATGAGTGGAGGCTTCTATTACGCCCGCGTTTCCTTGAAGTTTTGAAGGTCTCATTAGGACGTTTCGGAATTTGTGCCTGGCTGTAATCCAGCATTAGCTTGTCATTCGCGATTCTCGGCAGCGGTTTCGGAGGTGATTCCGAAGCCGCCGCCCAAGCCGGACTCCGCACGGAGCTCAGCTTGGCGATTCCGCGCATACGTCTGAAATAGACTATCGTCTTATCTAGGTTTCTGATTGTGTGTACCGTAGCCATCGCAAGATCAGTGGCCTAGCGACGGCTTCTGATGCCGTCCGCGCAGGTCGCGGATAATTACAGCCGGTTAAATGCATGCGTTGAGGATAGAGATTGGCCGAAACGCTAATTACCATCGCCACGCCAACGTCATTAATAAAATTGTTTGGAGGCCAGCCCTACGAATTTGGGCGGTATTTATCGAATGATTGCTCGAACACTATCTGCCGGCCGGCCTTTCTTTAAGTGAGCGCAGCGGCGAAATTATTAGTGGCCAGAATGGAAATGGGCTGGAGTAATGAGCGCGCGAAGCTTTTTCAACTGACGGTTATTCTGCTTGCCGCCGGCGCGGGGCTATATGGCATTTACACGCTGGGGCCTGTTCAGGAACCCTTACGCATGGCTCTTGGGTTTAGCGACAATCAATCTCGCTTCTCCAAGGGCTTCCGGGGCAGCGCGCGCCGGCGCTGAGGTCTTGACAACCGCGCCTTCAGTGCTGTCGCACGCCACGCCGTCAATTGATGCTGGAGAGCAGCTGATGCCGCGTCTCGCGGACCGATTCGACGGCGCGCCCGAAGGCACTCCGGAGAGCGTGCAACGGAGCCTACGCAGAGATTCTGTTATTTCTCACTCGATCCACTCTAGGGGCAGTGAATGATCGGCATTCGCCTGAATGGGCTACGAGGAGTCCGACGCCTTTCGGTCACGTTCTTGAGCGTGTTGACGTCAAGTCACGTCATTCTGAACGTCGTCACCGCCGAAGAGCGACCGGCTCCCCTGAGCGAGCTGCATTCGACGAAGAGCGTCTCCAGCCCGCGGACGCTCGAAAGCGCAGAGGCGCGCACCCGCCTGCCCCTGTATCAAACCATTCCGGCAGCAAAAGACTCCGAGTTGACTTCGGCGGCCGAAACTTCTGACCCGCACCGCGTATGGGCAAGATCCCACGGCGATCAGGCGAATACCCGTTACTCCTCCTTGTCGCAGATTGACCGTGGAAATGTTTCTCGGCTCGAGGTTGCTTGGATTTATCACTCCAAGGATGGCAAGGGGAATATACAGGCCAATCCGGTCATTGTTGACGGAGTGATGTATGCACCCACCGTAGGTAAAAGCATCGTGGCGGTCAATGCGACGACCGGTGAGGAGCTGTGGAAATTTCATCCTCCCGGAGCCGGCGAGGGTTTTCTCGGCTTCGGCCCCGCCCAGCGCGGGCTAGTGTACTGGCCGGGTGACTTGAGCGCTGGCAAGCCGTCCGTACCTCCCCGGCTATTTCTGCCCTCGGGGACACATCTTTATGCGCTGGACCCGAGAACCGGAGCACCAATCGCCACCTTTGGTAAGGGTGGAAGAGTTCCATCCCAGGGCGTTGTCGCACCCACCCTCTTTCATCACATCCTGGTCGTTCCGAATCTGAACATCATCGATGCGTTCGACGTGGTGACAGGCGCCCCCCTGTGGAAATTCGCGCTCACCGACGCTGCAGAACATCGCTGGAAGCCGGCTGCGGAGCCCAATTGTTGGGCCGGCATGGCGATGGATGCGGTTAGAGGAATCGCTTACATTCAGGTTGGCGATCCTCATCGAGTCGGTGGAGCAGATTACGGCCGTCTGACCCGGGACGCTCACGTCAACAGCATACTCGCCCTAGATGCCCGGACGGGCCGCCTCTTATGGTCGTTTCAGGAAATTGCGCACGATATTTGGGACTTGGACGTTTCCGCGCCACCTAATCTTGTTACCGTCACTCAAAACGGCAAGCGAATCGATGCCGTCGCGCAGGTCACCAAGCACGGCAATACGCTGTTGTTGGATCGAGTGACGGGTAAGCCCCTATTTCCATTTCGTCTGCGCCGTGCCCCGGTCTCCAAGCTCCCCGGCGGAAGAACTTGGCCCTATCAGCCTGATGTCCAGCTTCCCGAGCCGTTTGCGCGCCAAATATTTACGCGTGATGACGTTACAGATATCAGTCCTGCCGCCCGCGAGTTCGTTCGACAACAAGTGGATCAGGCGAATTTCGGGTGGTTCGAGCCGTATGAAGAGGATAAGCCCACTATTTTCTATGGAATTCACGGCGGTGCGGAATGGACGGGGGCGGCATTCGATCCGACCAGCGGCTGGTTGTATGTCAGCGCCAACAATATTCCCTATTTGGTTGAAGTGTCGAAAGCAAAGCCCAGGGTCCAACGAGATCCTGGAGTGCCGCCGACACCGGGAGAAAAGGTATTCCATCTTTACTGTTCAGGCTGCCATGGAAAGGATCGTCAGGGCCTGGGAATGGCGCCCTCCCTCATCGGCGTCGGCAGCCGCCTTATGGAATTTGAAATTATTGAGCTTCTCCAAACCGGCCGAGATGCCATGCCGCCTATTTCGATTGTTGGAAATGACCGGGAAAAATTAATAGATTTTCTACTCGAGCGAGATGCAGTGAAACTGCAAGGCTCAGCGCCATCGAAACTTCAGAGAAATGCGCCGCCGCCTTATGTGACTTCAAAATTCACCAAACTTTTCGATGACCGAGGCTATCCCGGCGTCAAGCCACCCTGGGGCACGCTCAACGCCCTTGACCTCAATACGGGAAAGTTGATGTGGAAAGTGCCCTTGGGGGAGTACGAGGAGCTCATCCGGCAAGGCATTCCCAAGACAGGTACGGAAAACTTCGGGGGCGCCACGGTAACGGCGGGCGGGCTGGTCTTTTGCGCGGGCACTCGCGATCTGAAAATCCGCGCCTTCGATAAGGCCAACGGTCAGGAACTATGGCAATACAAACTGCCTTTCGGTGGTTACGCTCCGCCATCGACGTATGAGGTGGACGGCCGCCAGTACGTGGTCATTGCCGCGATGGGTGGAGGCAAGCTCGGCGGCAATCGCGGCGATGCCTATGTCGCGTTCGCATTGCCGAAGTGAGCTTAAGATGAAGGATTGGCCTGCAAAGTCGACCCCTTGGGGGAAATGCACGTTCGTGGTTATGGCGCTCTTGCTATTCAGCGAGATGACATGTGCCGACGCGCCCTCCGTTGATCGCATCAAGCATATCGTATTGATCGCCGGACCCAAGGAACACGAGCCTGGAGGACATGAAAATCTCCGGACCGTAAAGTTACTTAAAGTACTGCTGGATCGAGCGCCGAACCTGAAAAACGTCGAAACGCAGATCTACTTCAACGGCTGGCCGGATGACCCCGCAGTGTTGGACCGGGCCGACACCATCGTCACCTTTTCTGAAGGAGAAGACGGCTTCGGAGCTCCTCCGGTGCCTTTCATGACCGATGAGCGCATGCAGGTCATGGAGAAGCAAATGCGGCGCGGCTGCGGCTTCATGACTTTCCATTTCTCCACTTTTGCGCCCGTGAAGTACGCGGAGCAGATCCTCGAGTGGGGTGGCGGATTCTTCGACTGGCAAGGCGGACGGGGCGAAGGCGGTTATTTTGGGAGACACGGCCAAGGTCGCACGGAGCGCTGGTACTCCGCACTTTCGGACTTTAGTGACGGCGCACTCAGCAACCGCTACGAGGTTTCATCCTCAGACCATCCGGTGACTCGAGGCGTCGGTCCATTCGAGATGCACGGCGAGTACTACTACCAAATCCGATTTCGCGAGAACGATACGAGACTCACCCCGCTTCTTCGTGTCCCCGGTGCCTCGAATGAGCCGCAGAATCAGGTGGTCGCCTGGGCCGTGCAGCGAGCGAATGGGGGCCGGGGCATCGGGATTACGCCAGGCCACGAATTCGACGGGTTTCAGAACGACGATTTTCGCAAGCTCGTGCTCAACGCCATCGTCTGGACAGCGGATGCGACGGTACCGAGAAGGGGCGTGGCGTCGAGTTACATGAATGAGATGGCAGTGAATCGCGCGCTGGTGACAGACGCCTTGCCGACTCTGGTGGTGAATGTCAGTACCCAGAAGAGTCAGAGCCTCAACGCTGAGACCATCGAGTCCGCCCTTAACAGCGAAGTTCCTCGTTTCGCCATCACAGCCGCCCGAGATGCCCGCTCGCTCGATAGTGACCTCTCGAGATACAAACTCATTGTTCTCAACAACTGTAGTGCGCTCGAGTCGACGCAGAACAAGCGAGTTGAAGAATACGTGACGAACGGAGGAGGGCTGCTGGTTATTTCGTCTCCCGAAGCCACAGCAGAGGGCAGTCGCAGGCAGTCCTTCACTGCCGACCGCGGGCCGCAGGTGCGCCACATCTGCAGACCCGTAGCCTGGAGCGCGGCCGCCGGAGGTACCGGCATCGCAGATGCCATTCCGGTATGGCGACTCGTAATTACCGATAAGAGTCATCCGATCACGGCTGGCATCAGCGACCGCCCGACACACCTTCAGACGACGGCTCAGTTCGAAATGACCGATACCGATGGCCTCCGTGTACTGGCGGAAGCATCGGACGGTACATCCGGTCCCAATAGGGCGATCGCCTTCGTATTCCTACGTCCAAACGTTCGCATTTTGCAGGTCATTGCGCCAGACATCGGACAACGGCCCATCGAGAACGATGTCGTCAGTACCTTGAACCCTATCACTACTGCGCTGGTTCACCACGGTGCGCTGTGGCTCACCGGTCAAAGGTGACAGACAAGAGTTTCGTGCGCCGGCTAACAGCCGCAGTCAACCTCGCCATTTGCGGATTCCCGTTCACTATGGCTTTGGCACAAGTCCAGGTCTCGCAAGGGTACGAGCGAATCCATGTGGAGATCGATGGGCAGCCCTACGGTGATTTCGTATTCGACCCCGCGACTCTAAAGCCGTATTTTTATCCCCTGCGCACGGCCAAAGGCACGATCGTCACTCGCGGCTATCCCATGGAGCAGGTTGCTGGAGAGACGCGCGACCATCCGCACCATCGCGGGCTATGGATCGGGCACATCAGTGTCAATGGCGTCGACTTTTGGTCAAACGAGGCGAGCTATCACCAACCGAACTCTCAATGATCCCACGATGAAGTCGCAGCTGGGTTGTCCGAGCTTGAAAAAGCCAGGTCCCGATATCGACTTCACGACCTCGCCCGTGCTGGTGCATGGCAAAGGCGCCGATATCGTCGTTGCGGGGCGCAAGGACGGCACGACCTTCGGATTCGATCCAAACAGTGGCAGGATTATTTGGTCTACTCGGACCAGCGAGGATCCTAATCCCAATGCTGGCGCGCTCGGCTTCGGGCTCATGGCCGATGGTAATACGATCATTATTCCCAGCGCGACGACGCTCTTTCCAAACCCGGGTACGTTTTCGTCTATTCCGACAGATGACGATGGGTTAGTTGCGCTCGATGCCTTTACCGGCAAGCGGCTGTGGGCGGCACGAGTTACTGAGGATTGCGAGAAGGGGTCCTGTACCGGCATTTCCTTCGCCCCCATAGGATTTCCTGGCGTCGCATTCGCGGGCGCCACAGATGGTTATGTACGTGCGTACGATACCGCTTCCGGAAAGGTCTTGTGGCGCTTCGATACCGCTCGGGAATTCACCACTCTCAATGGGGAGGTCGCGAAGGGCGGTGCGATTGGCAGGAACACATCATGATCGGAGATGGAACGCTATACGTGGGCTCTGGATACGCCAGATTGCCCGGGAACGTCTTGCTGGCATTTTCTGCCGAAAGTAGCGAGGACAAGATTGATTAGTAATCCGTCCAGAACTTGATTCTCCCTCTTTGGCTACTCGCGTGTACAGCTCAGGCGTTCGCAGCGCCGCAGTGCGCTGAACCGAAGGCCACTGAATCGCCCGTGAGCGTTTGATCATGACGGGCGGTCACCCCTACGAGCCGGGCGAGCTCTTTGCAATCTTCGATGCAATGCCGCACGTGCGCTACGAGCACTACATGTTCTGGGAGGGCAACCTCAAGCACTATGACGTGGTGTTGTGCTACGACATGCAACAAGGCGAGTTCACGCCGGCGTAGCGCAGCATGCTCAAGCGTGGTGGTGCATTTGTCTCCGACTCGCCCGATCATCCTGAGTTTCCCTCGACGGTGCTCGAGCCCGGGAAGACCCGAGGATAAGGCGAATAAACGGCGGCGCCCTTTCTGAGAACGCCCCTCTGTGGACGGGGGTTGGGTGGCTCGGTGAAAGGCGCTGTCGCTGAACGTCTCACTTCTCAGTCAAACAGCCGCAGATCGATGACCTCACCCATCTTCCGATAGCCAGCAGGGTTCGGATGCAAATGATCTCCGGGGTCGTACTCGGTTTTTAATTTACCGGGATGCGCCGGATTGCGCAGGATTGCATCGAAATCGACGACTCCATCGAAGACCTTCGAGGTTCGTATCCACTCGTTCACCGTCCTGCGGACGTTCTCCTTTTCCTCCGAGTAATAAAACGCGCCCTCAAATGGCAGGATCGTGGCGCCGATGACCTTGACCCCACGCTCGCGCGCGCGAGAGACGATCTGAGAATAGGCGGCGATGAGGTCTTCAGGCTTGACCAGCGGCGCATCGCCAAACATGCCTCCCTGACCGCTCATCCCGATATCGTTAATGCCCTCGAGTACAACGATATGGCTCAACCCTGGAACGGAGAACACATCTTGATCCAATCTGGACAATGCAGCGCTGCCCAGGAACGACATCGACTGCACTAACCGGTTACCGCCAATTCCCGCGTTAACCACGGAGATGAGGTTTCCCTCCAGCCGGCGCGATAGAGCTCCCGGCCATCCACGGTCTCCCGTTGTGGGGTCTACGCCGCCGTCGGTGATCGAATCACCGAGGGTGACCACCACTTTTACCGGGCGATCTGCCAGCACATCGACTGCCGAAACCATGGGCCTTATCGGCAGGCGTTTGCTCTTTGACAGGCGCTCCAGGAGCGTGGCGTCGGAGCCTTCCACAACCGCCGGATCGGGGGGAAGGCCTTCAGCAGACCAGGCGGATATTGAGACTCCTTCAGGGATATAAACGCTGACAACCAGATCGCTCAGCGGCTTGACCGGTAGATCGACAAAATCGGTCAGTACGGGCGCGCCCTGTGGGATGACGATGGCTGCCCTTCCGCCAAAGGTCGCCCGCTTCAGTGACCCCGGCAATGCATCTACTCCCTCGCCTGCAAGTCCCACACTGACAGCCGCGACAGTCAAAGGGGCTTCACCGTATTCGTTCGAGAGTCTGAGGCGGATCTGACGGCCCCCTTGGGAGATGCGGAGCCTGTAGCGGATCGTACCCTTGACCGTTGTCGGAGGAGGAATTGTGTAGGCCCCTATCTTCGTAACGGTCGACAGGCCCGTCGGGCTGCTTCCCCATGTTCCGATCCACGCTTCTCGGTCACTCGCTGACACTGAGCTTGAAAACCAAGCCAGTACTGCGAATCCTGCAATCCAGAAGGCCGGTCTTTTCATTCTCATCGCGGACCCTTGGGCAAGCCGAGCAATCGCTCGGCGATGATGTTGCGCTGGATTTCGGATGTGCCGCCCGCGATGGTTTCGGAGAACGCATCGAGATAGGCATGGCCCAATCCCTGGGACGTCAGAACCTCAGGCGCATCGATCCCATAAAGGTCAAGCGCCGCGGCCGTCACGCGTTGACCGAACTCGGAGAACGCGAGGCGCACGATAGATCCGCTCGCATCGGGGATCGAGTCTTCCGACTCGAGCGCGACGCGATAAGCCATCGCTCTGATGGAAGCTCCCTGCGCTCGCAAGCCCGCAAGACGCTCCCGCATCGCCGTTCGATCGACCGGACATGCCGCGAGCAGCTGCTCCACTTTCTGGATGAGACCTATGAGCAGTGCAATAGCGGCCGTACCGCGCTCGAACGCCAGAGTGGACATGGCTGTCGGCCAGCCGTTGTTCAGACCCCCGACGATGTTCGATAACGGAATGCGCACCTCGTCGTAAAAGACCTCGCAGTACTTGTATGGGCCGGCCATCGTCTTGATCGGCCGCACCGTCAAGCCGGGTGAATTCATAGGGCAGATGACCCACGTCAGTGCGCGAGAATTCTTGGCGGCCGGATCGGTCCGCAAGAGAAGCTCCTGATAGTCGGCGATATCGGCGAAGCTCGACCATGTCTTCTGACCGTCAACTACCAGCACGTCGCCTTCCACTCGCCCGCGCGTCTTGAGCGAGGCCAAGTCCGAGCCGGCGCCCGGCTCCGAGAAGCCCTGGCACCAGACGACATCGCCGTTGAGAATTCTCGGCAGATGGCTCGCTTTCTGCTCGGGCGTTCCACAAGCCATCAGTGTCGGGCCAGCGTGGTTCAGCCCGACAAAGCTGGCATCGAGCGGCGAAGGCGCGCCGGCTCGCGCATATTCCTCGAACCAGACGATTTGCTCGAGCACGGATGCGCCGCGCCCGCCGAATTCCTTCGGCCAGGAAATTCCCGCCCAGCCTCCCTCGGCCTGCCGCTTCTGCCATGCCAGCACGAAGGCGCGGAAGGCGGGGCCGTCCTCCGGCGGCGGCTCGGACGGAACGTTTGCCGCGAGCCAAGCGCGCGCCTGTAGGCGAGTGTCTTCGATGGATTGAATCATGCAGCCTCCGTCCAGGTAGCCCGCGCTGCAGCCTGTGACTGCGCGCTCGCGCCTCCCACCTCACCCACCAAAGCGCGCAATCGATAGGTCCACAGGTGCAAAGGGAATTCGAGAGTCAGCCCCATTGCGCCGCAAAACTGATGCAGGTCATAGGTGAACTGCGAGACCTGACACTGCGCGAACCCGGCAGCCATCGCGGCGTCCGCTTCGATGTCAGACCAGGCGGCCCGAAGCGCGAGCCATTTGGCCGCTTCCGTGACCTCAGCCGCCATCGCAAGGCGATGTTGAATCGCTTGAAACGAGCCGAGCGGGCGGCCGAAAGCGTAGCGCGCCTTCACATGCTCGACGACCTGAGCGAGCGCCGCCGCCATGCTGCCAGCCGCTTCGCAGGCGAGCGCAATTCGCCAGCGTCGCCGCAGGTCATCGCATTGGGCGATGCGCTGACACTCGAGGCCTTCGATTGATTTCAACCGGCCATAGGGATATGCCATCAAGGTCTCAACGGGCTCGATCGTCGCGTTATCGAGCCGAACGATCAGCGCGTCTTCACCGCGATTCAGCACGAGGACCTTTGCGATCGGCAAAAAGCGAGCAGGGCGGCTGAAGTCTCCCGAGGAGAGGGCAATGGGCTGCAGATCCGCAGGAATAGGTAGAACCGGCGCGACAATAGCTGAAGTCGCCGCCTCGACAACCCACGGCAGGCGTGCGAGCCGTTCTGCGATCAATGCCGCTTCCAGCACGCCAAATCCTGGCTCGCGCGCAATCTGCAAATAGCCGGCTTCCGCGACGGCGCGATCGAGTTCCGCATCGTAATAATAGTTGCGCGGCTCCTTGGGCGCCTCGGGCGAGTGAGCCGCTATCAATTGATCGAGGCCGGCAAGAATGCTGGCTTGATCTTCAGTAAGACCGTAGTTCATCCGCGCTTCGGCTCCCTAGGCAGCTCCAGCCAGCTTTGCGCGGCGATATTCAGTTGAATCTCCGCCGCTCCCGAGGCGACGCCCGCGGCAATGGCGCGCTGGTGATGAGCGAGTTGCACGGGATCCTGTTCCAGCAGGCCTTCCGGAAGAAACTCTGTAAGGAAATCATTGACCGCGTTGTCGGCTTGCACGATGGACCAGCGCGCCAGACTTCCATATGCATCGGGCGGTAGATTGCGCGCCTTGCCGTCTACGACGTGGTACACGAGCATCCGGCACGCCTCACAGAACATCAAGGCGCGGCCGGCGCGATCCTGCACGATAGGATCGGACCATCGGCCCAGCGCTTTGAGTTTTGCCACGGCCCGGTCGAGAGCGCGGCGCGAGAACGCGTACCGCGGGATGCCGACGCGCTCATGCTGCAGCAGGTACTTGATGATTTCCCAAGCCTGCCCTTCGGCGCCGAAGCGCTCTTCAACGGGCACGAACACATTATCGAAAAACACTTCGTGGATATCGCCGTTGCCCAGCAAGGCGGGGATGGGCTTCACCTGAATGCCGGGCGAGCGCATGTCCACTAGAAGGATGACGATTGCGGATTTGCCTTGAGGACCACCCGCCGCGGATGGAAGACGAGCCAACAGGAAGCAGGTGTCTGCGTGGCCGGCATACGATGTCCAGATCTTTGCGCCGGTGACGCGATAGCCCCTCTCCACGGGTACGGCGCTGGTTCGCAGCGACGCAAGGTCCGAGCCGGCCGATGGCTCGGAGAAGCCCTGGCACCAGATGGCCTCGCCCGCGCGGATCGGCGGAAGATATTTTTCGATCTGGGCCGGGGTGCCAAACTGCATCATGACCGGCCCGACCCAATTGACATTCATATACTGGGGGCCACGGGGTTCCCCAGCCGCCCAAAGCTCCTCGGCCATGATGAACTGGCGCCAGACCGTCTCGTCGTCGCCGCCGAACTCTTTGGGCCAATGAGGAATCAGCAGGCGCTCTTGCGCGAGCGCCTTGCACATAACACGGGAGAATGCGGTCTGCTCATCGCTGCCGGGACCGTGAGCGGAGAGGGTCTCCCAGTCGGGCGGCAGGGTTCGCTGCAGCACCTCGCGCACGCGCGTGCGGTGCGTTTCCTCGTCAGCTGACCATCCAAACTCCACGACTTCATTCTCCCATTTTCGGACCGGAGTATGGTGTCCGTTGCTTTGATGATGGGCGACAGCGATTACGCATTGGGCGACTGCGCTGTTGATACCTGCGTCATCCCGACGCTATGATCGGCCGGAAAACCTAACCATGCGACCTGCCCAACCCCCTGACGAGCAAGCGAAAGCGGAGGCGCGATTCGACATCGTGCATGCGGATGCGTTGCGCTTCTTCCCCGAGCTCGTCAAAGATCTGGGCGGCGAGCCCGAGGCGCTGCTGCGTAGCGCGCATATCGATCCGCAAGTCCTCAGCAAGCGCGGCGCGATTCTCGAGTATCGCGCCATGGTCAATCTCTTCGAGATTGCCGCCGCGAAGCTGCGCTGTGCCGATTTCGGTCAACGGCTCG
>Ga0065707_10082523_pt1 | contig 14200 bp, 7 predicted proteins | sample SwiRhicommuniRL3_FD_59094 | JGI IMG/M metagenome (GOLD analysis project Ga0065707, IMG submission 59094) | Switchgrass rhizosphere bacterial communities from Rose Lake, Michigan, USA - RL3 v2 (version 2) | ecosystem: Host-associated > Plants > Roots > Rhizosphere > Soil | place: East Lansing, MI...
TGAAGCCATAGCCACCTATCGAAAAATCATCGCCGCCGATGGCGACGGCGCCAAAGGCTTGATCGCGCGCAACCGCATCGCGGCCTTACGAGTCGCCGAGGGCAAAATCGATGAGGCGGCGCAACTCGCTGCCGAAGTCTTGAAGAAGAACCCACGCGACAACGATGCATTGATCCTGCGCGGCAATATCGCGCTCGAACGCCACGACACGGCGACAGCCATTGCAGATTTGCGCGCCGTGCTGCGCGATCAGCCCAATGCGGTGGGCGTACGCCGCACCCTGGCGCGCGCGCATCTGGCGAACGGCGAGCCGGAGCTTGCGGAAGAAAGTCTGCGCACCGCTCTCGATGCGGCGCCGGCCGATGGGGCGACGCGGCTCGAGCTCGCACAATTGCTCGGCCAGACGGGGCGTGTGGAGCAGGCGGCGACTTTGCTCGAGGACTCGGTGAAAGCCGCGCCTCAAGATCCGGCAGCGCGTGAAGCTTTGGTGCGTGTCTATATTGCCAAGCAGGATTTCGTCGCTGCCCGCATCGCTGCCGAGGATTTGAAAACCTTGCGGCCCGATCTCGCTGCCGGTTCCTATCTTGCAGGCCTGATCGCGCAGGCGCAAAACCGCCTGGACGATAGCGAAAAGGAATTGCAGCGCGCGGTTGAATTGCAGCCGAATGCAATGGATGCGCTAGCGGCATTGACCCGTCTGGAAATTCAACGGGGCCGGCGGGATGCAGCGGTGGCGCGCGTAAAGGCCGTAGTAAGCCGTGATGGCAACAACCCCGTGGCGCACAACCTATTGGGGGAGTTGTATCTCGCGGTCAAAGATTCCGCCAACGCGAGCGAGCAGCTGGCCCGCGCGCAACAGCTCGCGCCCAAGTGGTGGCTGCCTTATCGCAATCTCGCGCTCGTGAAGCTGGGCGCGAATGATGTGCCGGGCGGCATCGCCACTTATGAAGCCGGCGTGAAAGCCACGAACCTCGAGCCGGTGCTGGTCAGCGATCTCGCTGCGATTTATGAGCGGCAGGGCCGCATCGACGAGGCCATTCGGCAATATGAGGCGTTGCACAAACACAATCCGCAACTGCAGCTCGCCGCCAATAATCTCGCCATGCTGCTTGTGACCTACAAGAAGGATCGGCCGAGTCTCGACCGCGCGCGCGATCTCACGTCGGCCTTTGCCAACTCAACCAATGGCGCATTGCTCGACACACATGGCTGGGTGCGATTCAAACGCGGCGATTATTCCGAAGCCCTGCCGGTGCTCGAGCAGGCGGTACAGCGCACGCCCGGTTCCAGCGTGATTCGCTATCATCTTGCCATGGCGCAATTGCAGGCCGGCCGCCGCAGCGAAGCCCGCACGAATCTCGAGACGGCGCTCACCGGCGCGAAGAACTTTGCCGGCAGCGACGAAGCGCGCTCGAAGCTCGCCGAGCTCAAAAATACGCGCGCCAGCTAAAAGGACCTTTCACATGTTCAATCGAGGCGCCTCGCTCGCCGCATCGGTGCTGCTCGTCGCACTCTCCTCTGCGCTGCGCGCCGAGGCGCCGATTCTCGATGTGACGCAAACATTGGGAGACGGCGCAACGTCTGCCGTCGTTGAACGGCCGATCGATATCGCAGTGGCCGGCAGCTATGAGTTGACTGTGACGGACCTTGGCATTCCTGCGGCGCTCGATGCCGTGGACACCGCCCTCACGCGGGGCACAACGGTCGTCGCCACGCTTTCCGGCGCCGGCAATAAAATTTTCGATTTGACCGCCGGCGCCTATGTGATTCGCATCGTGGGCAGGCCGGAAGGGGTAGCGCGCGCGGGCAACGTAGGCCTGAAGCTGCGGCGTCCGGCGGCTGACGTCACAGCGCTCGAAACAGTGTCCGCGCTGGCGCTGCCGCCCGCTGCTCTGCCGGACAATGCGGTGCTGCTCGATACCTCATTCACTTTGACTGCCGCCGGCCAGTACGAGGTGACGCTGACCGATTTTCAATTGCCGCAGGCGCTGGGAACATTGACCCTCGCCATCACGCCGCCCGGCGGCGGAGCAACGGTGGTGAATCTGTCAGTCGCTGGGTCCGTCACGTTCACTGGTGCGCCGGGCGTATATCGCCTGCTCGCGGCGGCGCAAACTCAAACAACCGGCCAAGCGGGGCTTTTCAGCATATTGGTGCGCGCCGCGGCGGACGGCGCCGAGATTTTTGCGCGCACGACCCCTGTGGGACAGGCCCAGCCCACAGGCGGGGCGCCAGCGTATCAGTTTGACATCGAAGTCGCGCAGGCCGGCGGTTATCGAATGCGCGTGGCGGATTTCGAATTTCCGGGCGCGTTTGCCCAGTTGCATTTCGCCGCTGTGCAGAATGGGACGGTGCTCGCGTCGCTCGACGAGGCAGGCTCGCTGAATTTGAATCTGGCGGCCGGACACGCCACTTTGCTGGTCATTGCACAACCCAGCGTTTCGAATGCCGGCTTGTTTGGGCTCGGTCTTGAGCCCGCGGCAGGCGGCGCGGCGTTATTTGAAACCACTCGAGGCGTGGGCGCGCTGTTTTCCGCGCAGCAGGTCGATATCGCGACGGCGGGAAGGTATGACATCACGTTGACTGATGTGGCCTTCCCCACGAATTTCACCGAGCTTGCCGCAGTGGTGACCCGCGGAACGGAGCGCATCGGCTCCATTTTCGGCGGCGGGCATTTCAATTTCGATGCGACGGAGGGGGCTTACTTCATCAACTTCATCGCGACGCCGGATGCTGGGCAAAAAGCGGGGACCTATGGAATGCGTGTCGCGGCGGTTCCGCCCGCTGTGCCGCCGACGGCGGCGCAGCCCGACCCTGTACCCGCCGCCAGCAAGGGCGGGGGCGGCGCGTTTGACTGGCTCCTGATATTGGCGCTGGCCGGCGTACTGATGCCGGCTGCACTCATTCCTGGCAACGCCAAAACACCCCTTTAACCTGTTTCAGCCCGCGCAGTCGTGTAATGCAGGCTTTCTCGAACGCGCCTTTCTCACCGAATGTGTTGACTGAGAATTGCGCAGCGGCCTTGTTGCCGGGCGTCGTCGGCCAGGTGGTTCCCCAGTACCAACAGCGGCGCACTCTGCCGTCCTTCAATCGATACTCCTTCGCAAAGCGCGACACGCCCACCACCCCGCTTTGATTGTTGCGTCGGAGAGCTTCGGCAAACTCTCTGCGGCTCAAAGGCCGGTAGCGGCGAACCAGCTCGTCCCGATACCTTCGAGCCAGCCGTAACGCTTTTCCTTTACCCCCAGACTGCTTGTCCGGGAAATTTTTGACATGCTTTTTCCCGCCCCGTCGCAGACTCACCCGCCAGGCGCGGGTGCGATGCGTCTCATCGTCGATTCTGGAAATGCCATACATCGATCCTTGTTTATGGCTCATCGGAATGTCTTCATCTTTGAATCTCGATGGGTTTGCGGGCTTCGCGGCGCATTTTATCGCAGACCTCGCGCCGTCGGCATAGTCCTTGCAGTGACTGACTTCCTCTTCTCCGTGCACCAGTTCGATGCGCTTATCCCATTCACCGCCGCTGCGAAACCTGCGGACATTTTGCGTCGCGGCGCGCAGCCGCAGCTTCAAGCTTGCCGCGGAAGAGCTCTTTCTCACGCCTTCCGCCGTGAGCCACCAGATCAAGGAGTTGGAGGATACGCTCGGCGTGTCCTTGTTCGTGCGCAAAACTCGCGCTTTGGAGCTCACGGCCGCAGGCCATGCGCTGCTCAATGAATTGGAGCCCCTGCTCCAGGCGCTCGATCGCAGCCTCGCGCAGATTGCCAGGCGCAGCGAGAGACGCACGCTGCGCGTGCTGATGCCGCCGTTCTTCGCAAACGAGCTGTTTGTTCCGCGCCTCATGAGCTTCTGCGCAACGCACCCGGAAATTGACATCCAGATCGACACGCATGAGGCGCGGCCTCTCAACCATCCACCGACTTGCGACATCTCAATCCTGCTCGCGGACTCGCCGCCGCAAGGGCTCGAGGCGGCGCACCTGTTTACCGTGTCGCTGACCGCTGTTTGCGCAAGAGAGCATGCGGGATCGGTAGCGCGCCTGGGGCGCGAAGTATTCCGCGAGATGTCGCTGATCGTGCACAAGGCGCGGCCGCATGCCTGGAGCCAATGGGCGGAGGAAGTGGGTATCGAGTCGCCGGAACCCAAAAATGTAATCGAGCTCGATACCCTCTTCGCCGTGGTGCGCGCCGCAGAGCGCGGCATAGGCCTCGCGCTCGTTCCCGGTGCGTTGTGCAACGCCTGGTTCCAGTCAGGCGCCCTGGTGCGTATTTTTTCGATCGAGCTCCCGACCCGCGACTCCTATTTTCTGGTGAGCCGCGCCAGGGACGCTCAGAAGCCAGAAGTGGCTGCGCTCACCTCCTGGATGCTCGATGAGTTTCGCCTCCTGTCATGAAGTCCATGGAAAGGTTGTGGCGACCGTCAGAATGACCCGACCTTCGTTATTGAACACGTCGCCCTCGATCACCGTATCGCTGTCCGTATCCACCCACTTCAGGCCAAGATTGAAGTGGCCCGCGGTGTACCCAAGCCCGAGGGAATAGTCCACCTGGTCGTCGCCGAACACGTTGTCCCAGTAATCTCCCGTGCTATAGCCCACGTGCGCAAGCAGCGAGAAATTTTTGGGCAGCGGCCATGTGCCGTTGGCTTCGAGATACCACGCGCTGACATCGTCGTTGCCGACGTTGGCCTGGGCATAGTCTTTCGCGAAGTCGCCGCCGAATGCCGGCGAATACCATAGTTTCGCCTTGAACCAGTCTTTGGCCACGCTGGCATAAGCTTCCAGATAGTTAAAATCGGATTCGCCGGGATAGCTGTAGTAGTAGAGGCCCGCGTCCCAGGTGAGCCCGGACTCGAGGCTTTTGGAGAAACCGGTATATAGATCGAGCTCGAGGTCGGCGTCGGGATAGCTGTCCTCATCGAGGTTGCTGCCCCACGCGCCGGCATACCAGCCGCTCTCATGCGTGTAATCGACGCTCGCCTGCAAGGCCGGATCCTTGGCTGTTTGAGTATTGCCGCGGAAATCGTAATCGTTCGTCAGTGTCCAGGTGGATGTGACGCCGGCATGTGCAGCCCCTGCGACCCCGAAAAAGGCGATGGCCGGTACGCTCAATTTGAAAAGATTCATGGACTCTCCCCGTTTGGTGTTCAAAATTGCCCGCTGGGATGAAGCAACAGCCATGCCAGCGCCGACGCGACTCCAAGTTGTTGAATTTCATCGATGCCGGCGGGAATTCGGGCGCACCCAAGTGGAGCATTACGGCAAAGCCACGCCCTGCAATCGTGCAAAGGCCTATTCAAGTAGCCGCACAAGACCGAAGTCAAATGGGCGGATATGGCGCGCTCGATTGGTGCGAGCGCTCTATCGAGCGCTTCATCATGGTGCGCACTAAGGTAAGCGGCGCGCTAGCTTCAAGCCGCAACTAGCTGATTGAGCTGGAACTCTATTTTTTGGCACAGGGCGTGCTTTGAGCACCGCGCCTTACTGCGGGGAGTATCGAACGATGAAGCTGATCATAGCCATTATCAAGCCATTCAAACTCGATGAGGTGCGCCAGGTGATAGGCGAAATCGGGGTGCAGGGCGTGACCGTCACCGAAGTGCGTGGCTTCGGGCGGCAGCGCGGACACACTGAGATCTATCGCGGCGCCGAGTACAGTGTTGAGTTCGTGCCGAAAACAAAGCTCGAGATCGCCGTCGACGATGCGCTGGTTGAGCCGGTGATCGAAGCGATATTGCGGGTCGCGCGCACCGGGAAAGTCGGTGACGGTAAAATTTTTGTGACCGAGCTCGTGCAAGTCGTGCGCATCCGCACCGGTGAGCTCGGCGCCAGCGCCATTTAAATGAAGACTTCAGGGGGATTCGCACTGATGAGAAAGCTGTTTCGTGGGCTCGCCTTCGGCTTGCCGTTGTTGTGGGTGTCTACCGCCTGGGCCGCCGATGCGGTACCCAACAAAGGGGATACCTCCTGGATGCTCACTTCGACTGCGCTGGTGCTGCTCATGTCAGTGCCCGCCTTGGCGCTTTTTTATGGCGGTTTGGTGCGCGGCAAGAACATGCTGTCGGTGCTGATGCAGGTGTTCGTCGGCTTCGCGCTGATCAGCGTGCTGTGGTTCGTGTATGGCTATTCGCTTGCCTTCACGCAAGGGAACGCTTATATCGGCAATCTCAGCCGGCTGTTCCTCAACGGAACATTCGACTCGGCAAGCGGCGTATTTTCGCTGGGCGCCACGTTCAGCAAGGGCACACCGATGTACGAGCTGGTATTCGTCGCGTTTCAGGCGACGTTTGCAGCCATCACCGGCTGTTTGATACTGGGGTCGATCGTCGAGCGCGTGAAATTCTCGGCGGTATTGCTGTTCTTGGCGCTGTGGTTTACCTTCAGCTACTGCCCCATCGCGCACATGGTATGGTTCTGGGCCGGCCCGGATGCCTACACATCACCTGACGTAGTCGCTGCGACTAACGCCACGGCGGGGCTCATCTGGCAGTGGGGCGCGCTCGATTTCGCGGGCGGCACAGTGGTACATATCAACGCGGGGGTAGCGGGTTTGGTTGGGGCAATCATGCTTGGCAAACGTGTCGGTTTCGGCCGGGAATCCATGGCGCCGCACAATCTGACGATGACCATGATCGGCGCCTCGCTGCTGTGGTTCGGCTGGTTCGGGTTCAATGCCGGTTCCGCGCTCGAAGCCAACGGCTTCGCCGCGTTGGCCTTCATGAACACCTATCTGGCAACCGCTTGCGCCATTCTCGCCTGGATGTTTGCGGAGTGGATCGTCAAAGGCAAGCCCTCGATGCTCGGCGCAGCCTCGGGCGCGGTCGCCGGACTCGTGGCCATCACGCCGGCGGCGGGCAATGTCGGCATTCCGGGCGCCTTCGTCATCGGCGTTGCGGCCGGCGTTGTCTGCTTCTGGGGTGTTACGGGGCTCAAACGCCTGATCAAGGCGGATGACTCATTGGATGTGTTTGGCATCCATGCGCTGGGCGGCATATTGGGCGCGCTTCTAACTGGGGTCTTCAACGCCCCCAGCCTCGGCGGCCCGGGCCTGGTCACGGACTGGGTAACGGGCGCAACGGGCTATCCTGGCATTGGGGCGCAGGTGTTGATTCAGGCCAAGGCGGTCGCGCTCGTGGTCGTATGGACAGCGGTGGTCTCATTCGCCGCTTTTGGCATCGTCAAGCTCGTCACTGGCCTGCGTGTCAGCGAAGAAGACGAGCGTGAAGGCCTCGACATCACGACGCACGGCGAACGTGCCACCGAAGGATAAATGCGCAGAGCTCCGGGAAAACAGGGGCTCTACGATCCATGGTTCGAGCATGAGGCCTGCGGCGTAGGCTTCGTGGTGGATGTGAAGGGACGCAAGTCCCATCGCATCCTCGAGCAGGCCATACAGGTACTGCGCAATCTCGACCATCGGGGCGCTTGCGGCTGCGAAGCAAACACCGGCGATGGCGCCGGTGTTTTGCTGCAGATGCCTCATGCATTTTTTCAGGCCGTAGAGCCGGACTCGCGTTTGCGCTTGCCTTTGCCCGAGCCGGGCCAGTACGGCGTCGGCGTGGTATTCCTGCCGCGCAATCCCACCAAGCGCCGCCGTCTCGAAGAGCATTTCGAAGACATTATTCAATCCGAAGGGCAGACGGTGATCGGGTGGCGCACCGTGCCGACCCAGAATGCAACGCTCGGCGAAACGGCCAGGCAAAGCGAGCCGTTCGTGCGGCAGGTGTTCATCGGGCGCAATCTCTCGCTCACCGATGACATGGCTTTCGAGCGCAAGCTCTATGTCATCCGCAAGCGGGGCTACAGCGAGATCCGTACGTCGACGATGGACGGCGCCGAGTACTGGTACATCGCCAGCCTGTCTTTCAAGACGCTCGTGTACAAAGGAATGCTGCTCACCGCGCAGCTCGCCGAATATTTCCCGGACCTCAAGCACCCTGCCATGGAAACCGCGCTGGCGCTGGTGCATTCGCGCTTCAGCACCAACACTTTCCCGAGCTGGGACCGCGCACATCCGTATCGCTATCTCGCCCATAACGGCGAGATCAACACGCTGCGCGGCAACTACAACTGGATGAAGGCGCGCGAAGCGCTCTTCGAGTCCGATTTATTCGGCGAGGACACGCCGAAGATTCTGCCGATCATCAATCCGAACGGCAGCGACTCCGCGATGTTCGACAACACGCTTGAGCTGCTGGTGCTCGGCGGCCGCTCCCTGCCTCACGCCATGATGATGATGATCCCGGAGCCCTGGTCGAACCACGAAAGCATGGACGACGCGAGCAAGGCGTTCTACCAATACCACACGAGTTTGATGGAGCCGTGGGATGGACCGGCCTCGATTGCCTTTACCGATGGCGTGCAGATCGGCGCCATCCTGGACCGCAACGGGCTGCGTCCCTCGCGCTATTACGTCACGAAAGACGATCTGGTGATCATGGCCTCCGAAGCTGGAGTGCTTGATATTCCGCCGGAGCAGGTATTGCTCAAAGGGCGGCTGCAGCCGGGGCGCATGTTCCTGGTGGATACCGCGCAGGGCCGTATCGTCGATGATGAGGAGATCAAACGAAAGGTCGCCGGCGAGCGGCCCTATCGCCAATGGCTCGATCGGCATCTGGTGTCTTTAAAGGATCTGCCCGCCGGAGAGGAAGCGCCGACTTCGGATCCGAACACCTTGCTGCAACGTCAAATTGCCTTCGGCTATACATTTGAAGACCAGCGTTTGCTGATTGCGCCGATGGCCAAAAGCGGCGTCGAGGCCGTGGGGTCGATGGGTAACGATACGCCGCTGGCGGCGCTCTCCACGCGGCCGCGGCTGCTGTACGATTATTTCAAGCAATTGTTCGCGCAGGTCACCAATCCGCCGATCGATTCCATTCGCGAAGAGCTCATCATTTCTGCGGAAGTGTGGCTTGGCGCGGAAGGCAATCTGTTGCAGCCGCAGCCGGCGCACTGCAGGCGTGTCGAGCTTTCCGGACCTATCCTCACCAATGAGGAGCTCGCGAAGATCCGCCGCATGAGCGTGCCGGGTATGAAGGTAGGCACGCTTTCCATTCTGTTTCCTGCCGGACGCGGCGAGCCAGGGCTCATTCACGCGATGGACGAGCTGTTTGCACAGGCGCGCCGCCTCATAGAGGATGAGAACGTAAACATCCTCATCCTGAACGATCGGGGCTTGAATGCTGAGTACGCGGCCATACCGGCCCTGCTCGCCGTCGCTGGGCTGCATCATTACTTGATTCGCGAAGGGCTGCGCCTGCGCGCCAGCCTGGTGCTCGAAAGCGGTGAGCCGCGCGAGGTGCATCACTTTGCCTTGCTCATCGGCTATGGCTGCAGCGCCATCAATCCTTATCTGGCGTTCGAGACGATCGACGGCATGATCCACGAGGGGCTGGTCACGAACGTGGATACGCGGGTGGCCCACAAAAATTTTGTGAAGGCGGCGACCAAGGGCGTGATCAAGGTGATGTCGAAGATGGGCATCTCCGCCATGCAGAGCTATCACGGCGCGCAGGTGTTCGAGGCGGTAGGCTTGCGGCACGACGTCATCGACCGATATTTCACTTGGACGGCGTCGCGCATAGGCGGCGTCGGCATGGATGTCGTTGCGCAGGAAGTGCTGATGCGCCATGGCGCCGCTTTCGCCGATCGCGAGACGGGCGAACATACCCTCGAAACCGGCGGGCTCTATCAATGGCGCGCGGACGGCGAGCTGCACCTGTTCAATCCGGAATCCATCCACCGTCTGCAGAAGGCGGTGCGCACCGGAAGCTATGCAACCTACAAGTCTTACGCAGAGCGTGTGGACGATCAGGCGAAGGCGCTCTACACCTTGCGCGGATTGCTGGAATTCAAACCCGGCAAGCCGATCCCCATTGAGGAAGTGGAGAGCGTCGAGAGTCTCGTGAAGCGCTTCAAGACCGGCGCGATGTCTTATGGCTCCATCGGCAAAGAGGCGCATGAAACGCTTGCTATTGCGATGAACCGCCTGGGCGGCAAGAGCAACACGGGGGAGGGCGGAGAAGACCCCGAACGCTACCAGGCGCTGCCGAATGGGGATTCCAAGAACTCCGCGATCAAACAAGTGGCCTCGGGCCGCTTCGGCGTGACGAGCGAATACCTCGTCAATGCCGAGGAGCTGCAGATCAAAATGGCGCAGGGCGCCAAGCCTGGCGAAGGCGGGCAGTTGCCCGGCACGAAAGTGTATCCGTGGATCGCGAAGACACGGCATACGACCGCGGGCGTGGGCTTGATATCGCCGCCGCCGCATCACGATATCTATTCCATCGAGGACCTCGCCGAGCTGATCCACGATTTGAAGAACGGCAATCGACGGGCGCGTATCAGCGTGAAGCTGGTGGCGGAAGTGGGCGTGGGCACTATTGCGGCGGGTGTCGCAAAGGCGCATGCGGATGTAGTGCTCATCAGCGGTTACGACGGGGGTACAGGCGCTTCGCCGCAAACCTCGATTACGCATGCGGGCCTGCCCTGGGAGCTGGGCCTTGCGGAAGCGCATCAGACTCTGGTGCTCAACAATTTGCGTAGCCGCATCACAGTTGAGACGGACGGGCAGCTCAAAACAGGACGCGATGTCGTCATTGCCGCGATGCTGGGCGCGGAAGAGTTTGGCTTTGCCACCGCTCCATTGGTGGCGGTAGGCTGCATCATGATGCGTGTGTGCCATCTCAACACCTGTCCGGCAGGCGTTGCGACGCAGGATCCGGTACTGCGGGCCCGCTTCGCCGGTAAACCCGAGCATGTCGTCAATTTCATGCGCTTCATCGCGCAGGACGTGCGGGAACACATGGCGCGGCTCGGCTTCCGCTCGATTGAAGAGATGGTAGGGCGTGTGGACCGCCTTGCGCCCCGGCAGGCCATCGATCATTGGAAAGCGAAGGGCTTTGACTTCAGCAACATTCTCTACCAGCCGGATATGGGGCCGGAGGTAGGACGTTACCGGCAGATGGAACAAGATCACGGCCTGGACGAATCGCTGGACGTCACTACTTTGCTCGATCTCTGCAAGCCTGCCATCGAGCGCGGCGAGAAGGTGAGCGCCGAGCTGGCGATTCGCAATGTAAACAGAGTGGCGGGCACTATCACCGGCAGTGAAATCACGCGGCAATGGGGCTCGAGCGGCTTGCCGGACAACACGGTGCAAATTCATTTCAAAGGTTCCGCCGGGCAAAGCTTTGGCGCTTTCCTGCCGCAGGGCATGACGTTCACGCTAGAGGGCGATGCCAACGATCATCTCGGTAAAGGGCTTTCGGGCGGCAGGCTCATTGTTTATCCACCCGCGGGCTCAACCTTCGTACCGGAAGAAAACATCATCACCGGCAACGTGGCGTTGTATGGCGCCACGAGCGGCGAAGCCTACATTCGTGGCATGGCAGGCGAACGCTTCTGCGTGCGCAATAGCGGGGTCAGCGCGGTGGTGGAGGCGGTAGGCGATCACGGTTGCGAATACATGACTGGCGGTCGAGTCGTGGTGTTGGGCTCTGTCGGACGCAATTTTGGCGCAGGCATGTCGGGTGGCATCGCCTATGTGCTCGACGAGCGCGGCGACTGTCCGCGCAATGTGAATCAGCAGATGGCCAGCGTCGAGTCGCTTAACGATACTGCAGAGATCGCAGAAGTGCGCTCGCTGATCGAGCGCCATCTCGAATACACCGGCAGCTCACGCGCGCAGCAGGTATTGGCTGCGTGGGATACTCTAGTGCCGCGTTTCGTGAAGATCATGCCGAAAGACTACAAGCGCGCCGTCGCCTCCCTGAAGAGCGCGCACGAACAGGGCCTGAGCGGCGATGAAGCCATCATGGCCGCGTTCGAAGCCAACGCCCGCGATCTCGCGCGCGTTGGCGGCAACTGAGTTAATTGGAAAAAATCGCCTGCGGCGCTTTTTTCGGACTAAGGCTTCGTTTCCGGCCGGCAAAGGTGCGACTTTGCCGGCCTAACTGAATACAGATAGGACAGCGGATGGGTAAGCCAACAGGCTTCATTGAATATGTGCGTGAGCTGCCGTCTGACAGGTCGCCGGCGATGCGCGTGCGCGACTGGAATGAGTTTCATCATCCAATAGAAGATAAGCGCTTGCGGCATCAGGCTGCGCGCTGCATGGATTGCGGCGTGCCGTTCTGTCACACGGGCACGCTGATGAGTGGCGGGGCTTCCGGCTGTCCGATTCATAACCTGATTCCGGAATGGAACGACCTGCTCTATCGCGGTCTCTGGCGCGAAGCGCTGGAGCGGCTGCACCGCACGAATAACTTTCCTGAATTCACGGGTCGCGTGTGCCCAGCGCCCTGCGAAGGCTCCTGCGTGTTGGGCATCAACGATTCTCCGGTCACGATCAAGACCATCGAGAACGCGCTGATCGATCGTGGTTGGGAAGAAGGGTGGGTGACGCCTGAAGCGCCTCAAGTGCGTACCGGCAAGAAGGTGGCGGTCATTGGCTCAGGGCCTGCGGGCTTGTCGGCTGCCGCGCAACTCAATAGCGCCGGCCATCTCGTTACGGTGTATGAGCGCGCCGATCGCCCGGGCGGATTGCTGATGTATGGCATTCCCAATATGAAGCTCGATAAGAAAGCGGTGGTCGAACGCCGGCTGGCGCTGCTGCAGCAGGGAGGTATCGAATTCATCTGCAACGCCGATGTTGGCGGCGCTATTTCCACGGCTTCTTTGCGTGCGAAGTTCGACGCTGTAGTACTTTGCACCGGCGCCACTGTTCCGCGCGATCTGCCGGTAGAAGGGCGCGCGCTGGAAGGCGTGCATTTCGCCATGGACTATTTGACGGCGAGCACCAAAGCCCTGCTGGATGGCAGTCCCGATGCGACGCCGATTCACGCCCGCGACCGGCATGTTGTTGTAATCGGCGGCGGCGATACCGGCACCGATTGCGTGGCGACCGCGATGCGGCAGGGTTGCCGCAGTCTGACCCAGATGGAGATCATGGCGCAGCCGCCCATGGAGCGCGCGGCAGACAATCCCTGGCCGGAATGGCCGAAGGTCTACAAGCTCGATTATGGGCAGGAAGAAGCGGCGGCAAAATTTGGCGCGGATCCGCGTGCGTATCTCACAACGGTGAAGCAGTTCAATCAGGATGGCGCGGGGCGCATCAAGGAGCTGGTCACGGTGCGCATCGAGTGGCGGCAGGACGATGCCGGCGCGCTGCGGGCAATAGAAGTGCCGGGCAGCGAGCAGACTCAACCGGCGGATCTCGTGCTACTGGCGTTGGGTTTCCTGGGCCCGGAACAAAAGTTACTGCAGGAGCTGGGTATCGATGTCGGCCCGCGCAGCGCCATCAAGGCCGAACACGGTCAATTCAGCACAAACGTCCCCGGCGTATTTGCCGCGGGCGACTGCCGTCGCGGACAAAGTCTCGTGGTGTGGGCGATCAATGAGGGCCGCGGAGCCGCGCGCGAATGCGATCGGTATTTGATGGGCAGCACGGCGCTGCCCTGAGTTCGTAACAGCCTACCGGTCCAGCTCCGCCCTTTTCCTGAATTTGTTCTGCGGCTGGTGTTGCGGCTGGTCCGGTTTACGTGCGGGCTGGTCTCTGGGCGCCTCCTGCCGTGCAACATCGCGTTGGGGCATGGGTTGCTCAGCCCTTCGCTCATGTACTCGAGCGGGCGCCATGATGGGCCGCTCGACCCGCTGTTGCCGCTCAACACGTTCCCTACGCTCCTCACGCATCACGGGCCTTTGCACATTCGGCGTCAGCGTCGGCTGGCGAATTGCCGGCGGCGTTTCCCTTCTCATTGTCACGTCGCGATCCAAAATTCGTTTCGGCGGTCGCACGATCCCAAGATCGCCCCGCCCCGTACTCCATACGCGCTCACGCCTATCGGGGCGTGCAATGATCGGCGGTGTTTGCACCTCACGTTCGTTCACCCACGTGCGCGGCAAAAAAGTCTGTCGCACATGCCGCGGCCCCGGCACCCAGCACCAACGCGACCGCACTTGGGCCCAACGCCCATAGTGGAACGGCGCGAAACCCCAAGGCGCGCGATCCACCCATGTCCAGCCCCAGGGGGCCACCCAAGCCCAGCTGCCGAAACGATAAGGCGCCCAGCCTGTTGCCACCGTGCGTGGATACCACACGTAGCCGTAGTCGGGCTCGGAGCTCCACGAGCCATACTCATCCAGGTCTTCGTAGCCGATCACGTCCGGCGATACGTATTGGGATGAGACGGAGCGCTG
>Ga0065707_10082524_pt1 | contig 14186 bp, 6 predicted proteins | sample SwiRhicommuniRL3_FD_59094 | JGI IMG/M metagenome (GOLD analysis project Ga0065707, IMG submission 59094) | Switchgrass rhizosphere bacterial communities from Rose Lake, Michigan, USA - RL3 v2 (version 2) | ecosystem: Host-associated > Plants > Roots > Rhizosphere > Soil | place: East Lansing, MI...
AAGGAGCCCCTTCTCACTATTCCTCTAGTTGACGATGATACCGAGCCATTACTATTAACACTGGAAACTGAAGACGAACGCGATGACCGATTAACAACTGTATCAGTCAAGTCCAATTTTTTTAATTCTTTCTCCAAACTCATTGGCCCCCTAGAAGGAAATGTCTCCCATTTCGGAGGAGTTATCTTAGTGCCATTAGAAATCAGAGCCACAACTGGAGCCGGCAGTTTCTTTTCTTGAATTGACTGATAGATGTCATACAAATTCTTTTTAGGTAATTGGTAAACCTTTCTAAATCGCAATTCACAAGCAATCCAATTACAACCAAATTCGTCAAATCTCTCGATGATAGTTTCCATTAATGAAAAACTTTGGCTAAGATACTTTGTGAATTCATTAATATTCTTCTGGTTGACCTCAAATATAGAATTCTGTCTGATAAATCTCGTCAAGTTAGCTATCAAAGTCCCATTTTTCTTGGTTGAATTAAAGAGATCCTCAAGATTATTTAATAAAACAGATTTGAAATAAGCAGGATTCTTGGATTGAAATAAGAATTTTTGATCATTCAAATGTTCCAAGTTTGATAAATAGATCTTTCTTCCGAATTTTCTGAGCATGGTATAAATATCATTCAAACGAAGCGTTAGCAAAAATATCTTGTGCAAAGAGTATTTGAAACTTTCGGAGGATGGAGGATTTTTTGATTTCATTTTGATAATCTGAGGTTTTAAGGAATCGAGAACCTTTTGAGTTTGCTTGTTGATAAGGAATAACATCTTGATATCCATATCGACGAGAGTGGCTTCGATAAAGTCACCGTTGTTGAGAAGAGATTCATCTTGGGGAATTTGGAAGCTCAATTCATCAAGAGTCAAATCGATATCTGAATCTAACTTAAACAAATCTTTCGATATGAGAGATTCCGTTATTTCGTAATAATTTTTTGGAACTCTACCGAACTTCTCTCTATCTATCTTTGTTTGGTCTAATCGCTTTTGATATCCTTGTAAACAATGAGCACATAATGCTTCCAATACTTTTAAGCACTTCAACGCAGACAGCAAAGAGGGCATTTCCAACAACGCATTAGTTTGAGTATCCAGATGATCGTAAGGAATATGTGACGTTGCTGAGGAAATGGTGAATTGAGTAGGCTTGAAAGCTTTAAAGTTTGACAATAATTCCAATCTGCTTGCAAAGGCAGATTCGTTGATGGCAAAATAGTTTCCTGTAAGCAAAACTATGTAGTGAAGTAAAGGGAGATCATTAAAAACCTTTACTGAATTAGGATTATCCACGGATTCTGAATCTGTTTTCTTGGGAGAACAAGATATATACAATTTCTTTAACCTTGACATGACACTTTTTAATTTAATTATTCCGTACTGATACTGTAATATCTTGCAATCTATGGAGGTGATATTCTCTGGCCCGTCAATAGGTTGCAGTTTAGTGGATGTGGCCATAGGGATTGGTAAAACTTCGTTTGAAGTTGATACACTTGCAGAGTCCATAATGAGTTATAATGAGTTAGAGTTAATATTAGGTTGCTAGGTTTACCACCATACGCGAACGAGAAGTTGCAATTATTATACAATGGCTAAGAAAATATCAAGATCTACCAGGTTGTCGTGATATCTATGAGATATACTTAACTGATGTATTGAGTTGTTTGAAATTTTGAAAGACAACCAAGAATACCGGATCTTGGGGACGTGGACACAAGTACCTTAGGAAACTCTATATGTTTCTAATATTCGGACAGCGAGGAATTATTTTGGGTGTAGAAGCAAGGAACAATTGAAACAGTCACGAACTTGTTTCTATTCTATTCACCTCTAAAGGATTTGTTGTATGATTAAAGAGGAGGTTTGTATCGGTCGTGCCAATAGAAAAATGGCTAGACAACGACATCATGCGACATTTTTGAGACATTTTCGAAACTGATAACTCACACCCACAACAGATCCAACGACATTTGACTTATAACGTCATTATTCTAACGTTTTCAAGTAATTGAAGTATAGTCACCATAAATAAGAGTACAGTTAAACTATAATAAACAACTAAACTCACACTATCTAAACCTACACTATCATATAGTAGTAAGCTTCATACCATCAAAATGGCTACTTCTACTACTTCATCTATAGCATACTTCTTCGGCTTGCTAATACTTGTTCACTCAGGCTACTCGTCGTTCGAGTTTCATCAATGGACCAAATCGTCCATCCACGAGTCATCCCATCTGTTGCCGTTGGATATAGTTATTGAAAGTATCATTGGAATTCTAGTAATCGTGGTTGGAGCAGTGAAATCCATTGAAAACGAACCTTCGTATACTATTGACGGCAAGAACGTTGATGATCCTGACTCTATCTTAAAGGAGGTACAGATCAACGAAAAGGTGTATACTTCAGATAAGTACTTGAAACCAATTGAGATGAAAAAAGCTGTCGAGGTTATCGAGAAGATTGGCTTAAGTGACTACGAAGTTTTCGAGACTAGAGTGGAATTTATTGATATATTGGCCAAGAGAAAGGAGTATAGAAATTGGATAGAACAGAGTTAGCGTTCAAAGGCTCTAGTGAAGCTATTTGTATGTATGGTTGGCAGATATTTCCAAGCTGGAAGTTGGAAAACGTGTAAATACTATGTATATAGTGTGAATGAATGAATTCTAATGAAATTGAGGTAGTGAGACTAAATAGTGAGACGATGTAGTGAGTCTAAGTAGTTGGACTGCTTGGAGAGAGTATATTTCAACTAAATCTATTCAATTCGGGGCATTCATGGTCTCTATTGCTCGATTATTCATGGTCCATAATCAGAAATCTAATGTTAGATTACTCAACTACTGGTGTAAGTACGATTGTTGGTGTGCTTATTGCTTATTGAAAGATAAATATTAATTAATGGGTCTGTAGCTGAATAGGTATATCTATGTCTAATATAATTTTGTAGATAACAAGTCTAGGATATAATGCATGTTTAGACTTGTAAGTTGCCAGACTATTAAAGATCCCTTTCTTAGTGATGAAAGGGTACTTACCAATAAATATAGTCGTTGGGTGTAACGATTGTAGCGACCTCTCTGGACAAATAGATTTGAACCAAATCTATAGGGTGAGATCGTTTCTTGAATAAATCTAGAAGGTGAGATCTTTCTTGAAATCGTTTCTTGAATGCTTGAGCCACAGCTAGTAGAAACTATTATGGAATTCCCGTCAGTCACTCAGCAGAAAATTCAAAACGAATCAATCATTGAAGTTATTGTTCATCTAAATAGTCTTCTTTTCTGCCTTATTCACCATAATATTTTCTCTGTTTGCCTTACTTTTAGGACCTGCTTCAGTGTTTAAAACAAAATCCCACCATCTGAAAGAACTTGCATAACTACCAATGAAGTAGTGGTGATGTTCATCGTGATGGTCGGCACCAGCCCAGAATGGAACAATGTGGTGTAATGACCAAGGGAATTCGTAACCTGAATGGGCATCCACGGCTTGTAAGAGTCTTAAAGTAATCCAAGCACAAACAGTGAAAAGATGCAAGTTTTTTGTAATAAGGCACCAAACCATTGGAATTCCGACAGTACCGATACCCAATAACACAACTTCGATAGGATGAGCGTATTCTGCAGCCATTCCAAATGGAGCAGCATATCTGTGATGCTGTTTGTGAATGTATTTGTAAAAGACTCCATAGTGTAATCCACGATGGAACCAGTAATGCCAGGCATCTTCAAGAACGAAAAAGAGACAAAGTTGAAAGATAATGTTTCCTAAAGAAGGGAATGGAACTTCAAAGCTAATACCAATTTGCTTACAAATTGGATGGAAGAACCAAATTGGAAACGCTTCTACTAAGAAATGAGATGTCAAGACTGACTTGAAACATTCCCATTGTTCTTTTGAAGAAGGCATTTTCTCGTCTTGAATCTTGTACTTTCGGAAGTATGGAATTTTGTCGATAATGAACCATGGCAAACATCTACCGAAGTAAACCAATTCATGGGTAAGGAAAAACATCAATCCTGTGGCAAATAAATCGTTGTTCATGTAGTAATAGTAAGACCCCCATAACTTCTCAACGATGTTTAAGTTTGTAAGTTGGTTGAAGTTGTTGAAAACTCCTACAAAATCAGTAGAGTTATCAAATGATGAGTAATCATAGTAGACCCCACTTGACATTGTGATTCGTGGATGTTAAAGTGTAATTAGTAGATAACTGACGCCTTCGCTACTTTCAATTTTGGTGGAAATCAACTGTTTATATTTGATAGCTATACGATGAGATTGGAAAAAAGAAATTGATCGCAATTTTAAACGACAGGAACGAGAGCACGTGACCTGTTTGGAAAACAGGACCGGTACTAATTAAGAATAGTTTAACACCTTGTACACAACTATCTAAACGAATAGATTTTCGTACATGTTTCGTTGGTTATCCACTGAAAATTTATCTTGCCATTTGAGGATATTTGTATTAGATGATAAATATTGTGTTAAGTATTGAATCTATACTACTACCAGACAACTTGTAAAACAGAGTTTCAGACTAATAGTAAATTCACTATGGTCATCCATTTCTTTAATGTTGTTTCAACAAATATTCCAAGTATACTGATAGCCGTTGGGGTTCAAAATCGTACATGGGCCTGTTAATTTTAAAGTAATAAACGATGAATACGCGAGTCATGAGGCCGTTAGAGAGCGGCGTCGGATTGAAAATAGAAGTCCTTCGTATCCTAACAGGGGAATAAAGGTTGGAATCCGATGAGAGTGACCGTAAATGGCTCCAACTGGGTTTCACTTCTATATTGCAAATCCTACCGAAGACCTGGGCCACATCGGAGGTAACGTCATGTGATCTGCATTACATTACATAGTCAACAATATTAACGCTAGCCATTTTATGGCTATTCCCAGACATACATACCTCACGCAAATATAATACAACCCCATACCAGTGGTAGGCGAGAAGTGGACTGCCACGGCAAGCTACCAATTCCTGATATCGTAATTTCTCCATTTGCTAGCGTTATTCTTAGTTGGAGAAATTTTGCACCCAACTTTTTGGAATGTATTTCCGATGGATGAGGTTTCTTTGCTTTATTTGTACCAAGTGGAACTCCTTTACCTTTAGTACCATTGATATCCACCAATCGTATTTATCAACTATCTCCCAGGCTATCTTTAGATTCATTAGATTCATTAGATTCTCAAAAACCTCACAGATTACGATCTGTAAGGAAGTCGAGGGATACACAATCGGGATGACTGAGTGACTAAATTGCTACAAGAGACCCAAACTATTTTAAAGATAAGAGCTGATAAGTATCGGTCCAGAGTTCAGTCCAAATCTGAACTGCTGTCGGTGACCAAAGTGACTTTTTAAAGATATTGTAATTCCACTGGAATAAAGGGTAGAAACTCGCTGGAATTTTTCTTCAACTTAAGGAAAGATAATGATCGAATTCTATAATGAATTTATTCTGATTTGCATTGTCTGTACGGTGCACGTCAAAATGTGTGTTTGTAAATGCATCAAAACAATATTTTTTAATATTATTATTTTTAAGGCTAACAAGTCCGTACAAATTAATCCGAACTGTTGACTGACTGGAATTCAGGATTATTGAAGAAGCATTTGAGAAGTCTCAGCACTCTCATATAATATTGGGAAACTATTCCTTAAATTATTTGGTTAAACTTCGTAATCGTCTTACAGATAGTGAAAAATTCATGGCATCAGCATCTCAAACGGTTGCCTTAATGGGTGCGAGGAAGTTGTTCACCAAGTTCTGACAACCTTCTCCACATGCTGAGAACTATTCAACCCTCAATTATTCCCATAGATCAAGATATACATACCCTTACGAGCCCACGATTTCGTAATTGAGTTGGTGGTTATATGCACCACACTCCTAACTCTAACTCCTAAAAACCCCTATATTTGTAGCAATCTTAATACTATTAAATTAATCAACTATAATTATTTCATATTGAAAAAATGGAATACGTTCAAAATTGGACTATTCCAACTTGCAGCTTATTTGTGTCTACAAACTTCAACAGATCTTCGATAGTATGGTTTTAAAAAACCATAAAAATTATTAATTTAGAGTGAAAGAGCACATTACATACAAGCCCTATAAAGTCATGAAAAACGATTTAAAACCATTGCTTACCAAGTTGAAGGTCCGAAACCTTGACCTTCTGGTAAGACAACCCTGATAGCAGTATCATTGGTATCCATAGTACTGTTAACAACATTATTACCCCACCAAGATGGGAAGGAGGTTGTTGTCAAATTCAAGCACAAGAAAACGATCAACAACGACCAGGCTAAACCAATATCCAACCCAGCTGATAAGGAATAGTTATATTTGGACCACCAGTGGAAGTACTTCTTCTTGATCCACCAGCCGAAAGTTAAACCAATTGCACAATAAGATGTGTAAATGTATGGAGTGGCAGGAGGAATGTAACCAGTACCCGAGAAGAATACTGGCCAGTTAAGCCATCTAATAGCACTGTTTGGGTATTTCTTCAAGATAGCCCAAGAGATGATTGGCAAAGCAGCACCAATCAAGAAGAAGAATAATAAACCATAGTAGATTTGTCCATGAGAAAATTGACGTTGAGGACCAATGACACCCCAAATAATAGAGGCATTGAAGAAAACTTTACCGTTTGGACAAGTGTAACCGTTAACTTGATGTGGTTCACACAAGTTCTCGATGTTACCATAAGACCATCTCAAAACTGCAATTTGAACTAATGAACCCCAAAGTGTAGCAATCAATTGGGCAGAAAACATCAATCTTGGTGCGATCTTCATGTAGTGACCTAATTTCATATCTTGAGCAAAGGTAACAGCTTGATTGTTGGTAATGTAACCATATGTCTTGAAGAACATCATAGCAAGAGGCTTACCTGGAAGCATGTAACCAATGATAAATTCTGTGACGACATTCAAACCGACAGCTATGTTGGTTCTGGAGTAAATGACAGCAACTGGTAACAAGAATACAATGGCAATCAACAAGGCAACTATAAGACACCAAACTGGCATTTCAGTATTCCAAGCTCTAATTGTGACAATAGACAAAGCAAAGAAGATTACGAAAACAATCGCAAACCACCAGTCTGGTACTTCTTTGTATTCCTTCATCAATCTCATGTGAACATCGGGCTTTTCTTCCATCTTGACCTGTTGAATAATTTCCTTACCATGGAACAAAATTGTGTGGATAATAGTTGCCAAAATAGCGGCGAAAGATAAACCATATGAGATGGCAAAGGTCGTGGATAAGAAAAGAGGAGAGTATGCTTCGTAGGCCTCTTTGTCAAAAGTTAAAGTGGCCTTGTCAATAATCTTCTTGACTTGGTATGGACCACCATATCTGTCATATGAACCAGATGAAGAGATTGGCAAGTATTGTGAGTACCAAGTGTTAGAGTAATGAATTGCTGGAACAACAATCCAGAAAATAATAACCACAGATGCCAAGATGGTTGCAATTGTTCCTGCAGGTGGGATCAATGGAGAGCCAATGTAACCAGCGACTTGATTCCAATCTAAGGCAAAACTGTTAGGGAACATACCTAAACCAGTCGAAGAACCAAAGATTTGGTTAATAATGACGTTGTTTGGCTTAATCCACGTAATCCAAGAAAAGTTGGACAAACCAGTGAAAATATAACCAGGGAAAAAGTAGTAAAAGAAAGCACAAGTGAAAATGATACAGAAGAACTTAAGACGAGACATTCTCCAGCCATTAGCAACGTGATTTTCGTTGACATGCATGTTAGTCAAAAAGGTACTGGTGACCAAGTTAGATGGCCAGATGGCACTAGCTGGGTATACAACCACTCTTCTAGCAACACCACCAAGAGCAAAACCAATACATTGGGTAGACCAGATAGCACACAAGTCGAATCCCCAGCCGAAATCAGACCCAAAGAATCTGTTTTGGGCCAATAAAATATCAGTGGCATAAGCAGCACCACCACCAAAGGAAACATTGGCCATGACTGTGATCAAAGTATGCTCTTTGACGTTGAAAGGACATGGGTTCAATTCCATACCAAGAAATTTGACGTTTGGAACAACCTTTTCCCAAAGTCTACCCAATGGCCAGGCCAAAATGGAGGTAACGAACGTTGTGATGGCGAAAGCAGGACTGTGGAAAGAGAACAAAATGTTCATACCACAACCAATAGTGGTTAAAATCATACCCAACACCCAGGCTCTGACAGTGTTTTGATGTAAAGTTGGATCATCTGTTGACGGAACAGCCGCTCTAACTTCAGCGTAAGGAGAATCATCCTCGACATGAACAGCAGCATATTCATCTTCCATAATATCAGTGATAAGACGAGAACTGACTGGATCGAACTCCTGAGACTTGGAAACGGCCAAGCTCATAGGAACGTGGAGCTCATCAGCAGATTCGAAATCACTTACCTTCTTTTCAGTAACCAGTTCATCGGTTACAGCATTCTTGCTGCCCCAGATGGATTTCAACTTTTCCATTTTGTAAATCTATCACCTAACAAATATATTCAACCAAGAAATATAGTAATATCTGCCAAGTTAATAACTTTTGAAGGGTGCTTTGATATAAGATAATACCAAGAAACAAGAAAATGCGATGTATTTATATAATTCCGAAAGCATCCTCGGGCCTGTGACCATTTCAGTCTTATTGAAAGATTGGAGAACCCCGAAACAAACGATCAGCCGGCTCTAAAACATTTTTTGGCCGCAGATTGCAAAGGCTTCTGTTTTCTGCCCCAATAATAATACTGGTAACAAAAAATATACCGGATGTCGAGCGAGTTATTTGCGGCCGTGAAAAGCATTGGCAATTATTAGACGTGCATACAACTTTATGCGAGCCTCTGACACAAAATGATTGAATAAAAAAAACCTTCAGGTGGACAAACAATTTCAAGGTAGACAACGCTGTAGCATAATCTACTGTTAGTAAAATTTAGGGGTCAAGCAGTTTTATGGGGCGGCTGAATCCTGATGATTTGAACAAAATTTATTCTATCTTATTACGTTTAGTAGCAAATCAACTAAATTTGCAATTGTGCTCTGGTTTTCGCACTTTCCAAGGCAGGTAAATCTATTGTTCGGATTTATTCTGAACTTACTTCATATTATCAGCGGTGGTGATTTTTTACTTTGGTGCTATGGCGAAAGTTCAGACGTGGATAGATCACCAAAGTGAATCTGGTGCTCTCTTCAAGTGTCATTCGATTCGTTCTTATGAAAAGACAAAAACCAACTATAAATTTACATTAGTGGAGCATGCAGAATATTTTTTGCGGTATTTCTTAAACCTCTAAATAACTGCTCTTGGTTGGTTTATGATCTACATCAAGGGCGCGGCTTGTCAGCTAAGTTTGTACTTATTGATGCAAGCTTGTTTCGGAAAGAAAAGAATTCCTTGGCCAGGTTCGTCTTTATGACTAACAAAAGAGGGCAAAATAATAAAATATGAGATGCAATACATCTGAATTATTATATGTATGGAATAGAGTGAGACTAGAACTGTATCACCTATGAGATTGCTGGAATGATATGGTAACCGATTAATCTTATGGAGAGTGCAGATATGTGAAGAAGTCAAGATCTGACAAGTGCTGGAAATCTAGTTGGAATTCCCCAAACGAAGATCTCGCTCTCTCGAATGATAGGCTCTTGTTAATACATTTTGCTAAATTGCAACTCCTTCGTATGTTAGTTGATTTCTCTGTTGATTGGCCGATACATTTCTTACCGTCTGAAGATGCCTCCAACCTTCAAACCTTCTCTGTCGACTTTGTGGCACTGATCGCGGAAGTTCTCCTGAGTTCCGAATTCCGAGGGCATCCATGTCGTGAAGCGGCACCACTCTATACTTAGTGCCCGTCACCGGCCTGTTTCCATTTCACTTTAGGGCCTCGAATTCCTCAAATCGCCTCAAGCTTGAATATCTATTTTCAGCAGTACTCTAAGATCTTTGTCGCTATCGCTTGTTTCCAATTGTAATCGAAATGTGGAGATATTCACTATCATGCATGCGTCATAATTTTCTATCAGCTTTCTATCCATCTCATCTCGTATCGTGTCTGATTTTTCTTCAAAATAAATCGAATGTCCATCGAAGTGATAACATATGACTGGGGACTATATGACTACAACTATATCTGTTTGGTCTTCTGATTATTAACCATTACTAACAAAAACTAAATATTGCAAGTATATGTGGCTTCACTTAAGCCCTTCTTCGAGTTGGCGACGTCCAAATTAGGGCCGTTTCACAAAACAAGCCGCAAAAAAACCGATTCCCCCATCTTCCTTTGGAACGGCTCGAACACATCCTCCTGCTAACTTTATGCATGCTTCATCATCCCCTCTAGCAAGGTCAGAGAATTCCTCTTTCCAACCTCTCCTCTCCCATGTTGGGATAACGTTTTCTCGCACTTCTAATTTCCATCCTTGATCTCTTATCTCCTTATCGCAAAGCAAGTCTACCACGACTCTTTCATTTTCGTGTGGATGGATCGAACAAGTAGAATACACTACTTTACGTGCATTCGGAAACAAAAGTGCATGTTTTACGATCTTGAATTGAAACCCTGCAAGCTTGGTTAATCTTTCGGTATCGATGTCTTCTCTGTCTTGTTCTTCCTGTTGAGAATCTTCAAGAACCCGTCCGAAAATTCCGGATCCGCTACACGAAGGATCAACGACTAATCCAGTGACATTTGGAAAGTCTTCACGTTTCGTAGATGTAAAGTCTGCATGGGTGATTTGAATCAAATTCTTCTTGGCTGTTCCAGTAGCACGTTCACACATCATTTTCAAAATCTTGACTCTGTTATCGTCTCTTTCAAAAGCATACACCACCGAGTCTGGTTTATCGGCTAGATATGATGCAGAATGGGTAGTCTTGTTACCTGGAGCGGCACATGCATCTATGACTTCTGTGTGAACATCGTTGGGGTCTTGGTTCAAGATTTGTGCTGGGAAGCACGATGCACGGTCCTGAATAATCACCTCTCCTTTCAAATATGCTTGCGTAGCAGTCAACTTTTCTTTGGGGTGAATTCCAAAGAGATGCGGGATGTAGTCGTCTGAATAGATCATACCTGGTTGAGTGATTTCTTCAAAAGAACTAACGGGCTGAAGTTTCTTGAAGAATGGATGTTTTTCGAAAAACGTATCTGGTGATATCTTGATGGTGTTTATCCGGAACCATCTAATAGGTGTCTCATCGCCATCTACTTCCTTTGTTGGTAGCTCCTGGGCAGATTTGACTTTGTATTTGAGCTTCAATTTGATGAACTCCGATTGTAATCTCGTCTTATTTTGTAAAACAGCATCTTTGATTGGATGTTTTGCAGATTGAATACGTCCTTTTGACGAGAATATCAAATCATGTACTAGCAAGATAAGCAATTCGTCACTCACCTTCAATTTCTTCGGTATGACTGTTTTTATCTTGGATTTTCGGATTATGATCTGGATATATTCCTTGTACTTCAAGGTTGAATACACCACTGCGTAGATATGTTTGGGAGAACTGCTTAACTTTTTATCGTTAAATATTCTAGACTGTAGACTACCATTGTTACCTTTGGAAGGTTTAAGGAATTTCTCAGCTTCAAAGTATAGCTTCATTTGTGATTAATGGTAAATAAGGCCATGGAGATAGAAATTGAAATCTCATCGCATATATGATAGTGTTACCCGGATATTGGAATTTGATGAAAGTCGTAGGTACTATTGCACAGATCACTAGACAAACATGATCTAAGTGGAGTTCATCCCAATCTCTAGCAGATCTCGAGGTCTCGAGGTGAAAGCTAAGCAGGAACAATGTTAGAAATAACCAACCACGTCACTTTCTCGGACTAAGAATTCAACACAGACCAAGATCTCGAAAGTATTCCATGATTTCTCTATATTTCAGCTCCCGGATCTCTTAGTTACCAGCTTGCAGTGTTATTGTTGTTAGCTATTTCTAGTTCCCATACCACTAGATTAAATTGATTATAACTCTAAGAGGACTTCTAACATGGCCCCAATGAATCACAGTACCAGAAATATCGAGTCCACGAGACAAAGTAATAATGGAGATAAAAAAGTAATTCTCGTTAGACTAGTTGCTGAAATTCATTGTGATGTTTGGTGATGTTTTAGTGGTAATTTAGTTATATTTTAGTGTTACTTTAGTGGAAGATTATTACTCGATTTATTATTAGATCATAAAATTTGATGAACTTTGGCTGCGAAATTGAAGTTTTAATGGAATATATTGTAATAATATGTGCATCCGTTAAACCTGACGATTCTCATAGTGTCTTTCGTTAGCTTTCAATGTCTCGCGATTATATCCTCGAGGATTTGTGGATCCCTTCAAGATTCGCCTACGTGACCGAGAATATCGTGGATATAGGTATTCTATATGCGGTTACTGAGAGACTTTAGTGACTCTAGAAATGTGTGACTCTGGATAGTGTGTGTCCTTCGAAATTGTGTGACTCTTGAAATGTATGATTCTACCTATGCTGCTCTAGATTATTCGATTCCTCTGATTATCTTGACTTTCCAGATCTCAATTGTGCAAACTGTTAGCCATCCCCATCGCCATATATTGTCCTGATGACGAAGCTTGGAATTCTCTAAGGTAGAGAAACATGGTCACACAAGTAACAATTTCTAAAATCTCATAAGTAGGGGTAATTCTGCCATACGATCATAAACCCTCTGAGAACCTTACTCTTTTCGAAACTTCAATATTAGGTAGTCTATTCAAATCCGACACTTATTGTCATTAACAAAATTATATTCATGAATATTTTCGTTTAGCATGATTATTTCCATCAATACTATCTAGATCAAGATGACTTCGATGTTCAAGATTGCAAATCTATAATCGTCTAGATCTCGTTCGTTAATCAACGATCTCCACGATTTTCTCAATAATTGCAAATGGCCTCACAAAATACAACAACGAGATCTAAAACTATTGAGAATCTTTCCATCAAATAGTACTAACTACTGTGTTCCCCGAGACTATTACAGAGTCTTCTAGAACTCTTGGTAGTAGGCAAGACTGGTCTCAGTATTGACATAGCTTAGGGGCAGGCCTTCATACTATGCGACTTTGAGCCCCACACGATCACCAAGCCTAGATTAAATCATCACCAACCTCAAATCGACTCCTCAACACCACAATGCCGGTCCCACCACCTAATGCGTATCCTCCAGGGACTCCACTAACAGTTGGGTCACATAGCATAGAGATAATCAAGTATATATCTCAAGGAGGATTTGCCCTCGTCTATACGTGCACGATAACGCCAGCGTTCAAAGGTTCCAACATAGCATGTTTGAAGCGAGTGGTTGTGCCCAACAAATGGCAATTGACTTTACTTAGGCAGGAGGTCGACGCCATGAGAAGGCTTCGTGGTAATAAGCATGTCGTTTCATACATAGACTCGCATGCTTCTAGGCTGGCCACCAATAAAGAATATGAAGTATTCTTGCTCATGGAATACTGTGAAAACAACGGGTTGATAGATCTCATGAATACCAGACTCGTCCACAAGTTGACAGAGTCGGAGATATTGACGATCATGTATGAAGTCACGATTGGGGTTGCAATGTGTCATCATCTTTCTCCGCCGTTGATCCATCGCGATATTAAGATTGAAAACGTATTGATTGACAGCGCCGGTACATTCAAACTATGTGATTTTGGGTCGGCGGTAAAGTATATCCCGCCTCCAGCGACGCCACAACAGTTACAAGAAGTAAAAGACGATATCATGCAAAATACAACTCCCCAATATAGAGCACCCGAAATGATTTGCTTGACGAAGGGATTTGCGATTGATGACAAGTCCGATATATGGGCGCTAGGCTGTTTCTTATACAAACTTTGTTATTATACAACTCCGTTCGAACTGCCCGAGCATCAGTCTCTTCAAGATATGGAGAAACTGATTCTTCATGCGTCTTCAAATCTTCGTTTCAAAGATCAGCCGGGCCTGATATTCTCGCCTAGATTGAAGAATATGATTAAATGTTGTTTGAGAGAAGATCCAAGACGCAGACCCAATGCTGTACAGTTGTTGGGAGAAATTGCGGCCATGAGAGGGATGGAAATTCCT
>Ga0065707_10082525_pt1 | contig 14186 bp, 17 predicted proteins | sample SwiRhicommuniRL3_FD_59094 | JGI IMG/M metagenome (GOLD analysis project Ga0065707, IMG submission 59094) | Switchgrass rhizosphere bacterial communities from Rose Lake, Michigan, USA - RL3 v2 (version 2) | ecosystem: Host-associated > Plants > Roots > Rhizosphere > Soil | place: East Lansing...
CGGGTACCCGCCCACCGGCCCGGCACTGCCCCGGCGCTCGGTCGGCGCGCCGGATGCGTACGATCAGCCGATGACGATGTCGTTCCGCACCGTGGACGGCACCGCCACGACGAGCGACGGTGATTATGTCGCCAAGACCGGCACGCTGACCTTCGCTCCCGGCGAGACGACGAAGACGATCACGATCGAAGTCAAGGGCGACAGCAAGAAGGAGACCAGCGAGACGTTCTACCTCGACCTGTTCGGACTCAGCAGCAATGCGTCGTTCACGAAGAGTCGCGGCATCGGCACGATCCTGAACGACGACTGATCGTGCGATTGAACAACGCGGCCGGCGAGGTCCCTACGGCCAGGCAAGCCCCCAACGGCTCGATTTGAGGGACGGATTTCAAATCCGTCCTACACGGCGCCGCTCCAGCGTCCTCTCGCGCCGCGGACAGGCGATCCAGAGACGCGCCGGGCACTGATCGTTGTATGATACCTGTCCAGTCGCTGGTGCTACGAGTCGAGAAGCAGTCACAAAGTGCCGACGGTTTATGTCTTGTTACAAGCTGAAATGTGCGGTTTGCCTCGTGCTGTTGCTGGCCACGCAATTGGCCCGTGCCTATGCCGACGAACTTAGGCCCCGGCTGATGGTGCTAACCGACATCGGCGGTGATCCCGACGATCAGCAGTCATTGATTCGCCTGATGCTCTACAGCAACGAATTCGAAATCGAGGGGCTCGTCGCGACCGCTTCCGGCACACTTGGGGAGCTCAAAGACGCAGTGACGCGGCCCGAACTTATCCGGCAAATCGTAGAGGCCTATGGTCAGGTTCAGCCCAATCTTGCCAAACACGCCACAGGCTATCCTTCCGCTGACACGTTGCTTTCGCGGATCAAGGTCGGAAATTCACGCCGTGGTCTCGATCAAATCGGCATGGACCGCGATACCGAAGGATCGAATTGGATCATTAGCGCTGTGGACAGGAACGATCCTCGGCCTCTGAACGTGACGATTTGGGGAGGCCAGACCGACTTCGCTCAGACCCTGTGGCGGGTGCGCCATGACCGCACAGACGCCGGACTGCAATCATTCATTGCCAAACTGCGCGTTTTCGACATCGACGATCAAGATCGGATTCAGCCGTGGATCTTCGAGAATTTCCCTGACCTGTTCTACATTCTCTCCAAGGCCCCACCCAAACGTGACAAACGCGAGGGAGCCTATCGGGGCATGTATCTCGGGGGCGACGAGTCCCTGACGAGCTTGGCATGGTTGGACGAGCATGTCCGCAACCATCACGGACCGCTGGGAGCCCTCTACCCGCCCAAAACCTGGACGGAGCCCAACCCGAATGGAGCACTCAAGGAGGGGGACACGCCTTCATGGTTCTACTTTCGACCGATTGCGCTCCATGACCCCGCACGGCCTGATTGGGGCGGTTGGGGTGGAAGATTCCGCCGCCTGGAGCGCGGCCTGTGGCGCGACGTGCCGGACACTGTGGACGACCGGCTCGACCCGCGCGCGTCCGTCTGGCGCTGGCGACCGGTCTTCCAGCGGGACTTTCAGGCGCGGCTGGATTGGTGCGTAAAGGATGTTGCCGGCGCCAACCATCCGCCCGAAATCGAAATCGACGGAGTCTCTGTCACGAGCCCCGTGATTCGCAAAGCCAAGGCCCTCAAACCGTTGCGCATTACGGCTCGAGCTAATGACCGGGACGGGAATTCGCTGACCTATCGGTGGTGGATCTACAAGGATGCCGGCACTTACGATCGATCCATCTCGCTGGCCAACGAGAATGCACCGACGATGGAAGTCGAGATTCCGGCCGATGCGGCCGGTAAGTTTCTGCACATCGTCTTGGAGGTAACCGACGACGGTACGCCACCACTGACCGCGCTGGCCCGCGTCGTAGTGCAGGTTGAATGAGCAGCAGCCCAGCACTCTTCAACAGGCAGTGCATCGAGGTCCGGGTCCTCCAACTTCAAAACAGGCGGAGCACCTCGCCGTCGCTGACGGGGAAAGGGCGGCCCAGCATGTCGTGGATCTCGGTGCGAGGTGAGATCCCCAAGGCGCGAAAGATCGTCGCGTGCACGTCGGCTGGCCCGCAGGGCTGGGTCTTCGGGAATGCTCCCGCGCCGTCGCTGCTCCCGTAGATTTGGCCGCCCCGAATTCCGCCGCCGGCCAAAACGACCGAATAGACGCTCGGATAATGGTCGCGCCCCGCACTGCCGTTGATTTTGGGAGTGCGGCCAAAGTCGGTCAGGATGGCTACCAGGGTTTGTTCTAACGATCCGCGATTCGCCAAGTCTGCAAGCAGCGCAGATACCGCCCGGTCCAGCACCGGCAGCAATCGATTCTTGAGTCGATTGAAATTGTCGCTGTGCGTGTCCCACATGTCCCCGGCGCCGCCGTTGAGGTCCCCAGCGGCACAGCACACCTGAACGACGGGCACGCCCGCCTCCGTCAAGCGCCGCGCCAGTAACATGCTTTGACCGCCGAGGTGATTGCCGTACGACTGGCGGACCTTGGGGTCCTCCTTGTCCAGGTTGTAGGCGTCTCTGACGGCCGCGCCGAGCAGAATGTCTTTGGCGAGCAACTGAAAGTGATCGAAGTTCTCAAACTCCTGCCTCTGCACCGGCCGCTCCAAAGCCGCAAGCAAGTCGCTCCGCGACGCAATCCGCGCAAGGTCGCCGTCACCAAGTTCAAGAACTTCGGCGCCGAGCGTGCGGGAAACACCGCCAAATGGCTCTCCGCTGGATGGGCGCATGATGATCGGATCGTACTTTACGCCCAACCACCCGCCGTATTCACCCGCCTGCAAGGTCTTGTTGTCCACCATCGGGTACGGAACCCGCACCGCCCCGGGCACCCCGCGAGGCAGAGTCCTCAACTTGGAAACCACAGCAGGGAGCGACGGCCAATCGCTGGGCAGCGGCGGAATATTGCCCTCGCGAGGAGGTCGGTGCCCGGTCAGGTTCCAATACATTCCGCGGCCATGTGCCGAATCGTCGTGATTGATCGAGCGTATGATCGCCAGTTTGTCTGTCTGTTGAGCCAGTAGGGGAAGATGCTCACCGACATAGATGCCAGGAGTCGCCGTCGAGATTGGCGAGAACTCGCCCCGCACCTCGGCTGGGGCGTCGGGCTTGGGATCCCAAGTCTCCAAATGGCTCATCCCACCCCAGCAATACACGATGATGCACGACTTCGCCTTGGCACTCGACAGATCGCCAGGCGCCGCCGAACTTCTCAATTGCAGAAATGCAGGCAGTGAGTACGCACCCATTCCGATGGCCGTCGCCATTAGTTTGCGGCGTGAGAATCGTCGCAGGCTTTCCGCTGGGCATCGTTTGGAGATCGGGTACATGAGATGGGATCCTACCGAGAACTTGCGTTATAGCTACCTCGGCGGCACGACGCCACACTTACTTGTTCCTGGTTTTGAGGAGTAGCCTACAGGGACCAGCGTTTTTCCAGTAACGGCGTTTAGCGCTTCAGCGACAGCATGGCAATCATTGTCGAGCGTGGTCAGCAATTGCCCGCAATGCTCGCCGCCCCACGGGCCATTGCCCTCGTCTCGGTGCCCTGGTCACCCTGGCCGCGGAAGTCGCGGGATGTGTTGACGGCACTGGAGAGGAGTCGAGAGTTGTGGCTGCCCGATGCTACGGTCGAGTTCTATGACTTGTGGCCGGAGGAGGATGACGAACTGAACCGCTGGTATGTGGGCATGTGCCAGAGCCATGCGACCCGGTTTGAGCTGCACGGCCACGGGTACGGTCCGCTGTGGTGGCTGGCCGGCGGAGTCGTGCTCGAGTGCCTGACCAGGCCGTATGCGCAGCCGCTGGAATTGCTCCAGCAGCGTTCGGCTGCATTGCTTGCTGGTTGTTAGGATAGAGTTGCCGGCAGAGGCGAATGATCCGTATCGGCAGAAGACTGACCATCGCCGCCGCAGCACCTGCTGCTTGCCGCCAAGCGGGGCATCGGCGATGATCTGCGGGCGATGAATTCGACACTTTCGTGATGTTGCCATGATGCGCCTTCCCGCTGCGCCGTGTGCTCTTGTCACTGGAATTTCTGCCCTCCTGCTGTCGGGAGTGCTGCCCGGCTCTGGTTTCGCACAGACAAACGGCGAAAGGCTAGCGCTGCCATCCTACACCCCGCTGCCCACCGTGAATGCCGAGGGCGGGCAGGTCGCCTCGCCGCCCCTCCAGGTCGCGCCGATTCCCGATGCGCTGCGCGAGGAATTCAAAATCCGTCCGTTCTACAAGAAGCATGTGGTGATTCGTGGCATTCCGGTGATCGGGGCGGAGGAGGTCGCCGACTATGCGTTCCTGGAATGTGCTTGGACGCTCGACCATATGTTGCACGATCGCACGATGGCGCTAAGGGCGCTCCTGGCCGCGAAGGTCCGCGTGGGCATTATCGGCGTCAAGCAATACACGATGGACATCCCTGAGAACCAGAATCCGCGGATGACGGCCAGGGCAGCCTACAACGATCGGCGGTCCCGCGGCCTGGGCGGCCTGCCTCTGGCGACCTGCGCCGAAGAGAACCTGCTCAATTTGCGCGGCGACCCCTACACGCGCGAGAACATCACGATCCACGAGTTCGCGCATACGCTGGCCAGCGCCATCCGCCGCACGGACCGCGCCTGGTACGACAAGCTGCGCGACGCGTATAGCGAGGCCAAGGAAAAGGGGACCTACGGCCGCAGTTACGCCAGCACCAACGAGCAGGAATATTGGGCGGAAGGGGCGCAGTGCTGGTTCGCGTGCGCCAACCCGCGCAATAGCGGCGGCGCGAGCAATCGCGAAGAGTTGAAAGCCAAGGATGCGCCGCTGGCCGCTCTGCTGGCCGAGGTCTATGGCGACACTCCCTGGCGATACATAAAGACCGAGAAGCGCACAGCGGCGGCCGACACCGCGCACCTGGCGGGCATGGATCGTGCCGCCTACCCCGTCTTCAGCTTCAACAATTCGCCGCGCATCAAGGCCGAGGCCGAACGAGCGCAGCAGCCGGCCAAGCCCCAGCCGCCGCCAGGCGCCGCGCCAAACAAACCGGCTGAGGCAGCTAAGCCAGCGGATGCCGAGGCGGTCCCAGGCACAGCCAACTAGCCGGCCGCAATTTGGTCGGCAGTGAAAATCCAACTGCCCCTCTGCCCCGTTACAACTCTGATACATCGCGTCGCAGCGGATTCAGTTATTCTGCGAACGGCAATCTGTGGTCGGGTATCCCGTGGTCTGGCGCGGTGCTGCCGAAGGAGAGCTGAAATGCCTGGAAAAAACGCCTGGCCTGCTATCTTTGGCGTCGTCATCCTTTGGGGAAACATAGCGCTTGCGCTCGACAAGCTGCCGAAAGGGGTGGCTTGCCTGCTCGACGACAATGCGGCCGAGCTGCTCCCCCAACTGACAAACCCCGGCGGCGATGGCGGAGAGGGAGACATCGAAAAGGAAGTCGTCTTTTCAGGCAAAAGCGGAATTAGGATCACGGTCTATCAGAAGTATTTCAATCTGCTTCCTGGCTGGGCGTTTCGCATCAGGGAGAAGCCTGCAGACGGCGAGTACCGCTACCTGCGGTTTGCCTGGAGGTCCGAAGGCCTGACGGGGATCATGCTCCAACTGCATGATGACAAGGACTGGAACATCCGCTACACGGCGGGCGCCAACAAGTTTGGCTGGGAGACCAGGTTCGTCGCCCAGGAGCCTCCGAAGGTCTGGACGGCCGTAACCGTCGATCTCTTCAAGGACTTCGGAGAGCGGGAGATTCATGGGATCGCCCTGACCGCCTTTGACGGCGTGGGCTACTTCGACCACATCTATCTCGGCCGCAGCATTGCCGATTTGGATAACGTCGATGCCACGGGTCTTGCAGACCGCGGCCCGCTGAAGCTCTCCGCAGAAGAGCTAGAGACCCACTATGCGGCCTTGTCCAACCCGGACGCTTCGGTCGCATACCGATCGTTTTGGACGCTTGCCGCGGCTGGCGAGCCAGCACGATCTTTTCTGGAAGGCAAGATCGGCGGCAAACTGGATGAAGTGACAAGTGCCGCGATCGCCCAGTGGCTCAAGCAACTTGATGACGACGAATATGCCATCCGGGAGCGCGCGACCGCGGAGCTTGCCAAGCACTACGATGCTGTCCGCACGGCCTTGGAAGCGGAACTCGAGCGTACGACTTCCGTGGAGGTACGCACCCGACTCCGTGAAATCGCGGCCAAGGCCGGAGCACCAGTGGACCAACAAGAGCTAACGCGTCAGCAGGCCCGCCGAATCTTGCAAATCATCAGGGGACGAGCGAACCAGTAAGGGCGGTCCAACTCAGCATTTCTCCGACACACGGGTAGGCATCTTAACGATTGATTCGGAAACGACTTATGACACTCGGGGTGAGCCGATTTTTGCAGCACTGAAGATCGCGATTACATGAGAGGATCGGCGGGCGGCGTAACGGGCGCCGAAATCTCCAGCGCACCCAGAGCACTCGATGCTGAAGCGAACGTGTCAACCTCGGACGCTCTCTGGCCTGGATACGCTGATTCTTCCTACGCATCGGGGACGTGAGCAAGAGGGAAGGCCGCAAGAATCTAACGTTATTCGCATTCACGGTCACGCTCTCGGCCGCCTACGATCAGCCGGTCACGATGTCATTCAAGACGACTGATGGCACAGCGAAGACAAGCGACAACGACTATGTCGCAAAGACGGGCACACTGACCTTTGCGCCCGGCGAGACAACAAAGACGATCACGGTCGAAGTCAAGGGCGACAGCAAGGCCGAATGGCCCAATGAGACGTTCTACCTCGACCTATACGGCAACAGCAGCAATTCGCGGTTCATTTAGAATCGCGGCATCGGCACGATTTTGAATGACGATTGATCGTGCGGAAGGAAACCGGGCCTCGCGGACCAGCGGATCAGGATGCGAATAGGGGATGACGAGGTAGATCATCCTTGCACTTCCGTTTGCTTGTTACGCTTCCGGGCAGTGGCGTCGGTAAAATGCGGGGCGTGACGATAACCAACATCCCTGCGGCCGACAATCGCCCTCGCCGCAACCGATGGGGACTGCGCTTCAGCCTGCGGACGCTGCTGATCGTGATGACGATCGTATGCCTGGTGAGTGGCTTCTGGCTCAATCGAGCGATTCGCCAACGGACTGCCGTGCGAAAGTTCTACGAATTGACTGCAAATCGGCCGCCATCTCACGGTGATGAGTTGGTCACAATGGGTTACCGCTATCAAGGGCGCGATCAGTACTACAAACCGATCATTCCCAGGTGGCTCCATCCGGTTCGCGACCTCATTGGTGAAGAAGCGTTTGGCGAGGTGACCGGGGTACAGTTGATCGATACGCCCGCAACCAACGAGGATCTGCGCTACCTGGCTGATGTTCCCACCGTCGAGCGAGTTTGGCTGAGCAGGACCAAGGTGACAGACCAAGGAATTCGGCATCTTCTCGCCTGTCCAAGGCTGACGTTCCTGACGCTCGACAGCACTGAAGTAACCGACGAAGGGGTGGCACAACTCACCGAATTGACAGGCCTCGAAAGTCTTTCGCTCAGCGGCACGAAGATCACGGACGCCGGACTGCCACATCTTGCCAAGTTGACGAGGCTCAAGGAATTGTGGCTGCGGAACAGCGCGATCACTAATGAGGGCTATCTGCGGCTTGAAGCGGCGTTGCCGGAATGCCACATCCAGGCCGACGTGCCTGCCTACAACCAGAAGCACCAGCAGCTGTTCTGGGGCCGGGCTGGCACGTCGTCTGGATCGCACAGCCCTTCCTGAATCTGCTGGAGCCACTTGGCCAGCTCGTCCTCGGAGAAGCTGAGAAGTCCGAGGTCAAAGTTGGCATCTTTCAGATTGACCAACTCCAGAGGCAGCAGTTCCTTGTCCCATTCTGCGGTGGTCGCCGTCTGGTTGTCGGTCAGGCGGTACGCCTTCGCCTGCTCGGGCGTCAGATCCCTGGCGACATGTACCGGCACCTGTATCAGGCCCAGCTTCTTGGCCGCCTTCCAGCAAGTGTGGCCGACGACAATCACGCCGTCCTTGTCAACGACAATGGGCTGACGCCAACCGAACTCCTTCAGGCTGGCCGCGACGGCATCGACGGCCTGGTCGTTCAGCCGCGGGTTACCGCTCATCTTCCGGCGACTCAACACGCACCATGATCCGTCCCTTGTGCCGTTCCGCCGAGACAGCGATGGCATGCGTCCCAAGGTTAGGCGTCGTCATTGAACCCTATCGGTGTGGTTCTTCGGCTCAAGCAAATCCCAGAGGTTGCCGTACAAGTCCTTGAACACCGCCACAGTGCCATACGGCTCATCCTTCGGCTCACGCACGAAGATAATCCCCTGCGCCTTGTAACGCTTGTAGTCCCTCCAGAAGTTGTCCGTGTAGAGGAACAGGAATACGCGACCTCCCGATTGCGAACCAATACGCGACTCCTGGTCTGGCGTTGAAGCCTTTGCAAGCAGAAGTCGGGTTTCAATTGCGCCCGGAGGGGTGATGACTACCCATCGCTTGGCTTGGTCCGGGACAAACGAATCTTCGACCAGCAGAAAGCCCAGCTTCCCGACAAAGAAGGCGAGTGCTTCATCGTATTCACGCACGACGAGTGACACCAAACCAAGAGATTGCTTCATTTGTGACGCCCAGGGTGGTTGTCCAAAGGCTCATGCCGACCATTGCGCTCTGCCGCTCACCATCGGGCGACTCAACTCGCACTATGCCGCCGCGATCAGGTGCAGCGCACGTTACTCTCGGGGTGACACGCCGATTCGAGTGTCGACCTCGAGTTCTGCCTTCGGCATAGCCTTTCGGAACCGGCCCACGTCTTCCTCGTTCAACAAGCCGGCCGGGAAACGGATCGTATTAACGGTCGAGAGCCGCCCGAGCCGCTCGACCACGTAAGGTACATCGCCTCGTCGCAAGGTGTGGGAGGAGAACGCCGATGGCACCGAGAGCAGACTATCGCCGAATCGCATGCGGACCCAGTTCTCCGCTGTCGTGGGAAGCGCGCGCCGAAGGAGGTGGCCCAAGTAAGTCGGCTCGTACTGGTAGACGTAGACGCCGACCTGATCGAGTTCGGCCACGATGGCCACCCGCTCGCGGGCCCGTTGCAGCTCGTTGGCGAGCCAACCGAAGCTCAGTCCCGCGAGCAGGACGCCTGCCAGGAGCGTTCGGAGACCGAATCGAAGCCAACACCTCTTGGGTTTCGACGCGGATTGATTGAACGCCGCGGTTGGCATAGTGCCCTTCAGCCGCAAAACTGATTATCGTGCGCCGTGCGCGATAGCATGGGAGCAAGAAACGAGAAAATCAAGCGCACACCGTTGATGGAAAATCCTGTGGCAGCTGCTGCCTCCCCATTCGGCGACTCAACGCTTTCGACCAGCCGGCCGGGGTGTGTCGCGGCGAAGACGGTAACGCCGCCGCGTTCAGGTGTAGCGCCTGGTTCGGCCCTATTTTGCAACGAGCTCCTAAACTCGATGGGGACATCGGGTCCGTAACCGAACCTCATCGCGTCCTGGGGACGGTACTTCCGGTGCGAGCGCTGGGCGTCCGGATCCGAATGTTGCGGAGGGAAATCGGCAGGGCATGATCCTGAAATCCGATCGATCCAGTGCGCGGGCGTTTGGCAAGCTGCCCCCCGGGCCCCAGATCGTGCGCGTTCACGTTCACGCCATTCAGCATCACCACGATCTTATCGTCGAAGTGCATGACCTCCACCTTGTTCCACTGGCCGGCCGGTTTCGCGGCGTTCCGATGCGGCTTGAGCCCGGGAATGATCCCGCCTGAATCATGGTCGGTCAGTTTGTCGGCGGCTTGGTTTGGGTCGGTGTCGTAGATCTGCACCTCAATCCCCTTCTCGACGGGATCGCTGACGTCTCCGACCCGAAAATAAAACCCGCTGTTGCCGCCTTCCTCTAGCTTGTATTCGAACTCGATATCGAAGTCTCCGAATTCCTTCTTCGACCAGAGGTACGCTTTCCAGCGGGACCATCCTTCCTCGCCTTCACGCGGCTTCAGGGTGGCGATGCCATCCGTCAGGGTCCAGTTGCCTGTGGTCGTCCAGTGCTCGTCAAGGCTCTTCGTGTCCGCGGACAGGAGATGGATCCACTCGCCCTTCTGCGGCGCTGCTGCGTTCTCGCCCGTTTCGGGTTTGGCCACATTCTCTTGGTTCTCCTTGGCCAGGAGCGCGGACGGGATCGCCAGCAGCACGGCCAGCAATACGGCCCGGCGTTTCAGTTTCAGGTTCATATCTGATACCCCACAATCAACAAAGGGACGAGCCACTCCTATTCTCATGCGGAACTCGCGATTATCGTGCGCCCATGCGCGATAGCATCGACCTGGGCGGGGAGCAAGTCAAGCGCGCCAAGCTTTATGGCGAACCAAGGCGGTGGGCCGGTGTTTACCGGTTTTCCGGCGACTCAACTCGCAGTCTGCGCCCCCCCTTGCACGCTTCGCCAAACCAAGCGAATTAGGTCTAGTATGAAACAGCCTAAGTGCGGTGTCACCGATTCCCCCTTACCACTTTCGGTGACGACTAGTCCTCCCCAAACCCGGATTTCTTGCGGATTCACCGCAACCGCACGATGTTTGTAAATCCAGCCGGGCGATTCACCGCGCGTGGATAGACGGTCCATCCGCAAGGTGTCGACGTTCAATTTGTAAACCCGCGTCTCTCCATGACGACGGGCCTCCGGATATCCACCAACGCCGCGAATTCCATTGCCACCTGCAATTCGCATTGCGAGCCGATTTGCAAGTCAATTGATCCGCGACGGCGTCGCGGCGACGGAATTGGTCCGGCTAAGTCGGATGAGCCGGGCGAGGGTGACGCAGATTATGAATCTGCTGGCGTTGGCGCCGGATATTCAGAAGGAGGCCATCTTGTTCATCAAGCCGACGACAGGAGGGCGGGCTCGAATCACCGAGCAGAATAGGCGATAGATTGCAGCTATCATCGATTGGCAGGAACAGCGTCAGAAGTAGTCGTCCATTGTCGCTGCCGAGAATTGATTGCAGCCCGACTATAACCGGGCGACAATTGCCGACATGTCCGACGTCACCCGCATCCTCTCGCAGATCGAATCCGGTGATCCGTCGGCCGCGGAGCATCTTTTGCCGCTAGTGTACGAGGAACTTCGTAAACTGGCGGCGGCGAAGCTGGCGCACGAGAAGCCGGGTCAGACCTTGCAGGCGACGGCGCTGGTCCATGAGGCTTATCTACGATTGCTGGGGAGCCCGGCCGGTCACACCTGGAACAGCCGAGGACACTTCTTTGGTGCGGCAGCCGAGGCAATGAGGCGTATTCTGCTGAATCATGCCCGCGACAAAGCGACCGAAAAACGAGGAGCAGATTGGGGTCGAGTGACTCTCGAGGCCATCGCCATCCCCGGAGGGATCGACCCGGCTGAGCTGATTGCATTTAACGACCTGTTCGACCAGTTGGCCAAGTCGGACCCTCAAGCTGGTGAAATTGCCAAACTGAGGATCTTCGCGGGACTCACGGTTCCCGAGATTGCCGAAGTCCTGAATCTGGGTCCACGGACGGTGGATCGTCAATGGGCATTTGCGCGCGCATGGCTTCGGACCCATGTCCGTGCCGAATGAGCGTCCTGGCGGGGCGGTCGAAGTTTTTTAAGAAATTCTTGGCGCGATCTGAGTGCCATTCGGGCACTGTTATGCGAGGGCTCGCCAGAGAGCAGACCACGATGAACGATAAGTTCGCAGAAATTCGGGATCATTTTTTGGCTGCGCTCGAGCGTGACGGCCTGGACGCCCAACTGCAGTATGCGGCGGAAAACTGTGCCGACAGCCCCGACCTGCGATCCGAACTCGACGACATGCTCCGGGCTCACCATCAACCGAGTGGCTTCCTGGCTTCTCGAGGCGATGCGACCCAAAGTGTGCAACCTCTCACCGAGTCGGCAGGCACTCAAATCGGTCTCTACAAGCTGCTCCAGCAGATCGGCGAAGGGGGCATGGGCGTGGTCTATATGGCCGAGCAGACCGCGCCGGTCAAACGCCGCGTGGCGCTGAAGATCATAAAGCCAGGAATGGATACGCGCCACGTGATCGCGCGTTTTGATGCCGAACGGCACGCGCTGTCGCTCATGGACCACCCAAACATCGCCAAGGTGCTCGATGGGGGGACGACAGACAGCGGCCGGCCGTACTTCGTGATGGAGCTGGTCAAAGGTCAGCCAATCACGCAGTACTGCGACGAAAAACACCTCACGCCCCGCCAGCGACTGGAGCTTTTGCTGTCGGTTTGCCAGGCCATTCAGCACGCCCATCACAAGGGGATCATCCACCGCGACGTCAAGCCGACGAACATCCTCGTCGCCGAATACGACCAGCAGCCGGTTCCCAAGGTAATCGACTTCGGCGTCGCCAAGGCGACCAGCCAGCCGCTGACTGAAAAGACGATGTTCACCGGCTTTGGCGAGATCATCGGGACACTGGAATACATGAGCCCCGAGCAGGCCAAGGTAAACCAACTCGACATCGACACGCGCAGCGATGTTTATTCGCTGGGTGTTGTGCTGTACGAGCTACTCACGGGCTCGACGCCATTTGATCGGTCGCGTCTGTGCACGGTTGCCTTCGATGAAACGTTGCGAATCATCCGGGAGGAAGAGCCCCCCAAGCCGAGCACCAGACTCAACTCCAGTAACACGCTCGCCACAATTGCCGCCACTCGCAGCGTCGAGCCGGCCAAGCTCACCAAGCTCGTCCGGGGCGAGCTCGATTGGATCGTGATGAAGTGCCTGGAGAAGGACCGCAACCAGCGCTACGAATCAGCCAGCGCGTTTGCGGCCGACGTGCAGCGTTATCTGAACGACGAGCCGGTGCAAGCGTGCCCGCCGTCAGTGTCGTACCGCTTTCGCAAGTTTGCCCGGCGGAACAAGGCGGCACTGGCAACGGCATCGGTCGTCGGACTGGCGGTGGTGGTATTGGCGACGAGCCTGGTCCTAACCGCACGCGAGCACCAAGCGACGCAAGCCGCACAGCAAGCCAAGACGCGCGCCGAAGATGACCGGAAAAAGGCCGACGAGCGCGAGCGGCGCGAGTCCTACTTCCACCTCATCACCCTGGCCCACCGCGACCTGGCCCTCGAACTCCTCGCGAAGTGTCCGGAGGACCTGCGCGGGTGGGAGTGGTATTACCTGATGCGGCTCTGCCGCGCCGAGCCGCTGGTCCTGCGGAACACTACGGCTGTGAACGGAGTGTCTTTTAGCCCGGACGGTAAGCGAGTCGCCTCTGCGGGGGGCGACGGTACGATCAAGATCTGGAACAGCAGCACGGGCGAAGTGGTCCAGACGCTGCCGGCAGCGCACTCCGATGCAGTCGTCGCCGTGGTCTTCCACCCTGACGGCAAACACCTCGCCTCCACCGGTGCGGACCGAAAAGTGAAGGTCTGGGACTTGAAGACCGAGAAGGAGGTGTTTACCGAGGAGTGCGACGCTATTCGCAAGTTCGGGACGGCGTACACCGTGGCGTTCCGCCCCAACGACGGTCGTCACCTCGCAGCGTGCAGTGAGGGCGTGGTTCGGGTCTGGGACTGGGAGCACCATCAATCCGTTCATGACTTGCCCGGACACGAATACCATTCGATCCCCGTGGCGTTCAGCCCCGACGGACGGCGCCTGGCGACGGGCGGCGCCTGGGGAGAGGTCCAGCGGCTCTGGGACATGGAGTCCGGGGGGCTGCTGTTTCCCACCTTCCCTGCCCATCGCCATCCAGTCAGCGCCCTGGCGTTCAGCCCCGACGGCACGCGCCTGGCCGTGGCCAGCTTCGACAAGAGCGTGCACGTTTGTGACACCGCGACCGGCAAGGTCCTCCACACGCTGTTGCACCCCGGGAACGTTGATGGTGTGGCCTTCACCCGGGACCGCCGGCGCCTAGCCACCTGCGGCGACGATAAGACCGTGCACATCTGGGACGCGGGGACCGGCCGCGAGGTACTCGTCCTGCGCGGCCACACCGCCCGCTGCGGGTGTGTGGCGTTCAGCCCTGACGGCCTCCGCCTCGCCTCGGCCAGTATCGATCAGACCATTCGGATCTGGGACGCGACTCCGGTACGGGATGACGAGCGCCAGGAAACCCTGACCGTCCCCCATGACGACGAAGTCTATACGCTGGCGGTCAGCCCGGACGGCCGGACCGTTGTCTCGGCCGGGAACG
>Ga0065707_10082526_pt1 | contig 14174 bp, 12 predicted proteins | sample SwiRhicommuniRL3_FD_59094 | JGI IMG/M metagenome (GOLD analysis project Ga0065707, IMG submission 59094) | Switchgrass rhizosphere bacterial communities from Rose Lake, Michigan, USA - RL3 v2 (version 2) | ecosystem: Host-associated > Plants > Roots > Rhizosphere > Soil | place: East Lansing...
GCAGCATCGAGGTCGTAGTTTTCCCGGAGGCGTTCAAGCAGCACGGCCATCTGGCCGACAATGGCCAGACCGTCCTCGTCAAAGGCAAGTTCGAGCGTGACGACGAATCGGCTCGAATCATCGCGTCGGAAATCGCTCCCATCGGCATCGTGCGCGAGCGCCTTGCAAAGTCGGTCGCTATCCGGCTGACGACGCCGCCAGCGGATCGCGCGACCTTCGAGCGGCTGTGGGATCTGTTCGCGCAGCACAAGGGCGACCGCCGCGTCGCCATCGTCCTCCACGAGCGCGATCGGCACATCCGCATCACGGTGGACGTCAACGGTGTCCGCGTTCGCCCCTCCGAAACGCTCGTCGCCGAGGTCGAAAAGATCTGCGGCGTTGGCTCCGTCTCCCTTCGCTGACGATATGGCAAGTCGAGTGACCTTCCCTGTCAATGGCTGCTGACATACTCGAGTTCGAGGAGCCGATCGCCGTTCTGCTCAAGGAAATCGAAGCGCTCTCGATGCTTCCGCGGACGCCGCAACGACAGGCGGAAATAGACGGGCTGACGCGCCGCATCGAATCGATCCGGGCGGACATCTATACGCACTTGACGGCGTGGCAGCGCGTGCTCGTGGCGCGGCATCCGAACCGGCCATCGGTGCTGGATTATGTGAACCGGCTGTTCACCGAGTTTACGGAGATTAGCGGCGACCGCCGCTTCGCCGACGATCACGCAATTATCACGGGCTTCGCCAACTACAAGGGGGAGCCCGTGATGATCGTCGGTCATCACAAGGGTGCGGGCGGCGACACCAAGCAGAAGATTTTTCGGAACTTCGGGTACGCGCGTCCCGAAGGCTATCGCAAGGCGTTGCGCACGATGAAGCTCGCCGAGAAATTCGGCCGTGCGGTGATTGCGTTCATCGACACGCCCGCGGCGTACCCGGGCGTCGAGTCCGAAGAGCGCGGCATCGCCGAAGCGATTGCCTTCAACCTGCGCGAGATGGCGGCCCTCAACGCGCCAATCATCGTCATTGTCCACGGCGAGGGCGGCAGCGGTGGCGCACTCGGCATCGCCATCGGCGATCGCATTCTGATGCACGAGTTCGCGATCTACAGCGTGATCCCGCCGGAGGGTTGCGCAGCCATCCTGTGGCGCGATGCGGGCCGCAAGGTCGAGGCTGCAGAAGCGCTGCGGTTGACGGCGCCGGATCTGGAGAAGTTTGGCGTCATCGACGAAATCATCCGCGAGCCGGTCGGCGGCGCGCACACCGATCACGAGCGTGCGGCCACACTGCTCGATGCTGCGCTGGAGCGCGCGCTCGCGGAGGTGTGGGCGATGGAGCCGTCGGAACGGCTCGATGCGCGCTACCAGAAATTTCGCGCCATGGGGAATATCGGAATCAATGAAAGCTGAGCGCATCTGGCAAGCGATCGCGTGCGACGATGCGCCGGCGATCGTGCTGTCGAAAGAGCTGGGCGTATCGCCTGTGACGGCGCGGCTGCTTTGCATTCGCGGCCTTGGGGCCCCCGATGACGCGCGACGGTTTCTGTCGCCGCGAATCGACGACCTGTATGACCCGTTTCGCCTGGCCGGCATGTCCATCGCGGTGGACAGGATTCTTGGGGCGATTGCGTCGAAAGATCGGATCGCCGTCCACGGCGACTATGACGTCGATGGCGTGACGTCCACCGTCATCCTGCGCCGCGCGCTGGAGCTGCTTGGCGCCGATGTGGTGCACTTCATCCCCGAGCGCTTCCGCGATGGATACGGACTTCAGCCTGCGAGTATCGATCGGCTGCAGCAGGACGGGGTGCGGCTCATTATTTCGGTCGACTGCGGCATTCGTGCCGACGAGGCTGCGACTCGGGCACGGGAGCTGGGCATCGATCTGATCATCACGGACCATCACGAGCCTGGCGCCGAGCTGCCGCACGCGCTGGCCGTCATCAATCCGAAACGTCACGACTGCACCTATCCGGACAAGAACCTGGCGGGTGTCGGTGTCGCATTGAAACTGGTCCAGGCGTTGTGCACCTGCACCGCCCATGCGAACTGGCTGCCGGCGTTCGTGAAGGTCGCCGCGATTGGCACGCTGGCCGATGTTGTGCCGCTGACAGGCGAGAACCGCGTCATCGCGAAACTTGGCCTCGGCATGTTATCGAGAGGACCACACAAGATCGGCCTGCGTGCGCTACTTGACGTATGTGGACTCACGGGCCGCGAGATCGACAGCTACCACATCGGCTTTGTCGTCGCCCCGCGCGTCAATGCAGCTGGCAGGATGAGTACGCCCGACATTGCGGCGCGCCTGCTGCTAGCGGCCGACGAGACGATGGGCGAGGAAGCGCGAGCGCTGGCGGAGCAGCTCGATGCCGAAAACCTGCGCCGGCAGCAGGAAGAAGCCGACATCGTGTCGGAGGCAAGGAAGATTGTCGAGACCGATTTGGAGGTCGGCTCGCGGACGGTGCTTGTCGTGGCCGGCGAGGGCTGGCATCGCGGTGTCATCGGGATCGTCGCGTCCAAACTGGTGGACGCGTTCCATCGGCCCGCGATCGTGATCTCGACCGACGGCGATCTTGCGCATGGATCGTGCCGCAGCATCCCGTCATTCAACTTGTTGGCGGCTCTCGAGTCGTGCGCCGAGCTCATGTCGAAATTCGGCGGTCACAAGCAGGCCGCAGGGTTGACGCTCGAGACCTCGCGCATCCGCGAACTGCGCGCGCGCGTCAACGACTTTGCGGATGCCTGCCTGACGCCCGACGACCTGCGTCCGCGCCTTTGGATTGACGGCTCGCTGACCTTCCGGTCGATCAACGAGCAGGTCGTCTCCGAGCTCTCGACCCTGGCACCCTTCGGGGCGGGAAATCCCTGCCCGATCTTCCGAACGAGCCGCGTGGAAATCGTCGACGGACCGAGACGCTTGAAGGAGCGCCACCTCAAGATGGCGTTCAAGCAGGACGGCCGCATTCTCCGTGGCATTGCCTGGCGCGCGTCTGAACGCGAAGCGTTCGTCGCCGAGCATCGCGCCGCGATCGACCTGGCGTTCTCCCTCGAGAACGACATGTATAACGGCGAGCGCTATCTGCAACTGTCAGTAGCTGACTTTCGAGCGCCTGAGAGCTAACGCCTCTTCACTCTTCTGCCTTCTCAGTTCTCTGTTCGTGTTCAATTTCATGGTTCCGTTCTTGGTTCGGGGGGCCTTCGTTCTCGTTCGCCGGTCGTTGTTCTCGCTTTCCTCCTGCGCCGTCTCTGCCAGCTGATTCAACTCGAGCGGGCAATAACTGAGCACGCGGTATGCCGTCGAAATTTCCTTGGAAATGAGGAATCGTCCGGCGAGCGTCGCAGATCCTGCGCCGCGTCATGCATGCATGGATCGAACATAGAACCTGGAACGTCGAACACCGAACCCCGAACCAAGAACCGGGAACACAGAACCGAACCGAGAACGCAGAACCGTGAACCGAACCATGAAACTGAACCCGAACGGAGAAGGAAGAACGCAGAAGGGTGAACTGACTGTTATCCTGTTATCCAGCTCATGAAATGGCAGAAGTGGGCTCGACTACTCGCTGCGACCATCGGAATCGCCGCTGCAGTAGCCGTGTATGCCACGATGGGCGAGCGGGCGAAGCCGGTTCCCTTCTCTGAGCCTACGCGTCTCGATCCCAAGGCCATCATCGAAAGCTCCGGCAACGTCGTCCAGCAGGTCCGCGGCGCGCGGCAGGACTTCCTCATCGAGGCGGAACGCCAACTGACTTACGAGGGCGGCTCCACCAAGCTGCTTGGCGTCAAGATCACCGTCCGCAACCGCGGCGGCCGTGACTACGTTGTCTCCGGACGCGAGGCGCAGGCTGGCGAAAACCAGAGAGAACTTCACCTCACCGGCGGTGTTGAGCTGAAAGCGAGCGACGGGTTCACGCTCAGGACCGATAACGCGGCGTTCAATCAGGACACAGGGCTGATGACCGCACCGGGTGCTGTGACATTCGAACGCGATCGATTGTCAGGCTCCGGCCTCGGCATGTCGTACGACAAGAATGCCGATGTCCTCGCGCTCGCGGAGCAATCGCACGTGACCCTGCGCGACGCGCAGGGAAAGACGACGCTCGAGTTCTCGTCTGCGAAGTCGACGCTCGATCGGATGGCGCACACGCTCGCACTCGACGGGAACGTCCATGCGTTGCGTGACGAGCAGGTGATTGACGCCACTCAGGGCGTCGCGCGCCTGACTCCGGACGAGCAACGCGTCACCGACATCGAGCTGCGCGGCAACTCGAGGGTTGTTGGCGGCGGCACCGGCGTCGATTCCATGAGTGCGCGCGATATGAACCTGCATTACGCAGCGGACGGGCGGACGCTCGAGCAGGCCCAGCTGGTTGGCGGCGGCGCCGTCGCGCTGACCGGACAGAACGGTTCACCGGGGCGTCACTTTCTTGGTGAGACACTCGACATCCTGCTCGCACCCGATGGTTCGCTGACGAAAGCGACAGGCCGTGAGAACGTGCGTCTCGATCTTCCGGCATCCGCCGACGCGCCGGCGCGAAGCATCAAGGCTCGCACGCTCGATGCGGACGGCGCCCCAGGCAAGGGGCTCACCGCGGCCCGTTTTGCCGAAAACGTCGAGTACCGCGAAGAGAGCGGCAAGTCGTCATCTGCGCGGACGGCGCGCGCGCGGGCGCTGACGGCCGCCCTCGATAACGACACGATTGAGAGTGCGGTGTTCAGCGGCGCGGTGAAGTTCGAGGAGCAGGGACTGCAGGCGGCCGCGGGTGAAGCGCGCTACGACCCGACTGCCGGATCGCTGCGGCTGAGCGGCGTCGAAGCAGGAGTCGTTCCCCGCGTGGCCGACGACCAGGTGACCATCGATGCAAGCACCATCGACGTTGCGCTTCAAGGTCGTCTGATGAAAGCCGCCGGCGGCGTGAAGACGATGCTGCGTGCCAGCAAGTCGAAGCTTCCTGGATTGTTGAAACAAGATCAGCCTGCCAACGTGAACGCGGATGCGCTCGACTATCAGGGCGCGGCGGGACAAGCCATCTACACAGGCAATGCGACGATGTGGCAGGGTGAAACTGCCGTTCGCGCCGAAAAGGTTTCAATCGATCAAAGCAAAGGGGACTTCGTCGGTTCCGGCAACGCGACCTCGACGATCGTTCTCGATACCGGCGTATCCGTCGCGCACGCGGCCGACATCCGCTACGACGACATGGCACACACGATTACGTATTCATCGATGCCGAACGCCGCGGGAACGATCACCGCGCAGGCGCAATTGAGCGGACCGCAAGGCGACCTCCGCGCGGACAGGATTCAGGTGATTCTTGCGCCGACGGGCGGACACATCACTCGTCTGGAGGCTTACACGAACGTGAGTCTCAAACTCGACACGCGCTCGGCGGTGGGAGAGCGCCTCACCTACTTTGCCGAGGATGACCGCTATCTGATGTCGGGCGCCGGCACGAAGGCGGTGAAAGTCATCGAGTCGTGCCGTGAGACGACGGGACGGACGTTGGTCTTCTTCAAGTCGACCGATAGGATCATCGTCGACGGCAACGAGGAGATTCGCACGCAGACGCGAAACGGCGCCAGCCCCGGCTGCGCCGCGCCGCCAGCCCCTCGCCCTGCGACACCGCCGGCTCCCACCGCGACGCCGTCCTCTCGCGCCCGTTGATGTCTACGCTTCGCACCGACTCCCTCACGAAGTCGTACGGCGGGCGGACGGTAGTAAAGGGCGTCAGCCTCGATGTGAACTCGGGGGAAGTCGTCGGACTGCTCGGCCCGAACGGCGCCGGCAAGACGACGACCTTCTACATGACGGTGGGGCTGACACAGCCGGATTCGGGCCGTGTGTTTCTCGATGGCGAGGACGTGACCGACGATCCCATGTACGTGCGCGCACGTAAGGGGATCGGCTATCTGCCACAAGAACCGTCGATTTTTCGCGGCCTCTCGGTCGAAAAAAACATCCTCGCCATTCTCGAAACGCTTGATCTGACAAGGGCCGAACGGCAGCAGCGGCTGCGATCGCTACTTGCGGAGTTAAGCCTTACCCACCTCGCGAAGGCGCCTGCCTACACGCTGTCGGGCGGCGAGCGGCGGCGTGCGGAAATTACACGCGCGCTGGTGATTTCCCCGCGGTTTATTCTGCTGGACGAACCCTTCGCGGGTATCGATCCCATCGCAGTAACCGATATCCAGAACATCATCTTCCACTTGAAGGAACGCGGCATCGGCGTTTTGATCACAGACCACAACGTACGGGAAACGTTGCGAATCACCGACCGGGCATACATCGTGCACGATGGCGTGATCTTTCGCAATGGAACGCCCGATTTCCTCGCGGCCGATGAGGACGTAAAGCGAATCTATTTGGGTACGGAATTTCGATTGGATTAATGGAATAAGATGGGTCTGTAGTGGCGATCTCCCAGAAACTCCACACCAAGCTCGTCCAGAAACTCATTCTGACGCCGTCGCTCCAGCAGGCGATCAAGCTGCTGCCAATGTCGACGCTCGAGCTGTCAGAGCTGCTCAACCAGGAAATGGTCGAAAACCCGATGCTCGAGGAGGTGCCGACCGAAGAGCTTCAGCCCGTCGAGGCGACACAGGAAAAGCAGGAAGAGAAGCCCGCTCAGGAAAAGGGCGACACCTGGGACGATCAGGACTACGAATATTTTTTCGGCGATTACCTCGACGACGGCTATCGCCCTCGCACGCCAACGGAGGTGAAGGAACTTCCGCCGATCGAGAACACGCTATCGACCGGCACATCGCTGTCCGATCACCTGCTGTGGCAACTGTCGATGCAGACCGACGATCCGCTCACCCGCGAAATCGGTGAGGCGATCATCGGCAACCTCGATGACGACGGGATGCTGGTGGCGACGGTTGAAGAGCTCGCGGCGATGGGCCCGTGGCCGGTCGAACAGGTCGAGAACGCGCTGAGGCTCATTCAAAGCTTCGATCCGATTGGCGTCGCCGCACGCGACCTGCAGGAATGCCTGCTGCTGCAGCTGCGGCATCTCGGCATGGGCGGCACGCCCGCCGAGAAGATCGTGACCGAGCACATGCGTCTGCTGCAGAACCACCAGGTTCCGGAACTGGCGCGCAAACTTGGCCTCTCGATCGACGAACTCAAACAGCACATCGAGTTGATTCGTCATCTCGATCCGAAGCCGGGAAGCCGGCTCAATCCGTCGCAGTCGCAGTACGTCATCCCGGACGTCTACGTCGTCAAAGTGGAAGACCAGTACGTCGCCGTGCTGAACGAGGAGGGCTTGCCGCAGCTTCGTATCAGCCCCGTCTATCGTCGATTGCTGGACAAGAGCGCGTCGGAAAACACCGACGAAACACGTGCCTACGTCAAGGACAAGTTCCGCTCCGCGCTGTGGCTGATCAAATCGGTCGAGCAGCGGCAAAAGACGATTCACAAGGTCGCGACCAGCATCATCAATTTCCAGCGCGACTTCCTCGACCACGGCATCGAGTACCTCCGGCCGCTCGTGCTGCGCGACGTCGCCAATGACATCGGCATGCACGAATCGACCGTGAGCCGCGTCGTCACGAACAAGTACATGCACACGCCGCAGGGCGTGTTCGAGATGAAGTACTTCTTCCACAGCGGCATCGCCAGCTCATACGGCGAGGCGGTGTCCTCTGTGACCATCAAGCAGCGCATCCGCAAAATCATCGAGCAGGAAGATCCGCGAAAGCCGCTGAGCGATTCGAAGATCGTCAGCATCCTGCAGCGCGAGGGACTCGAGCTCGCGCGCAGGACGATCGCGAAATATCGTGAGGAACTGAAGATTCCAACGTCGAATCAACGGAAGGTTCTTTACTAGCTCACGGTTGCTGAAGTCCTGCGCCGGGAGCGCGAAGCCCTACGAACATCCATGCGTCTCGAACTTACCGCCAGACACTTTGCGATCCCCGCGCCGGTACGCAAGCTCGCCGAGCAGCGCCTAGCTCGCGTTTTGCGGCCGCTCAACGACAGTGCGCTCTCGGCGCAAGTCGTCATTACCAGGGACAAGTCACGCTTCCACGCGGAGGTGACGCTGCACGCGCGCGGCGAGCATTTCCTGCATGGCGAGGCAACCGGCCGCGATGCCCAGACGGCGCTCGGCTCGTCCATCGACAAGATTGAACGTCAGGTCCAGAAGCTGAAAAGCAAGTGGACGGAACGGAAGCGTCAGGGAGTGTCCGCCTCGAAGGCTGCGTCAGCCGCACCTCGCCCGAAACGCGGCGCGGCGGCGTTCGGCATCGGCCTCGAACTCCGCGACAACGGCGGACAATCGCTGCGCATCATTCGCGCGCGCAGCTACGCGGTGAAGCCGATGTCTGTCGACGAAGCTGCGCTCGAGGTCGCTGATGGCCGCAACGCGTTTCTGGTGTTTCGGAACGCGTCAACCGAGGAAATCAACGTCCTCTTCCGCCGAGCGGACGGCAATCTCGGATTGATTGAGCCCGAGGCGTAGTCGCGATTTGTGATCAGCGATTTGTGATTTGTGATTTAAGCTGGCAATCGCCGATCACGAATCACAACTCGCCAGTCACAGAGTGATGAACCGCTCGATCACGGTCGGGGGACTGCTTAAAAGCCGCGCCGAGGCGATCGGGCTTCCGCTCGAGCTTCTTGGCGGCCAGGATGGTCTCGAGCGAACCATATCGAGCCCTCACATCCAGAAGACCGGCCTCGCACTGGCGGGCTTTGACGCCTACCTGCAGCCGGCGCGCATCCTCGTGTTCGGCGAAAGCGAAATTCGATATCTGGAATCACTCGACGTCGCCAGTCGATTGAACGTTCTGGCTGCGGCGTTCAGCCACGACATTCCGTGTGTGCTCATCACAAGCGGCTGGGATCCGCCAGTCGAGCTGCTGTCCGCCTCCGATCGATACAACATTCCGCTGCTGCGCACGCCCGTGAGCACGCCGGTGGCGATTGCCAAGATCGAGTATCTGCTCGACGACGAACTTGCCGAGCGCCAGGTTATCCACGGCGTGCTGATGGACATGCTTGGACTCGGTGTTCTGATCATCGGTGAGAGTGGAATTGGAAAGAGCGAGTGCGCGCTCGATCTTGTCGTGCGAGGTCACCGTCTCGTCGCCGACGACACGGTCGAGATCCGGCGGCGCGGTGAGACGACGCTGATTGGGACCTGTCCGGAGCTGACGCGGCATCACATGGAGATTCGCGGCCTGGGATTGATCAACGTGCGGGATCTCTTCGGCGTGGCCGCAATCCGGAACTCCAAACGTATTGAGCTCGTGGTACAGCTCGAACGCTGGGATTCCGATCGCGACTACGAACGGCTTGGGCTCGACGAGCTGCGCTACGAGATTGTCGGCTTGAAGGTTCCTCTTGTGCGGATGCCGGTTGCTCCAGGACGCAGCCTCGGCGTGCTCGTGGAGGTCGCCGCTCGAAACCAGCTGCTGCGCACCCGCGGCATCAACGCCGCACGCGACCTGACGGCGCGCCTCGAGCAGACGCTGCGTGAGAAAGAGATGCCTGCCGACGCGGAGTCCGACGACGACGTCGAGCATGGGGGCCGTGTATGAGCATCGCCGCGGGAGCGCGCCGGTGGCCGTAAGAGCGCTCCGCCGCGGACGCGGCACGCGCCGCTTCGTCATTCTCACCGGGCTGTCGGGGTCGGGAAAAACACACGCGATTCGCGCGCTCGAAGATCTCGGCTATTTCTGTATCGACAACTTGCCCACACAGTTGATTCCCACGATGGCGGAGCTGGCGGCGCGGGAGGGCGCTGCACTGGAGAAGGTCGGCATCGTTGTGGACGTCCGCGAGAAAGGTTTTCTGTCGCAGTTTCCGCGAGTGTTCAGACGGCTTCGAACGGCTGCACATCTGAAACCGACGCTGATCTTTCTGGAAGCGAGCCACTCGGCTCTGGTCCGGCGGTTCAGCGAGACGCGACGTCCTCACCCGCTTGCGCGCGATCGGTCCGTGAGCGAAGGCATTGCCGAGGAGCGCGACAAGCTCAATGCGATCCGCGCCATGGCGGATCTCATCATCGACACGACAAACCTCACCGTCCACGAGCTCCGCGACATCTTCATGCAGATGTCACGTGATGGTCGCAAACGGGCCGACATGGTGGTAAATCTAGTGAGCTTCGGCTACAAGAATGGCGTGCCGGTGGATGCAGATCTGGTGTTCGACGTACGTTGTCTGCCGAACCCGCATTTTGTCGATAGCCTGCGGAAGCTCACGGGGCGTGACGCGGCGGTCGTCCGGTATATGCGGAAACACGACGAGACGCAGGACTTTATCGACAGGCTGACGTCGTTTCTGAAGTTTGCGCTCCCGCAGTATGTGAAGGAGGGCAAGAGTTACCTGACGGTGGCGGTCGGCTGCACCGGCGGCCAGCACCGGTCGGTGATGATTGCCGAGGCGCTCAGGAAATCGCTGCGCGGCGTGAAAGGCGTGCGGCTGCGAGTCAAACATCGGGATTCATGATCGGGGTGGTTGTCGTTACTCACGGCCAGCTCGCGACCGAGCTGCTGAATGCCGCCGAAACGATCGTCGGTGAGCTGGCGCGATTCACCGCGGTCTCGATCGGGTGGCATGAAGATACCGAGGATGCGCGCTCGGAGATCGCGGCTGCCGTCGCGCGTGTGGACGGGGACACGGGTGTGCTGATCCTGACCGACATGTTCGGCGGCACACCCTCGAATCTGGCGATGACGTTTCTCAGCGACCGCGTCGAGGTGATTACGGGCGTGAACCTGCCAATGTTGATCAAGCTCGCCAACCTGGCAGAGCAGGCGGATATGCTCACGGCCGCACGGGAAATCCGTGAACAGGGTCGCGCCGCGATCTGGGTCGCGTCCGATCTGCTGCGCGGCGAGAAGACGACCGAGAAGGCGTGATGGTCATCAGATCCGTGGAGGTCACCAATGCGCTCGGCCTTCACGCGCGGGCGGCGGCCCGGTTCGTCCATCTGGCCACGAGGTTCAACTCGCAAATCCGGGTCTCGCGCGACGCGAAGGTCATGGACGGAAAGAGCATCATGGGCATCCTGCTGCTGGCGGCGGCGCGTGGCACGAAACTGACGATCAGCGCCGATGGTCCCGACGAAACGACGGCGGTGGACTCACTCGTCCAACTGGTCGAGTCGGGATTTGGAGAGGAATCGTGGAACGCCTGAAGGGAATCGGCGTGTCATCGGGCGTTGCGTCGGGCCCCGCGCTCGTCGCCATTCAACGCACGCAGGTCATCCGTTTTCCAATTGCGCCCGACCGCGTGGCGCGCGAGCTGTCGGCGCTCGAACGTGCGCGCCGGCGTTCTCGCGAACAGCTGCAGCAGATTCGGCGCCGCATTTCCGAGCTGAAAGGATCGGAGCTCGCGGCCATCTTCGATGCGCAGCTGCTGATGCTGGACGATCCCGTGCTGGTCGGGCGCGCGGCGGATCTCGTCGCCAGCGAGCGGGTAAACGCCGAGTGGGCCGTGCAGCGGTCCTTCGACGAGATCTCCGCGGTATTCAATGACGTCGAGGATCCCTACCTTCGCGAGCGCAAAGGCGACCTCCACGATGTGGCCGGGCGGCTGCGGATGAATCTGCGCGGCGAGAAGGGAGGTACCCGCGATCTGTTGCAAGACCTCGACTCGCCGTGCGTGCTCGTCGCTGACGAGCTCACACCGTCAGTGGTTGCGCAACTCGATTGGACGCGCATTCTCGGTTTCGCGACCGACGCGGGGAGCCGCACTTATCACACGGCGATTCTCGCGCGCTCGCTCGGTGTGCCAGCCGTCGTCGGCCTTCATGACGTGAGCCGCCGCATCCCGGCCGGCGCGTCGGTGATCATCGACGGCGACAGCGGCGACCTGATCATCGATCCCACGCCCGCGGATCGTCAGGAAGCGGAGGCACGCACTCGGCTGCAACGCACGCGCCGGACCACTCCGGCGACGGAAGGGCCGACGCTGACGACCGATGGTGTACGCATCCAACTGCACGCCAACATCGAACGAACCGATGATGTCTCGATGGCGATCGCGTCGGGCGCGGAAGGCATCGGACTCTATCGATCGGAGTTTCTGCTGGTCGGCGGCCCGCCCGATCTCGCCGGCGAGGACGAACAGTACGAAGTCTATCGGCACGTGGTCGAGAACATGACGCCGCGGCCGGTCACCATTCGGACATTCGATATCGACGAACGCCAGATCGCGCGGCCGCTCGTTGACACTGCGCTCGATGCGCGCTGGTTCCCGGACGCGGAGCGTACAGGCCACGCCGGCCTGCGAGGGATTCGGTTCGGCCTCGCGCAGCCGACGATCTTCAAGACGCAGCTACGCGCGCTCCTTCGTGCCGCGGCACATGGATCGCTGCGCATCATGTTCCCGTTCGTGTCGTCGGTGCAGGAAGTGCGCGCGGCGCGCGCACTGCTCGCGGACGCGCGCGGTGAACTGGAGGCACGCGGCGCAACCGCCGGTCCGGTGGACGTCGGCATCATGATCGAAGTGCCGTCAGCCGCCTTTACCGCGTCGCTGCTGGCGCGCGAGGTCGATTTCTTCACGATTGGCACGAACGATCTCATTCAATACACACTTGCGGTTGATCGCACTGACGAGCGCGTCTCGGATCGATACGAGCCGCTGCATCCAGCGGTGCTGCGGCTGATTCGCCAGGTCCGCCGCGGTGCGGTTCGGCAGGGCATTCCGGTCGCCGTTTGCGGTGAGATGGCGTCCGATCCGCTGCTGCTGCGGCTGCTGATTGGCTGCGGCCTGACGGAGTTCAGCATGACGCCAGGCGCTCTGCTGATGGCGCGCCGCGTCGTGGCGGAAACCGCGGCTGGTGACATGGCGCGCATCGCAGCGCGCGTGATGACGCTTGGCACCGTCGAGGAGATCGAGCGCGTGCTCGTCGAGCACTTCGGTCGCGATGGCGGATCCGGCTCGACCAAGTCCTCACGAGGTGAAGGGGGCCCTGGCTCGCCGGAGTCGCCGGGGGACGCAGGCGGCCGGCAAGAGGTGGGGACGCAGTGAGCGTGACGAGGGTCGACAAGCCGTGGGGATACGAGCTCCACTGGGCGAGGACCGATCGCTATGTGGGCAAGGTGCTGCACATCAACGCCGGTCACGCGCTCAGCCTTCAGTACCACAACAAGAAGGACGAGACGATTTACGTGCACACCGGAAAAATGCTCTTCGAGATAGGTCCGAAGGACGGCCCGCTCGAGAAGCGTGAAATGGGACCTGGCGACTCGGTGCATGTGACGCCGCTCACGGTGCACCGCATGACGGCACTCGAAGACTGCGATCTGCTGGAAGTCTCGACGCCGGAGCTTGACGACGTCGTGAGGCTGGAAGACCGGTACGGGAGAGTCGAGCAACGCTGAAGGAGACATCATGAAACGCTTCGCTCTCGTTGTGGCGATCATCGCGGTTTCAGGTATCGCGACGTTTCTCGCGGCACAAGGACAGGCGCCGGCGAACGGCGGCGCGCAGTTTCCACTGGCGGCACCGGCCGGCAAGGACAGCAACGCGAAGGCAAGTCCACCGCAGGGCGCGCAGAACCAGGGCGCGCTCGATCCGAACAACTGGAAGTACGGTCCGGCCTTCAACGCGCCGCCGGGCAGCAAGATCTGGAATCCGGTGAAGCTGAAGATGATGGCCGGCCAGAAGGTCACCGGGGGCACGGTTTTCAGCGCGACAGATCCGGCGACGTACTGCGCAATGGCCAACGCCGGCTATGACTTCGTCTGGACGGAGCAGCAGCATGACGGGCGCGACTGGGAACTGACTGCGCGCCTGTGGCGGACGTGCCCGCACGCCAAGGCAGTTCCCGGCGTTCGCGTTGCGTACGCCGACGAAAGGGAAATCCAGCACGCGATGGATGCGGGCGCCCTGGTCGTCGTCGTTCCGACGATCGACACCGTCGAGGAAGCGGTCGCAGCGCGCAACTGGGTGTACTTCCCGCCGCTCGGCCGGCGCAGCCAGGGTGGTGGACAGGCGTTCGATCCGGCGGTGTTCGGCAGTGTGCCCGGCGGCTATCGTCAGACAATCAATGACAACGTCGTGCTAATCCTGATGATCGAAACGCTCGAGGGAGCGAAGAACGCGGCGGAAATCGCGAAAGTCCCCGGTGTGACCGCGCTGTTCGCCGCCAGCGGAGACCTCGGCAACTTCAGCGGCTACCAGCAGGGAAGCCCGGATTACGAGCGGCTGATCAACGTC
>Ga0065707_10001696_pt1 | contig 14135 bp, 6 predicted proteins | sample SwiRhicommuniRL3_FD_59094 | JGI IMG/M metagenome (GOLD analysis project Ga0065707, IMG submission 59094) | Switchgrass rhizosphere bacterial communities from Rose Lake, Michigan, USA - RL3 v2 (version 2) | ecosystem: Host-associated > Plants > Roots > Rhizosphere > Soil | place: East Lansing, MI...
CGGTGCTATATCCACGGCGATCCACGGATCGGCAGCCGGAGAGGAATTGCGCTGAACGCGCGCGACGCCGCGGTCGTCGATTCCTACGTGTCCGACTTCAAGGAGGTCGGCGCCGATTCGCAGGCGATTGGCGGCTGGAATGGTCCCGGGCCGTTGAAGATCGCCAACAACTATCTGGAAGCGGCCGGCGAAAACATCATGTTCGGCGGGGCGGATCCGAAGATTCAGAATCTCGTCCCCTCCGACATCGAAATCGTTCGCAACCACCTCGCCAAACCGCTTCGCTGGCAGAAGGGCGATCCCTCCTTTGAGGGCGTCGAGTGGACGGTGAAGAACCTGCTCGAGCTGAAGAATGCCCGCCGGGTCGCGATCAACGGCAACCTGCTCGAGTACAACTGGCCGCAGGCGCAGAACGGCTTCGCGATTCTGTTTACGGTGCGCAACCAGGACGGCGCCGCGCCGTGGTCAACGATCGAGGATGTCACCTTCAGCAACAACCTCGTTCGGCACGTCGCTGCCGGCATCAACATGCTTGGCCGCGACGACAACAACCAGAGCCAGCAGGCCAAACGCATCGCGATTCGCAACAACCTGTTTTTGGATGTCGGCGGAAGCTGGGGAAACGGACGGCTGTTTCAGCTGCTCGACGGCGTCAGTGGCGTCACAATCGACCATAACACCGCGTTTCAAACGGGCGGCATCGTGTTCGGAGGCGATCACGCACCGCACCCTGGGTTTGTATTCCAGAACAACGTCGTCATGCTGAAGGACAACGGTGTCATTGGATCGAGCGCAGGTGAAGGCAACGACACGCTGAAGCGGTACTTCCCCGACGCCGTGTTCCGGCGCAACGTCATCATCGGCGGAACGGCGGGCCGCTACCCTTCCGACAACTTCTTTCCCGNCGCGCTCAAGGATGCCGGTCTGACGGTTCCGCGCGACAACGGCGATATCCACCTGTCACTCGTTCGCCCCTATGCGAGGGCTGCCACCGATGGGCGCGATCCTGGCGCCGACGTAGATGCGATTGCGAAAGCGTTGGATGGTCTCGAGGCGGCAGCTCTGCACGCGCGCGTACGGGCACAGGCTGGCGTGAGCGACATTCCGCTACTGGATTGGCGACCGAGTGCTGGCTCGGTCTTCTGGGTGTCGCTGGTGCTGCTCCTCTACGTGTATATCGGGTACCCAGTCATTGCGGTGGTTCGAGCGCGGCTTTCGGCACAACCGCGACTCAGGATTCCGATCGAGCCGACTGTGTCGATTGTGGTCATCGCCCACAACGAGGCAGGGCGCATAGGCGGACGCATTGAGAACCTGCTGGCGCTCGACTATCCACGGCACAAGGTCGAAATCGTGATCGGATCTGACGGTTCGACGGACGACACTGTGGAACGCGCGCGCCGCTACGAACGATCGGGCGTCAGCGTTCGAGCATTCCAGCAGCATCGAGGCAAGCCTGCGCTCGTCAACGCGCTGGTGCCGCTGGTTCGTGGCGAGATCGTCGTGTTTGCCGACGCGCGGCAGCGCTTCGAGCCGCAGACTATCCGCCAGCTCGTCGCCAACTTTGCCGATCCGCGCGTCGGCGCCGCGAGCGGAGAACTCGTCGTCGAAGCGGGCGATGGGACCGCTCCGGCGGGCCACGGCGCGGCGTTGTACTGGCGCTATGAGAAGGCCATCCGCTCGGCGGAGGGCCATGTCGACTCGACTGTCGGAGCGACGGGCGCCATCTACGCAATCCGCCGCGCCCTCTTTGAACCCATTCCCGAAGACACGCTGCTTGACGATGTGCTGATTCCGCTGCGTGTGGTGCGCCGCGGTTATCGCGTGGTGTTCGAACCGGAAGCGCGCGCATACGACGGCGCTTCGTCAACGGCGCTCCAGGAATTCGTTCGCAAGACGCGGACGATAGCGGGCACGTTCCAGTTGATGGCTCGAGAAGGATGGCTGCTCAATCCGGTGCAGAACCGCCTCTGGTTCGAAACGATCTCGCACAAGTTGCTGCGCGTCGCGCTGCCGATGTTCCACGTTTCGGTGCTTGCGTCGAACATCGTTCTTGCCGATTCGGCGTTCTTCGGCATGACGCTGGCGTTGCAGGTGATGTTCTACGCCGCGGCGATGGTCGGCTTCGTCCAGCGGGAGGGACGGCGTCGCATGGTTGTCTTCTCGGCACCGTGCGCGATGTGTCTGTTACTCTGGGCGACGATCGTCGGCTTCTATCGCTTCATCACGCATCGCCAGCAGGTCACGTGGGAACGGGTGCCGGCGGCGGCGCAGCGTGATATTGCCGCATAAGACGCTGCTCGTTCGGATCGTTCGAACGTTCGAGTCGTTCGAATCGTTCAACCGCAGTCGGTTCTGAACGATCCGAACCTCTGGAACGTCCGAACGTCCCGAACGATCCGAACGTTTCGAACGATCCGAACGTCCCGAACGTCCCGAAGGTATCGTTCAATCGCGGCCGGGAAGCTTTCCCAGTCGCTGCGCGTTCTCCAGCGCGCGGTTTGACGGTCCTTCCGCTGACGCGGTCAGCTCGTATGGGCCGGACGGCGCCGGGCTGACGTCTGAGGGCGAATCACCGGCTGCCGTCGATCTTCCGCTGCCGAAGCCGACGCCACGCACGGTTCCGTTCACATCGAAGAAGATGACATGCGCCCGCAGAGCTGCCGTCGTCGTGTTTGCGCTCGTGTAAAACACGCTGCCGTTTCTGGCATACGTGACCGCGCCGTTGTTCACGGCGATCGTGAAGCTGTCGCCGGCGGCGAATCTCGTCTCGCTCTTGTAGGCGCCGAACTCCCGTATTTCCGCAACGCCGGCCTGCAGCCGAATCGCGAAACCAACATCGGCAGGGGTCGTACCGATGCCGCCGCTCCCGAGACCAACAAATCTCAACGAGGAGCCGTCATCGGTCGAAAACTGCAGCACGCCGTTGCCGCTTACCTGCTGGTTGGAAATCGCAGTTCCGTCGGGGCAGCCGCTGCAGCCACCGACCTTCGTGAGCGTGGCTCCGCTCTCGGCGACGTTCACCAGACTCATCCACGTGGCGACGCCTGTTGATGGCGCCGATGGTGCCGGCGTCGGAGAAACAGGATTCGTCGGCGTCGGCGCGGTGGGCGCAGGCGTCGTTGGAGCAGGCGTCGTGGGAGCAGGCGCAACGGGCGACGGCGTTGTCGGCGTTGGCGCGCCCGGCGAGACACCGAGCTTGCTCTGCGGAATGCGGACGATGAAAGCATCTTGGCGGCTGGTGCCCATGTTCGCCGTCCAGATGAAGTACTCGCCCGTCACGTCGATGTTGCCCGATGGGATCTTCCAGTAGTCGTCGCTGCCGCCACCGGATGCGTTCAGGTCGGTCATGTTCGGCGCGACGACCAGCGACTGCATCGAGCCGTCGAGACGGAAGCAGACGATTTCATTCACGCGCGGCAGATTGTTGCGGTTCGCGTTGCTCACACAGGCCATCTGTCCCGTCGAGGAGCCGTTGACGGAATTGCCGTGCGCGATGTGGCCGATGCCCGTGCTCCACGAGCTCAATTCGTAGACCAGCGTCCCTTGACCGGCGACGTGGCCGGCGTTGCTGCCGGAAAGATCCTGTCCGAGCTGCCAGACGCGAACCGCGCCGGGCATGGCGTTGAAGTTGTCCTCCGCGACCATGTACCCGTAACCGAGATCGGAATGTCCAGCGGCGCCGTTCTCGTCGAGGAAGAGCGTCTCGGCGCCGGTCTGGAGATCGATGATGCGGTTGTCCTCGCCGTTTCTTCCGTCAACGTTCTCCTTGATCACAAGGTAGCGGCCGCTCTTGTCGATCTGACATTCGTCGTAATCGCCTTTGGCGGCCACGAAGGTCGGCGGGTTGGGACGGCGATCGTCGAATGCAACGCACCCAAGCTCCCGATACGAGCCGCTGTCCTTGACCGTGGCCGAGTGGACGTGATCGTCGTTGCTCGAATGCATCTGCCAGATCACGCGGCCGGCGCCGAGCAGGCTCTCGACGTTGTAGACCTCGCTCATGGCGTGGCTCATCACGTCGTAGCGCATCATCCGCGGCCCGTCGTTCATGTACAGCGTCGTCGGCTGGCTTGCGCTGAAGTACCAGCCTTCACCCGTCGCCCAGCTGTACGGGCTGTCTGACGAAAAGAGAGGACCGAGATTCTGCGTTGCGCCAGTTTGCTTATTGAAGCTGAAAAGCGTCGGCCCTCCGCCGCCGCGGCGACGTTCGAGACCGAGGAAGATCAGCATCGTGTCGCTGCCAACGTGATTGTTGATGTTGCTCCAGTAGGAATAGCCGACCGACAGCACGCAATCCTGTCCGCCGCAGTCGCTCGCGTTGGTGAGGCGGATACCCGTNGTNGAATACGGCGAGGGGAAGGTGAACACGCCGCGCTGCGGCATGAACGTCTGAATTTCGCCNGTCGAGAGCTTCGGCCGCAGACCNGCGCCAGTAGACGAATCCACAAATCCTCCCGACTGGGCCCACGCGGTGTTCTGCGAAGCGACGACGACACACGCAACGGCACACAGGGACGAGAGAATCCGACGGGTACCCAAGAGCATGCTTCCTCCCCGCAGCTCCGGCCCCGCGGCGGAAGGCACACTCCCACCGTTCTCGCGATGGCACCGTCGTGGGAACTTGTTGGAACCCCGGGAACCTGGCGAGGTGGTTGACCTGATTTAGTTGGGAAACCGAAACTGCTGGCGCGCCCTAGTGCAGATGCAAGACCGTGCAGTTCGGCTTGAGCGACACGCGAAAACGCTGGGAAATCTGCGCGGTGCTTCTCGCGCCAGTTCTCCGCTCGCCCGGAAAGCGTCAGTGTTTTGGCGGCGTTATCTCAAATCTGTAAGTACACACCGATAGCCGCTCGCGGACGGTTGCGACAGCCGCGCGACAGCCGATGGTGAGAACAGGCTCCGAAATTCCGGCCTGTTTCGATGTCTGGCGGCGTGTGCCTTGCACCCAATAAGCGCCGGACACCTCGACCGTATGCAAGATTCCCTGCCACAGCCTCTTCGCGTTGCCGTCGTGGTTGCTTCGCAGCGGATTCTTGGCGGCCATTCGGTGCAGGCGCGTCAGCTGCTGGATGCATGGCGCGCTGATGGCTCAGTCGACGCATGGATCGTCCCCATCGACCCGGTGCCGCCCGCTCCAATCGATCGGCTGCTGCGCATCAAGTACGTCCGCACGATCGCCACCCAACTGTGGTACTGGCCGCTGCTCCTTCGCGAGCTCCGTCGTGCGGACGTCGTTCATGCGTTCGCCGCGTCGTACTCTTCGTTCCTTCTGGCGCCGCTTCCCGCCGTACTCGTCGCGCGGCTGCTCGGCAAACCTGTGGTTCTCAACTATCACAGTGGTGAGGCACCGGACCATCTGCGACGTTCGGCTGTTGCTCGCTTCGTACTTCGTCGCCTCGTCGACGCGAACGTTGTTCAGTCGGCGTTTCTCCGCGATGTGTTCCGGTCATTCGAGATCGATGCGAAGGTGGTGCCCAACATCGTTGACCTGCGGCAGTTCACCTATCGCGTTCGCGATCCGCTGCGCCCTCGTCTGCTGTGCACGCGCAACTTCGAGCCGATCTACAACCTGTCGTGCGTCCTTCGCGCATTCGCGAAGATTCAGGCGTACTACCCCGCGGCCACGCTGACACTCGTCGGCTGCGGTTCGCAGGACGCGATATTGCGAGACGAGGCGGCTGCACTCCGCCTCGAGAACGTCACGTTCGCGGGACGCATTGCGCCCTCCGAGGTCCACGCCTCCTACGCGGACGCAGACATTTATGTGCAGGCGCCAAGAATCGACAACATGCCGTTGTCGCTGCTGGAAGCGTTTGCCAGCGGTCTGCCTGTGGTTTCGACGGATGTGGGAGGTGTACCGTCGATGCTGCGACACGGCGTGGACGGCCTCCTCGTCGCCGATAACGACGCTGGCGGACTTGCGGACCAGGTCGTCAAGCTGCTGACTCAGCCTGCCCTGGCCCGCCGCCTGGCTGAATCCGCGTATCGCACGTTGGCCGCCTATCAATGGCCTGTCGTGCGTGACGGATGGCTTCAGGCGTATGGCCGTGCGGTCGGTCGAATCCATCAACAGACGTCGGAACACGCCGTCGAATCCACGCCGCTCAATCCCGCATGATGCCAGGCCGTCTGAGGCGCATAAGACAGTTGACGTTCCCCGAAGCGCGCTGGCGCACGCGCGAGCTCGCGGCAACGCTCGGCGATCGCATTCGCTTCAGGATTCGGAGACCCGAGTGGCCGAACACATGCGATTCGTCGACAGTCACTGACGTGATCGGCCGACTGCGCGAAGGGCAATCCCGCTGCGTCATCGACCCACGTCTGGCGCCCATGGTGCGACAAGAGATCTCGAGTCGATTTCCGAACGCCGTCGCCGATGCCGCCATGCGCGGCGATCGCCTTCTTGGCGGGCAACACGACTTACTCGGCTATCGGGGACTGACGATTTCCGACTGGCATTCCGACCCCGTGCACCATCGCCGCGCTCCGCTCGTCTGCTGGGCGGAAGTGCCGTATCTCGATCAGTCAATCGGTGACCACAAGATCATCTGGGAGCTGAATCGCCATCAGTACTGGCTGCAGCTTGGGCGCGCGTACTGGCTGACGGGTGATTCCCGGTACGTCCGCGCGATCGTCGATCAGCTGGAAAGCTGGCTGGAAGCGAATCCGCCGCTGACAGGCATCAACTGGGCGAGCATGCTCGAGATTGGTCTAAGGACGATTTCGTGGACCATGGCGATTCACTTCCTCGCCTCCAACGGTGACGTTGCAGTTCCAACGGCTCGTTGCCTGGTTGCGCTCGAGCGCCAGTTGACGCACGTCGAAGAGCACCTCTCGTATTTTTTCAGCCCGAACACCCATCTCACCGGCGAGGCATTGGCGCTCTACGTCGTGGGACAGGCATTTCCCGAGCTCGATTCAAGCCAACGCTGGGTCGAGACCGGTCGGCAAATTCTCATTCGCGAAATCGATCGTCAGATTCTGCGGGATGGTGGTCATGCCGAGCGGTCGATGCATTACCAGCGCTACATGCTCGACTTCTATCTGCTTGCGCTGCTGACGGCTCGTCGTGCTGGCGATGTCGAGGCGGAGGATGCATTTGCCGAGGCCGCCGCCAGGCTCGCGGAGTTCACATACGGAATTGCCGACGATGAAGGATGTTTACCACTCATAGGCGATGACGACGGCGGGATGTTGTGGCCGGTCACCGGACGCGATTGTGCCGACGTGCGTGACTCACTCGCGACCGCAGCCGTCGTCTTGAATCGGCCTCATCTCGCGGCGTGGGGGTTACAGGAAGAGACCTTCTGGATGGCCGCGCCCGAAGCCATCGCATTCGAAAATGATCACCACCGACCCCATTTGGGGACGCGCTCGCAAACATTCCCCGACGCGGGCTACGTGGTCATGCGGTCGGACCGGGATCATGCGGTGCTCGACGCCGGCACGCACGGCTACATGAATGGCGGCCATGCGCACGCAGATGCGCTGTCGCTGACGCTCAGCATAGGCGGCCGTCCGCTGCTTATCGATCCGGGTACGGCGACCTACACAATGGACCCGCAGCTGCGCGACCGGATGCGCGGAAGCCTCAATCACAACACCGTCTGCGTTGATGGCGACCCACAATCGATTCCTGCCGGTCCCTTCCACTGGTCGACGGCAGCCGACGCGCGCCTGCACGCGTCGCGGCATCACGCGTGTTTCGATTGGGCGGAGGCGACCCATGACGGCTACGCACCGGTCCAGCACCGCCGATCGGTTGTTCGCGCCGATGGTTCAGGCTGGCTGATCGTCGACGAGATTCGAAGTACTGACGTCGGAGGTGGCGGCGACGCGATTCACTCTGCTGCGACTCATTGGCACTTCCATCCGGGATGGATGCTGCGCGACGAAGGAATCGGCGTGCTGCGGGCGACCCATTTGGACGGTACCGACGCGTGGCTGCTGGTCGACGCAGGGGACCTGTCGCTCGTACATGGCGACGAGGAGAGCGGGCTGGGATGGTATGCGCCCGTGTACGGGACGCTGGTGGCAACGTGGAGTGCACGAGTTGCACGCAGCATGCCGCTGCCGTTTTCGATGCTCTCCTGGATCGATACGGCCACTGGACACTCGACACCCGACCTTCAGCGGATCGCCACGAATGCTGACCCGACCGGCGAGGCAATTGCCGCACGCGTCGTCAACGGCGATTTCGCTTCTGTCTACTTGGTGCGTCCCGGCGAACCATCGTGGCGTGAAGGTCGAGCTTGCGGAACGCTCGACTACCAGACCGATGCGCGCGTCCTGCATTTCCGCACACGAGGTGAGACGCTGGTCGCTCTCGATCTCGTAGACGCCAGCCACGCGCTGGCCCTTCGCGACGGCTGGCTGAGCCTCGCCATGAGCGAACCCGTACGCGACCTCCACGTCCAGTTGAATGACGACTTGTTGGAGTTGTGTGCGTCCGAGCCGCCGCGGCAATTGCGCATCCTCGGCGGCGGGCTCCTGGGCCTCCGCACCATCCGACTCAACGGTCGAAGCCGTGCGCTTGCTCCGGCCGACCCACCTGACACTCTCCTGATCTCCGGCACTGAATGGACGGCAACGCCACTCGACCGTTTGGGTGTGCGTTTTGCGTTGGACGAGGTGCACCCATCGCGGGTGTGAAAAGAATTCGTCTTTGAGGGAGAGTCCATGGTGAAGACTTCGTCCAACGTTCCACGGATTTGGCTATTAACGGTATTTCTGGCGACGGCGGCCATCGCAACATCAACTTGTGGAAGCGTCGAACCCTCCCCGACTGCTCCGTCAGCGACGCCGTCTCCGTCGCCGGCACCTAGCCCGACGCCAGCACCCGCGCCGGCGCCCGCACCAGCGCCCGCACCGGCGCCCGCACCTGCGCCGAGTCCACAGCCCGCACCATCTGGCGGCGGCCTGCAGGTAACGATTTCGCCAAACCCGGTCCCTTGGAGCAGCAATCCCATCCCGAACTGCACGCTCACTAACACCTGGACCTACACGCAGATTCTGGACAACCTCGGTTCGGTGGAAATCACGCTCAGCGATCGCGCTGACTACTTCGACAACGCGCTGGCCAGCCAGAAGAGCGGCCTCGGCATTGTGATTCCCGCCGGCTCCAAGACGACACTGACCACACGCTGGTGCAGCGCGAACAACTTCGAGCACCACACGCGAACCGACTTCAGCGGGAGCGATGCGAGAAACAACCGCATCAACTACAAGGGTCCGGAAGTCACGTTGTCGAAGAGGTAGTCAGCCGGGATTCGGGATTCGGGACTGGGATTCGACGATTCGATCGATCACGAATCGAATCCCCAATCCCGAATCCCGAGTCCGGCAGCGAAGAAACCGATGGCCACCATCTTCGGCAAACTCAGCTTCGACCGGCTGGTCTCTCCCTTCGACGAGCAATGTGCCGGGACGAGCGATGCTCGCAATATTCGAGCGGTTGCTGATTCGCAGTTGCTCAACGCGGCAGAGCTCCGCGACGCGCTGGAACGCGGTGGCCATCGATTTTCTGCGCGCACCGACGCCGAACTCATTGCTCACGCCTACGACCGCTGGGGAACACGCGCATTCGAGCGTTTGCGCGGAGCGTTTGCGTGCGCGATCTGGGATGAGCCGAACCGTCGGCTCGTGCTCGCGCGTGATCACGTCGGCGTCCGCAGTCTCTACTTCGCGGTGGTGCGTGGACAAGAGATCGTCTTTGCATCCGACGTTCGCGCGTTGTGGCGCGACCCCAGCGTTGGGCGCGAATGGTGTCCGAACGGCATCGACGCATACCTGGCCCTCGGATACATCCCGGCGCCGCTGACCGCGTATCGTCAGATCGGCAAGCTCCAGCCGGCGCACTANCTGCTGGTTGAGGGGCGACGGCTACACCTGGAGGAGTACTGGGATTTCCCCACGCCGCGCANCGCCACACGATCCGGTTCGCCAACAGCGATTGCGANAAGTCTGCGAAGCGCGATTCGCCGTGAACTGAAAGAGCAGACCGAGGCGCTGCTCTACTCCGGTGGAATCGCGTCATCCGCCTTGTTGTGCGTGTCGCCCGGACCGTTGGGCATACCAATAACGGTGCACGTCGACCAGGATCCGGCCGAACTCGCACGAAGCGAACAAGCGGCCTCGCTCCTCGGTCGCGTCCGTGAACTCGAGACGCTCGAACAACCTGTCTCCTCGCTCATTGAGACACTCGCAGCGACCAGCGGTGAGCCGTTTGCGGATCCATCGGCGCTGAACCAGTTTGCGATCTGTACCGCAGCCGCACGTCGTGCACAGGTCGCGCTGACGGGCCACGGGGCCGCCATTCTCTGGGGCGGACACGATCGAGCCACGCTCTGTTGTGCCGTGTGGGATGACACGCGTCGGCGATCTATCTATACGCGCGCGTTCGCCTGGAAGATCCGCGACACCAACCCCTTTCACTGGCATCTGGAGCGCTGGCGATCGCGAGTCGACGATGCGCCGGACGATCGGACGCGCTATGTAAACGCCCGAACGCTGCTGCCGGACAACGTCCTCGCCACCGCGGCGAACGCGTCGCTGGCGGCTGGAATTTCGCTGCGGTTTCCGTTTCTCGACTATCAGATGACGGAGCTGGCAATGCAAACGCCGCTCGCGGTCAGGTGTCGCCGCGGTGTTGCAATGCACTCCATCGGTCAGTTGCTTGCGCCACGGCTTCCACGACGGCTGCTGCCTCGGGGATGGCGGCACACGGCCGGTCACGCCTGGCTTCCTCCAGTGCTTACGGCGCTCGTGCCCACGATGCTCCTCGGTCCGCGGTTCGACGCCCGCGACATTGTGTCGCGGCCGTCGCTCCGTCGGATATGGGACGAACACCTGGCGGGACGCGCGGAGCACGCGCGACGCCTGTGGTCGTTGCTGATGCTCGAGTTCTGGTTCCGTGAATTCATCGATGGCGATGCGGCCGCCGAACCGCTGGAATACGCCGTGCTAGTGAAGGCTGCCTGACATGTGTGGCATCGCAGGAATCGTCGCCGCCGACCGACTCGGACCTGACGACAGCGCGCGCGCCGTCGCCATGCGCGACCTCATCAGCTATCGGGGTCCGGACGGCGCGGGACTTTACACCGACGATCGCGCCGCCCTTGCCCATCGACGACTGAGCATCGTGGATGTTGCGGGCGGTCGTCAGCCCTTGTCGAACGAAACAGGCGACGTCTGGGTCACCTACAACGGAGAAATTTACAACCACGGCGCCGTGCGGCCCCGCCTCGAGGCAGCGGGGCATGTCTATCGAACCCGCTCGGATACGGAAACCATCGTCCATGCGTACGAGCAGTGGGGCGACGACTGCGTGCATCGCTTCCGCGGGATGTTCGCGTTCGGCATCTGGGATGCGCGCAGGCGTCGGCTGCTCCTCGTACGTGATCGGCTTGGCGTGAAGCCACTGTACTGGGCGCACGTTGGTGACCGGCTCCTCTTCGCATCGGAGATCAAGGCAATTCTCGAGAGCGGATTGATCGCGCCATGTCCAAACCACGCGGTGTTTTCGGAGGTGTTGGCGACGCGCGGCACCGCGGGCATCGAGACGATGTTCGAAGGGATCTACAAGCTCCTTCCGGGACATCGCCTGATATTCGAAGACGGACGGGTCACAACCGAACGCTACTGGGAGCTGCCACTTGACGGCCCGGATCCCGAATTGGACCGGCTCGGCGACGCTGAACTTATCTATCGATTCCGCACGTTGCTGCAGGAATCGGTGCGGCTGCGGCTGATGTCGGACGTGCCGCTGGGAATGTTTCTTTCCGGAGGCATCGACAGCAGCGCGATCGCGGCGCTGATGGCGCGCGAAATCGACAGACCGGTGGACACGTTCTCGGTGGCCTTCGCCGATCGCCGCTTCAGCGAGCTGGAGTACGCGCGCGCGGTCGCGCGGGCAATCGGCGCGAACCCGCACGAAGTGGTCATTGACGACAACGACTTCTTCACGGCGCTGCCGCGCCTCGTCTGGCACGAAGACGAGCCGATCGCGCATCCGTCGAGCGTGCCGCTGCACTTTGTCTCGATGCTCGCGCGGCGGCATGTCACCGTCGTGCTGACGGGCGAAGGGAGCGACGAGCTGCTGGCGGGATATGGAAAGTACCTGCGTGCGGTCATCAACTGGCACGCGGGAACAGCCTACGAGTCGATGGTCCCAGCTGCGCTTCGCACGACGATCGCGCAGTCGGTGGTGCCGCGGCTCCCAGGCCGCGCGGGGCGGTACGCGCGCCGATCGTTTCTCGCGATGCCACGAAACGTCTCGGCAATGCTCCTCGACAACTTCGCTGGCGTGCCTATGCGACAGCAGCATGAACTGCTTTCGCCCGAAGCAATCGGCAGCGACGATCCGTACGCCTCGTCGCTCGCCTATTTCCAGCAGGTGAACGGCGCAAGTGGCATCCTCGGCCGCCTGCTCCATACGGACATCAAGACGTATCTGGTCGAATTGCTGATGAAACAGGACCAGATGAGCATGTCGGCTTCCATCGAGAGCCGCGTGCCATTTCTGGATCACGTGCTCGTCGAGTTCGCCGCGCGGCTGCCGGATCGGCTGAAGCTTCGAGGGTTCACGACGAAGCGAATCCTGCGCGAAGCGATCCGCGGGCTGCTGCCCGAAGAGATCCTTTCACGAAGAAAGATGGGCTTCCCTGTGCCGTTCGCCGATTGGACACGCAACCGGTGGCAACCGGTTGTACGGGAAGTGCTGCTGGACCGGCGCACGCGCGAGCGGGGTTTCCTCAACGCCAATGCGGTGGAGCGCCTCCTGGACGCGCACCGTGAGGGAACAGTCAATGGAGCCGACGCCATCTGGGCGCTCACGAACTTTGAGCTCTGGTTCCGCACGTTCATCGACGGAGAGGGTGTCCAGACGTTGCCTTGCCCCAGCCGGAACTCGGGATTAGGGACTTGGGATTCGTGTCCAGATCGAACCCTCGAATCCCGAACTCCGCACCCCGAATCCCGAATCCCGAATCCCGAATCCCGAGAGAGCACCTTATGAAAATTGCAGTCTTCGGCCTCGGTTACGTCGGCAGCGTATCGGCTGCGAGTTTCGCGGCCGACGGACACGAGGTCATCGGCGTGGACGTCAATCCCGACAAGGTTGCAGCCGTCAACCGTGGCCGCAGTCCCATCGTCGAGCCAGGCCTCGACGCGCTTCTCGAAAGCGGGGTCAAGTCTCGCCGGCTGCGGGCGACGACCAGCACCGCAGAGGCAATCGCCGACACCGACCTGTCGTTGATTTGCGTCGGAACGCCAAGCCGGAAGAACGGCAGTCTCGATTTGAAGTATCTGATCCGCGTCTGCGAGCAGATCGGGGATGCCCTCAAGGAGAAGACGACGTATCACGTTGTCGTCGTACGGAGCACAGTGCTGCCCGGAACGACGCACGGTCACGTGATCCCGACGCTCGAAGCACATTCGGGCAAGAAATACGGAGAGGGATTCGGTGTCGCCGTCAATCCTGAATTTCTTCGAGAAGGAACGGCGCTGAAGGATTTCCACCATCCACCGCTGACGCTCGTTGGCCACAACCACGCCTGGGATGCGGCGCCTACCCAGGCGCTATACGACCGGATTGAGGCGCCGCGGCACAGCACGAGTATCCGCGTCGCCGAGATGATGAAGTACACCAGCAACGCCTGGCATGCGGTGAAGGTCGTTTTCGCCAACGAGATTGGCAACCTCTGCAAACGGGTCGGCATCGACAGCCATGAAGTCATGGACATCTTCTGCCGTGATGAAAAGCTGAACATATCGCCGTACTACCTAAAGCCAGGGTTCGCGTTCGGCGGTTCGTGCCTCCCCAAGGACGTCCGTGCGCTGCAGTACCGCGCACGCGAAGTCGACCTGGAGATGCCGCTCATCAACGCGCTGCTCGGGAGCAATCAGCTGCAGATCCGGCACGCGCTGGATCAGATCGTCGAAACCGGAAAGAAGCGAATCGGGATTCTGGGCTTCAGTTTCAAGGCAGGCACCGACGACCTGCGCGAATCGCCGATGGTGATCCTCGGCGAAGCGCTACTCGGCAAGGGGTACGAGCTGTGCATCTACGACCGCAACGTGTCGATGGCGCGGTTGATGGGTGCGAACAAGGAATATATCGAGGAACAGATCCC
>Ga0065707_10001260_pt1 | contig 14109 bp, 6 predicted proteins | sample SwiRhicommuniRL3_FD_59094 | JGI IMG/M metagenome (GOLD analysis project Ga0065707, IMG submission 59094) | Switchgrass rhizosphere bacterial communities from Rose Lake, Michigan, USA - RL3 v2 (version 2) | ecosystem: Host-associated > Plants > Roots > Rhizosphere > Soil | place: East Lansing, MI...
GCAATGATCTGATCCTGCGTGTGCTCGACGCCAGCGATCTATCCTTTGTGCAGAAAAAGGATTTCCCTGCCCAGGTCATAGACATCGCAACGATCCAGGGATCCAACATGGTTGTCATCGGTGGCAACGATCAATCCGTCTCGCTGTTCGACATTGGAGCCGTACCCAGTCTGAAGTTGCTGGGCCGACTGCAATATCCCTTGTCCGGCGTTGCGGCTTCTCTGGACGGAGAAAGGATCGCGGCCGCTGACATCAACGGTGGTGTCGCGAGCTGGGACATTACCCGCGAGGGAGACCAGCAACTATCCAGGCCTCAAAGCTATACCGTTGGAGATCCCGCCGATCTGGACATGCCCGGAAGTCCGCACAGTATCGCGTTCAGCTCTGATGGCAAGTTGATCTTCTCCGCGCTTCATGACGGGACGATTCGAGGTCTCGACGGGACGAACGGCGAGGAAAAGCAACATTATATCGACGGCATTGCCCATGTGAAGAAGATGGCGGTTTCACCGGATAATCAGTTTATTCTTACACAAGAGGACGATAGCCTCACCCTGTGGGATCTGAAATCAGGTGCTCCCAGATATCATCTAAAGGGCGAGATGAAGGGTGATGATCCGTTCTCAAACGACGGTCAAAGGTTTGTCGTGGTAACCACGGATATCGGACCGGTTTTCGTAAAAATCTACAATGTAGCCAAGGTCGATGAACCTGATAGTTTGAAAAGCCAGCGCGGACTCAAGTCCATCCGCTTCATTAACGCCGACAGCCAACTGCTCCTGGTCTACGATCAAGCCGTTGATCTGTGGTCGATGGCTAGTGGTGAGAAGTTAAAGACTTCCCGTAGTTACGATGGAACAGGTTGCCTCGTGATCAAGGATATCAATGACGAAAACGTCGCTTCCATCACGAACTATGACCATGTGATAACGGACGACAAGAACAAAGCAGGACTATGTATCTACGAACCGGAGAACTGGAGGACAACGTTCATCAGCGAGTCCCAGGGACTCGTTGCCTACGGCGACAACAGCAAACTGTCGATCTTGAATGTTCAAAGCGCCGACAGCAAAGAACAGAACATGCGTGGCGTCAATTTGAAGAACATCATCCGTGTTGCCATCAGCCCGGATGGAACTCTGTTGGCGGCCGCCCTTGAAGACAACTCCATTCACATCTGGGATCTCGAGACCCACGAAGAATTGACCAGCCTCTCGGGTCACGACAAGTCCATCACCGACCTGCAGTTCACGCCAGACGGCAAGCTTCTAATTTCCACATCCCTCGATGGCACCCTCCGCCTCTGGGGTGTTCCGTACTAAGGGCAAAGGTGTAACGCCATGAACGATGTTTTTGGAAAAAAATTAGGACAGTATATCCTGTTGGAACAGCTTGGCGAGGGTGGTATGGCCAAGGTGTACAACGCGCTCGATTCGCGCGTCGACCGCAACGTGGCCATCAAAGTCATCCTGCCCAGCAAACGCACCTCTAGTGTTTTCCTCCAATCATTCGAACGGGAAGCAAAGGTCCTGGCGAAGTTAACGCATACCAATATTGTCAAAGTGCTAAACTACGGTGTCGAGAATGGACAGCCGTATCTGGTCATGGAATATGTCCCCGGTGGGACGCTGAAGGAAGCGATGAATCAGAAATTGCCCTGGCAGACCGCTGCCGCGATCCTGACGCCCATCGCCAAAGCACTGGATTACGTTCACCAGCAACAGGTCGTTCATCGGGATGTCAAACCATCCAACATTCTGTTACAGGAAGACCTCACCCCCATGCTTTCCGATTTTGGCATCCTGCAATTGTTGGAAAGCAAGGATGAAAAAATCGATTCAGCCATTGGTACGGGTCTTGGCACACCTGAATATATGCCTCCCGAGCAAAGCATGGGGAGGGATGTGGACTTCAGGGCTGATATCTATTCCCTTGGCTTGGTCTTCTACGAAATGATCACCGGCCAAAAACCCTATACGGCAGATTCCCCCATGGCCATGGTCATCAAACATGTCACAGACCAACTGCCGCTTCCAACGAGTATCGACAAAAACATTCCCAAGTTCGTTGAACGTGCCATCTTGCGCGCTGTTCAAAAGGACCCGAATAAGCGCTACATGAACATGGGGCAATTTGCACATGTGCTGGAGTTGATTGCCCTGGGAGAAAAGGCTTCGCCTCAAAAAATCAACAAGGTTTCGAGTGCTCGCGAGAAACGGCAGCTTTCCACATATATCGTCGCATTATCCATTCTTCTGGCGGTCCTCACAATAGGGACAGCCATCTTCACCTATAACTACTACCAGAGGACTCAAGGACAGGCAAACGCCGCGTTGACGGCCGCGGCAGTCACAGTTCGGGCAACGCCGGTGCCGCAACGCACCCCCACAAGCCCACCCACGCAGATCGAAGCAGCGCCTACCGAACCACCCATCGTGACGCCGGTTAGCCCCTCTCCGAATCTGACGCTCCTGGGAACGCCAATCGCCAGCAACCGGGCATCCCAATACCAGGAGATTGCACGCTGGGGCATTGGAGGTGTGAACGTGGTGGAATGGTCACCGGATGGCAGGACGATTGCACTCGGAACGACCAGTGGTATTTTTCTCTACGATGCCGAAACAAAGGAATCTACTCTGTTCATTGATACTCAATTCAATGTAGTCGCCATGGCATTCAACCCCGCGGGCGGCGAGATCACTGCCGGCTCTCCTCATGGGATCGTTCAATCCTGGAACATGGCAACAGGAGTGGTCACTCAAAACTTTACGTATGCCCGTCCCAACTCAGAAATGATCGGCAATGACACGTTCATCAAGACTATTGCCTATTCAGACGATGGGGAGGATATCGCAATCGGTTATCGGAATGGCGCCATCAATTACTTCCGTTCCCGTCAGGCCGCATCCAACATCCAATTGGTCAACTATCCTACCGTCGAGGACCTGGCGATTAGTTCGAACAAGCAGTTTATCTATGCCAGCAATGGAAGCAAGGATGTGTTTGTCTGGGAGCTTCAATTTCAGTCAAAGACTTTATTAACCAACCCAACGCCCGTCAACAAGCTGCGTCTGTTTTCTGATGGACAGCAGTTCCTGTTGGCTGGCGGTGGGGGGAATTCAATCTACCTGTGGGAACTCATTGAATCGAGACTTGTCAGCAGCTTTACCAACATCGGCGGACGCGTAACAGACTTCGATCTATCGCAAGGCAACAAGTATGTTGCCATCGGGTTGAATACAGGCACCATCAAAGTTTATGAAATACCCGGTTCGCAGGATTATTCGAAGACCCTGCAGCCAATACAAACAATCGAAGCGTACACGAAACAGCAGATCCGCACTGTTGCATTTTCTCCAACCCAACTTGTGATTGCCTCAGGAGATCTTGAAGAGGGACTGAAGCTATGGGACGCCCAAAGCGGAAAGAACCTGTATAACCCGGATCAAAGCATGCGTGCCATTGATGAGATCTATTTTTCCAGGGATGGGAAGTGGCTTGCCACCTCACACGAAGATGGGTTGCTGCGCGTCTGGGATGTGAATGCAGGGCAGGAAGCCAAATATTCTCCATTGCCCGGGTATTTACCAAAGGGCATCCCATTCTCGCCGGATAACCGTTTCCTGGTCTTCATAGCCTCCCGCGGAAAGAACCAAACAGATATCGTCCGTGTTCTTGACTTGAATAAAGAAGAAGTTGTTGCTGAGTTGCCAAGCTATATTCCCAAGTCGTTCGTCCAGTTCTCAGAGGACTCAAAATTACTAGCTATAGGTACTCCGTCATCGGCCAGCCTCTGGGATGTCTCCACATGGGAGCAGGTCGACACACACGGAGGACCGACGGCCGGGTGCGGACAATTTTTCACACCCCAGAACAAATTACTGACCATGATCTCCAATGCAGGCATCCTGTTCACCAATGTGTTCGACACAAAGATGCAGAGCATGTGTGGCACAGCCGCGCCTGGCGCCACCCTCGTTTATTACTTTTATCAACCGCACAGGATGGTCTTCGTGCTGGGCAACGAAACCGGAGATGTGTGGGTCTGGGGCTTCAGCGGCTCTGACCTGAGCCGGATCGGATCAAGTGCGCCTTATCCTTTGAGCAGCAAGATCTTCCTCGCCGCCGACCAGACCAGTGGTTGGTATGCTTATGTCACGCGGGGAGCCATCATTGTCAAGAATATCGACGGCGCCACCGGCACAACGATCGATGAACAATCTGATTATCAGTATCGGGTGGCTTTGCTGCCTGACCGGAAGTTAATGGCGCTTGGATCAAGATACGGCTCTATTCATATTTGGACCATGCCATAAGGCAGGCAAGCATGAGAGATCCTTTAATTGGCACACGCATCGACCGCTACGAGATCCGTGAATCGGTTCGAAAATCGGACGTGATCGGAATCTACAAGGCCTACGATAGCAAGCTCGAACGATTTGTCCTGATCAAGACGATCGTGCATTCCAAAGATTACTCCAATGAAGCTGTGGAGTACTTCCTGGCTGAATCAAAAAGCCTGGCAAAGCTGGCGCACCCCAACATCGCCAAAGTGCTTGATTTCGGTTACGAGAACGGAAGCTTATTTCTCATAAGTGAGTATGTACCTGGCAATTCGCTTTCCGACCTGATGAACCGCCCCATACCCTGGCAGCATGCCATCAATATTCTCCTGCCGCTTACCAATGCATTGGTCTATGCCCATTCACGCGGCATCATGCACCGCGACCTAAAACCGGATAACATCATCATCAACACTGATGGACAGCCCATCCTCAGCGACTTCAGCTTAATGAGGATCATCGAAGAGGAAGAGACGCGCGATATGACGGGAACCAATGTCGGGCTGGGCTCGCCCGAATATATCTCACCCGAACAGGGACAGGGCCTATCGGTCGATTTCCGCTCTGACATCTATTCGCTGGGGGTCATCTTCTTTGAAATGGTCACGGGCAAGAAACTATTTTATGCCACCAGCAGCATGGAGATTGTCATCCAACACATCATGGCGGCCCCGCCGAAACCGCGCAGTATCATCCCCAGCCTGCCAAAAACAGTGGAAGCGGTCATTCTCAACGCACTTTCGAAAGATCGCGAAAAACGCTATCCAAGCATGGAGGCGTTTGCCAATGCCTTGAAAGCCGTGATTGACGCAGAGAACAAAGATAGGCAGAAAAGCACTCGCCGCTCGCCCCAAATGATCGCCTTATATTCACTGGTCACCATCGGACTCCTCATTGGGATTGGATTGCTCGTTCGGAATCAGTTTTTCCATCCGCCTCCCAGCGGGACCGTAACGCCTCAATCTATGGCGACAGAGGCAACGCCGCCCGATATGACCGCTTGGCCCATTACGGAGATAGCAGTCACGGATGTGCCGACGACTCCATCGCATCCATCCAGTGCATTTGACGACTATAAACTGCCAGAACTGCCTGTGTTACCCAGTACCCCCTTGCCTGTCAGCAGTCAGGTACTCGATGTGAACAATGCTGCCGCGATCCGTGAACTTGCCCGCTGGCAACAACCGGAGATTCGCCAACTGGCCTGGCTCAACAACGATCAAGTGATCCTGGCAGCAACCAGCGCCGGTCTTTATTTCCTTGACCCCACAGATCTCTCGGCCCGACTTTTCTTCGACACGAACGGTGCGGTTGCCACCTTTACTATCTCAAAGGATGGTGAATGGGTTGCAACTGCCGATGATACGGGTACCGTGTCGATCTGGAATCTCATCGACGGAAAACAAGTCCATGAACTGAAAAACAAATACAGAGGAGTCAAATCGCTTGCCTTTTCTCCTGATCGTTCCGCATTGGTGTTTAGCGATAACGATAAACACATCTTTCGTTGGAATCTGAAACTGGATCAAGTTTTTGAATTCGAGAAAAGACTCAGCGCCAATACCAACAAAGTCATGTTCAATGATACGGGTGACCGGGTGATCAGCGGAACGGAGAGTTTTCAGGTGATTGAATGGGATGCATCCAGCGGCAAGCTTATGAACCAATTCGCTGCAGACCAAAGAATCAACGATATGTCCCTTTCCTCGGATAGAAAATACCTTGCACTTGCTCTGGATGTGGCCACACTTCAGGTATTTGACATGTCCACTAAGAAAGTGCTCAATGTGAGCACCATTCCAAAGAGTCTGGATTCCTTCACCTTTGTCACCTACCTGCCCAGTGACAGCAACATCCTGACCGGCTCAGCAGATGGTTTTGTCCGCAGTTGGAATGCGACCGGGTCGGTGCTGCTATGGGCGAACACGTCAGCTAGTCAGAGCGATCATCCCGAGATTGTGAATCCCGTCAAGGCGCTCGCAGTCTCAAAGACTGGCTCAAAGCTGGTAGTCGGATTTAGAGATGGGCTCGTGGAGATATGGGATATCAGCACTCAAAAACGGGAAGTCTCCAAAGCACTGGTTTCGATTCCCATTCAACGCGTAGTGATCTCACCCGACGATAAAACAATCGCGTTTCAGGGCGGGGAATCGTTTGTTGAGATTCTGTCTCTGTCCAACGACTCGCAGTCCTCCCGAGTGGATGGCACCTTGCCCCGCGGAAACCCTATCTCTCCGGATAACACTCTGATCGCGATCCAGCAGCGCGACACCTTGAACCTGTTTTCGTTGTCCAATGTTTCGCCGCAATCGAAGTTCGTATTGTACGATGTTCCACCCCGCGGGTCCGTCAATTTTTCACCCGATGGAAATATCGTCACTGCTTTCAGCAATGGAGTCTTTCACTATTGGTCCACGTCCTCAGGAGTGGAACTCAAGGAAATCTCAACGAAACGCGAAATTGAATGCCAGGCCATCTATCGCAGGGACGGAACGTTCCTGTTCGCAAGTTCCAACCTGGGCATCCTCTATTCCGATGCAAACCTGAAACCGTTTTGCAGTATCAGGCGCAATGCCCGGGCCACATCCGAAGAGTTCCTGCCTGACGGCAGTATAATTGCGCTGTCCTTACAAAACCAGCTTGTAGAAACATGGGATCTGCGCAACAGTGAGCCAAGACCTCTCAAAGAACTCCAGACGCCCGGTCATGTTTTAGATGTGACGATCTCCACGGATGGGAAACTTTTGGCAGCCGCTTCTGCAGGCGGCAGTCTCGAAATTTACAATTTCGAAACCATGCAACTCATCAAGATCATCGATCTTAAGTCAGGGCCCGTTTTTCAGGTTTTGTTTTCCAACGATGGCAGATACCTAATCTCCGGCTCATCCGATGGTACTCTGCGATTCTTTGGTCTTTATCCATAAAGGGAGTGAACATGAACGATTTCACAGGCGTAAAGATCGAACGTTACCAAATCATGCGGGAACTGGGACATGGCGGCATGGCGGTGGTCTACCGTGCCATCGATACCATGCTTGACCGCAGTGTCGCTGTCAAAATGATCCTTTCGGAGGGCAGCAGCCCGGAGAAGACCGAAAAGTTATTGAAGCGCTTTAACCGTGAAGCCAGAATTCTGGCCGGCTTATCGCACCCGAACATTGTGAAAGTGCTGGACTTTGGCGATCATGAAGGAACGCCCTATCTTGTCATGGAATTTATCTCCGGGGGAGCATTGCGATCAAGGATGGGCAGGCCTATTCCGTATGCCCAGGCAGCCGCTCAACTTGTGCCGATCGCCCGCGCCCTGCAATACGCACATCAGCAAAAAGTTGTTCATCGCGATGTCAAGCCCGAGAACATTCTGATCAACGACTCCGATCAGCCCATGCTTTCTGACTTTGGCATCCTGAAACTGGTGGATCTGGAGGAGAGCCATGGTCTTACCGGTACAGGCAAGATCGTTGGCACCCCCGCCTATATGTCACCCGAACAGATCCGTGGACGCGAAGTTGACGGCCGCGCCGATATGTATTCACTGGGTATCGTCTTCTTTGAAATGGTGACCGGACGTAAGCCCTACAATGCCAATACTCCCATCGAACTATCTATGCAGCACTTACATGACCCGATCCCGAAGGCAAAACAATACGTACGCGACCTGCCTGCTGAAGTGGACCAGGTTATTGCCAAGGCGATTGCGAAGAACCCTGACGACCGTTATCCAAGCATAGCGGCCTTTGCCCAGGCACTTGAAAAACTCAGCGGCACGGTTGTCAGCATTTCAACGTCGGAGCGACGGGCCCTGAAAGCGGCGGAGGAAAAGCAGGAGGCGGAGAAACGAAAACAGGCGGAGAAAAAACCACGCCGAAATCTTTTGCCTTATTATGGTATCACGGTGGCTGTTGTCCTATTGCTTGGAGCCGGGTATATCTTCCGGCAGCAAGGTGTTCTCGGAGGAACCAGCACGCCCACGATTGATCAGATCATGTCAACTACTGAATTATCCCCGCCCTCTATTACACCTTCAGCCACTCAGGAACTTGAAAGTACGGTCACTGCTACTTCGGATACTCCCGTCGATCCGCCCACAGAAAAGGTGATCGATCCCAAAGTCCTGCAGCGTGATAATGTCAGTCGAATCATTCAAATCGACCGCCTTGATAAGATCTCGGTCAATAAGATGGATTGGATCGAAAACGATAACTGGCTGATCAATGCTGGATCCAACGCGGTCTATTTCATCGATGCCAACGATAAGACGAAAAATCAAAAGGTCGCTATCCAGGGGATTCCCCTGTCGATGGCGGTTAGCAATGAACGGATCTATATCCTCCTCACTGGGAGCATCACGGTTGTCGATATTGGATCGCTCAGTGTCGTGCAAACGATCTCCCCGATTGCAGGTGGAGCTACCAGCATCGCAGCCTCCCCGGATGGAAAACTCCTGGCTCTGGGCATTTCCGACAACAAGACCCAGTTATTGAATGCCCAGGATGGCAGTGTTGCCCGAACCTTGAAAAGCAAGTATGGTGGCTGGTCGGTGGCTTTTTCGCCAGACTCGCAATACATCGTAAGCGGCACGTCACAAGGCATCCTGAAATGGGAAACGAACACGGGTGTCTGGCAACCTACCAGCGGTGGACAGGATAAGACAATCAAGAGCCTTGTCTTTTCACACGATGGAAAAACACTCGCAGGCGGAGGCAGTGGCTTCCTCTACTTTTGGAACCTGGAAGACGGATCCTTGCTGTCCCAGAAGGAGCACTTGTTTGGCATTGTCAACAGCATCGATTTTTCACCGGACGATTCCATGGTTGTGACCGGCACAGCCGATAAGATCGTTCGGCTCTGGGATGTAGCGTCAGCAACCGTCATAAAGGAATTGCAGGGGCATAGCGACCAGGTCACGGGTGTCTGTTTTTCGCCGGATGGACACAATATCGCCTCCGGTGCAATCAACGAAGCAAGTATCCGAATCTGGGGCCTGCCCTAACAGATGCACGGTCATTATAGGAAGGTGCACGCATGAGGTTTCATTGGTTCTCGATCCTGGGCAGAAGTACCATGCTTGTACTCATACTACTTTCCCTGCCTGTGCGTGGTCTGGCACAATCGGCCGCTATTGACCTTGTTGTTCATTATGTGGATCCGATACCCGCTGAGGATGGTGTTTCCTATAACGTCAACATTTATCTCACGGTGTTGGATGCCTCAGGCGCACCTGTAAGGAACTTACCAAAAGAATCCTTCAGCCTGGTGGAGGATGGGCAAAAAGTTGAAATCCAAAATGCAGTGATGATGACCGAGGAACCCGACAACATTGTGCTCGTGATGGATACCAGCGACAGCATGGAGGGTACGGGTATCAACGATGCCAAGCTTGCCGCGACCAGCTTTATCGATGGATTGAAACCAAACGACCAGGTGGCTGTTCTCACGTTTGATGACCAGGTCATTCCGCGACTGGATTTTACGGCGGAGCACGATCAGATCATTGAAAAGATCGACGCGATCACCACTACCCCAAAATCCGGAACCTGTCTCTATGACGCGGCCTTTACAGCGCTCAGGATGTTCACACCGCCGCCTGTTGGCAGCCGAGCCGTCGTCCTCTTCACAGATGGCAGGGATGAGACCGCGAAAGGCGCCATTTGCAGCCAGAGTACTCTCGAAGAGGTACTGAGCGCCGCCTCAGAGGGTCAGTACCGCGCACCCATCTATACGGTTGGGCTCGGCGCGGAAAAACAGATCGATACCAAGACCCTCAAGATGTTTGCCAAGCAGACAGGCGGTTACTATTTGTATTCTTCCAGTTCCACCAAACTGGCAAACGCCTTCCAGGTGTTAGCCAACCAGCTCAACGCGCAATACATTCTTACTTATAGGTCCATGGCTGGGCCGGGGTCACATGCTGTCACGGCCGGCGTGAACACGCTCGATCCAACACTTCCACAGGATAGTGACACTCGCAAATTCCCATTGGCTGTTTTGCCGCCCCACCTTTCCTTTAATGTGCCGTTCGATGGAGAAACGATCGGGGATCGCTTAAAGATCGTAGTCTCACTCTCCAGCCAGGGGCAGGCCTTGATCGAACGGGTTGCCTTTGAAGTGAACGGAGTGGAAGCAGGAAGCGATGATGTAACGCCTTACGAAGTCGAATTGGATGCAACGTCCTATCCGTCGGGAGTTATGACGATCACCGCGATCGCCTACGGCGCAGATAACGCCATCCTTGCTCGTAACTCCATGAACGTCATTCATGCGGAAGCCGGCATAGTGTCAGTCCCCGCTGACCTGCCCACAGCAGAAGGCCTGCCACTGGAGCCAGCACCTGTTCCGGAAGGAACCGGCAATCCTATCATCTTCCTCAGTATCTTGTTGAGCGCAGTGAGCATTACCACGATTGGATTGCTCATCTACTATTTAATGCGTCAGCAAAAACTGGCAAAAATTGAGCAGGTGGAGCTCTACGAGGGTGATGAGACCCTGCCGCCCATAGAGGGCACACCAATGTACCGTCATACGCAGGATGTTCGAAAGCCAGTCAATATGGAGTTTGAATCGGATGTGCTTGGTGCCCTCACCGTGGAAGCGAGTGACGATTCGACCCTCATCGGTCATCGGTTTGAAATTACCACTGCACTTGTCACCCTTGGGCGCAGCGCGGATAATGACTTCAATTTTCCCAACGACAAACCCGTATCACGTCATCATGCAGAGATCTATCAGATCAAGGGCAAACTCTATCTTAGGGAAGTACAGACAGCCGATGCATCGGGCGCCGCCAAGCCGCCCAAGTACGGGACCCTGCTTAACAATTCACCGATGGGGCCTGACCCGGCTCTGCTGAAGACCGGTGATGAGATCCGACTGGGCAAACGCACGCAGTTAAAGTTTGAATCCTACATACATGACCAGGACGCTGAAGAAGCACGGACTTACGACGATGAGAGCCTGGCAGACCATGACATCGATGAGACGGCTGTCCCTGATTGAGAGAGTTAACCTCTAAGTGGTGAACACGTCATGGATATGGACCCTTGAATCATTTTCGGGCTGACTTGTCAACTGGATGAATGAACCAAAAAGCTAATGAACCCCGACCTGGATAGAATCCAATTCGAGTTCGGTTTCGCTTCTGATCGCGGACGCAAGCGCCAGCGTGAGCTCAATCAGGATTCCATCAAAGTGGTTTTGCCCGGCGCGCAGGAGTTGTGGCATCCACCACTCCTGTTAGTGGCTGATGGATTGGGCGGCTATTATGGTGGTGCGTTGGCTAGTCAACTGGTCGTGAGGACATTCGAGCAGGAATTCAAGCGGGCCCAGCACCCGAGTGCAGATTATGCATCTCTTTTACGTAAGTGTGCACAGGCTGCGCATCAGGAGATCCGTGCACAAGGTCAAAAGGACTCCAAATTAGCGTCCATGGGCAGCACGGTTGTGGCAGTTACCTGGGCGGCACAGCGCCTCTACTTGTTGAATGTAGGAGACAGCCGGGCGTATCTTCTGCGTGAAAAAAATATCCTCCAGGTCAGCCAGGATCAAAGCTGGGTGGCCGAAAAGGTTCGTGCTGGCATAGTCACTGAGCAGGAGGCTCGCACCCACGCCGATCGGAACCGCCTCACCATGGCTATCACAGCCAAACGGTCCCGGATCGAATCGTACACGACTGAAGAACCCCTTGAGCCACAGGATATCATCCTGCTCTGTTCGGATGGCTTATGGGGCGTTGTACCTGAGACGCTCATCCGCGCGGCCGCGGTGGAACTTCCGCCCCAGGCTGCTGCCGATAAACTGATCGCATTGGCGAACAGGAACAAAGGTCCTGATAATATATCTGTTGTGATTGCACGTCCCACGGCCTTTGCCAGCCAGGTGAAGTCAATGGCTCTAGAAGATACAAACAGTTAACCGTCGAGGTGTTCGAAAAACCTTTTTTCAGGAGATGGCGATGGCATTTATCATTGGTGAAACAGTAGGACCTTATACAATCGAGGCGCAAATAGGACAGGGCGGCATGGCAACCGTGTATAAAGCCTACCATCCCACGCTTGATCGCCATGTCGCCATAAAAGTGATGGATCCGTCCCTGGTCAAGGAACGGGACTTTATCGAGCGTTTCAAACGCGAAGCCCGGGTCATTGCAAAGCTCGACAATCCACATATCGTTCCTGTTTATGACTTTGACGAACATAATGGGCAACCTTATATCGTCTTGAAGGTCATTGATGGAAAGACTCTGCGCGATCGGATGAAAGAATCCTCGCTTTCAAAATCCGAGATCCTGAAAATCGTCAGTGCCGTGGGAGATGGACTGCAATATGCTCACAATCGCGGCGTTTTACATCGCGACACGAAACCTTCCAATGTATTGATATCAAGCGAGGGGAATGTTTTCCTGACCGATTTTGGTCTGGCGCGCTTCGTCGAAACTATATCCAGCCTGACCGGCGACATGATCGTTGGCACGCCGCATTACATTTCCCCCGAACAGGCAGTCAACGCGGATGCACTTGATGAAGGCACTGATATTTATTCCTTTGGGGTGATGATCTACGAAATGGTGGTCGGTTGTTTGCCGTTTGATGGCGATACCGCATTCACGGTGATCGAGGACCATATCTATAAGGACCCTCCCGCACCCACGTCCATCCGACCTGACCTGCCAGTGGAACTCGAACGGGTGATCCTCAAAGCTCTCGAAAAAAAGCGCGGTGACCGTTACGCCAAGATTACCGATCTGGTTCATGCTTTTAAAAAGGCCTGGCCCGATCACGCGCCTTACAAAAGGGATGAGCAGGATGATGGCATATCATCCACGACGATAGAGTCCCTTGGCATTGCAAGCCTGCTCGCGGACAATGGAAAGTCCTTTGCTGTAAAGGAACGGACGGTGGTGCTTGGCAGGAACAGTTCCGCGAAGAACATACACAATGACATTGACTTGAGCGAGCTGGATGTGAAGAAGATCATCTCACGGCGCCATGCGATGATCCAGCGTATCAACCAGGATTTTATTCTTCAGGATCTGGATAGTCGCAATGGCACATTTGTCAACGGGCAACGATTGTCAGCGGGTCAGCCATATACACTTGTTTCCGGGGACGTGATCGAATTTGGCCCTGGCGGAGCAAAGCTGGTGTTCTTACAGTAACAAAAGCATATTCTACAAGTGATTACCCAACCCCAGCAGTCTTGCTGATCGTCTGAGAGGCGTCAGGATTGTAGAGGGGGAGATCCACGGCGATCTTGGTTCCTTCCCCGATCGTGCTCTCTGCTCGAATTTTGCCCTCGTGCTGATCCACAATTCGTTTTACGATGGCCAGACCCAGGCCACTGCCCTTGCGATGCACGGTTAACTTGTTGGATGAACGATAGGCCGTATCAAAGATAAAAGGTATATCTTCCTCTGGGATGCCTAGACCGTCATCCATCACGGTGACATGCATGAATTGGGCATCCTCGCTCAGAGTAATAACGATCTCCCCCCCGGAATCCTTGGCGTACTTAATGCTGTTATCCACCAGGTTAATGATCACTTCATATAAAAGGTCTCTGTTTCCAAGAACCCTGGCGGGACGATTCGGACCCTGATAATTCAGACTGATTTTCTTCTCCTCCGCGCGTTCGGCTTGCGTCATAATCACATTCTCGATCACGCTCTTCATATTGACAGGCTGGCGCTGGATAAGATTGTTGCCGCTTTCCAAATGAGATAACAGCCTGAGATTTTCTGTTAACGTAGTCAGGCGCTTCATCTCATGTT